>Ga0209273_10001679_pt1 | contig 18781 bp, 17 predicted proteins | sample tdAd471_FD_187126 | JGI IMG/M metagenome (GOLD analysis project Ga0209273, IMG submission 187126) | Marine sediment microbial communities from the Atlantic coast under amendment with organic carbon and nitrate - tdAd47.1 (SPAdes)... | ecosystem: Environmental > Aquatic > Marine > Coastal >...
GGTGGCGGGCGATTCGCTGAAGGTCCCGCCGGGTGACCGGTGTCTGGGGATACGTACAGCAGAAGCCCGGGCACTTCCCACAATCGTAGAATGCCGGAACTCTCGAGTCTGCCATGGTTCGGTAGTGCTTCCTTTCGGACGCGGCTCAGGGCCAGGGCCGGGATCGGAGGTCCGGCGGACTACTTCCTCTCGTCGCGGGAGCCGGAGGCCTTGGCTGCAGGCGTGCGGGCGTTGGATGAGGCGGGCGTTCCCTGGTTGGTTCTGGGAGAAGGATCGAACGTGATCGTCGCTGACGGCGGCTATCGCGGAGCGATCTTGAGGTACTTGGGCGACCGCGTGGCCGCTGGGGGAACCCGCGTGGAGGCGCAGTGCGGCGCTCCGTTGCAGTTGTTGGTGGATGCGACGATTGCGGCTGGATTGGTCGGCATGCATACGTTGGAGCGGATACCGGGTTCGGTGGGCGGAGCGGTCTACGGAAATGCCGGGGCTTACGGGCATCAACTCGACGAGATGCTGGTGGAGGCGAGTTTTCTGGAGGCCGGAGAGGTCCGCTCGTTCACGAACGCTGAGTGTGAGTTCGACTACCGCGAAAGCGTGTTCAAGCGTTCGAAGCGGCGGGTCTTGCTCTCCTGCGTGTTGGAGATGGAGCGAACGGACGCCGAGGAATTGAGGAAGGAAGCCGCTGAGATTCGGAGGGTACGCGATGAGAAGTTTCCGCCGACGATGCGTTGTGCGGGGTCGATCTTCAAGAACTTGTTCCTGGCTGATTTGCCGGAGGCAATCCAAGCGCTGGTGCCGGAACGGGCCGTGCGGGGCGGAAAGGTGGCGTCGGCGTTCTTCCTGGAAAAGGTGGGCGCGAAGGGAATGGAGCGCGGCGGGATCCGGATTGCCGATTACCACGCGAACCTGATTTGGAATGAGACGGACGGGACGGCCGCGGACCTGACTTGGCTGATCGAGGAGCTCAAGCGGCGCGTGCGCGAAGAGTTTGGGTTCGCGGTGGAGGAAGAGGTCCAGTACATCGGCTAGCTTTGCTACGTTAGGGACCGCTTCCGCCATGCCACGACTTCTCGGTATCACCGTCCTCCCTGAATACATCCAGAGCGAGGGCGTCGACGGCGTTCTGGACAACATGACGCGGCTGGGTGTGAACGCAGTCGCGACTTCGCCGTACCTGATGGAGGAGGCGGATCGCGAGACGGGCAATCGTGAGCCGCCGGCCGACGCGGGCGCTGGAGCGGTGCGGCTGCTCGACCGGCCGCTGTTCGGCAAGCGCGAAGTGTGGGTCCGGACGGCGCCGAGTTTCGAGCCGAATCGTTCGCTCTACGAGGGACTGCGGTATCAGCCGTCGGAGCCGACGGCGTTGACGCGCAGCCAAGGGCATATTCTGGACGACTTTATTGCCGGGGCGCGGTCGCGCGGCATTAAGATCTACTTCCAGGTGCAGGCCGCGATTCCGCCGGGGTATCGGGTGCAGTTCGGCGGACCCGTGGATGAGGATCGAGCGCTGTTGCCGGACGGGCGGATTCCGCCGAAGCGGCTGGCGAAGAACGGATCGTTGGCGGCGCCGGAGATTCTGGAGTACGAACACGCGTTGTTGCGTGACCTGGTTGCGCGCTACCCGGACCTGGACGGAATGCGGATCGACTGGCCGGAGTATCCGCCGTATTTTTTGGACTCGGTATTCCTGGATTTCTCCGACCATGCGCGGCGGGCGGCCCAGCGGTTGGGCTTTGATTTCGAGCGCATGCGAGACGATGTGGGTGATCTTTACGGCAAGCTGCACGGGGGATTGCGCGACGAGGACCTATGGCCCTACGTGGAAGACCAGGATCAAGGTCGCTACTTCCTGGTGCGGCTGATGTCGGACTACCCCGGCGTGGGCGATTGGTTGCGGTTCAAGGCGCGGTTGGTGGAGGAGATGTTGGCCGGGTTCCGGCGGGCGATCAACGAAGCGGGCGGCGAGCGGATGGAGATGTTGCCGAATGCGTTTCCGCCGCCGTGGACAGGCGTCTCCGGCATGGATTTCAGGCGGGTGGCGCGGTTCTCGTCGGCGATCAGTTGCAAGCTCTATACGATGCACTGGCCCATGATGCTGCGTTTCTACGGAGACCAGTTGATGGAGGCGAATCCGGGGCTGGATTCGCGGTTGCTCACGCGGTTCTTGGTGAGGATGCTGGATCTAGCGGACGGGCCGGGGCTGCCGGAGTTGACCGACTACGCCTACCCGGGGCCGGACACGCCGCATACGGTGGGGGAAGAGGCGCAGAAGCGCAAGATCCGGCAGGCACAGGCCGATGCCGGGGATACGCCTGTCTACGTGCTGGCCCACGGGTACGGGCCGTTGGCGGACTTCCGGAAGCGGCTGGAGGTTGCGAAGGAAGCCGGCCAGCACGGGTATTGGGTGAATCGCTACGCGTATCTGCATGACGAGAAGTTGGAGGCGATTCGCGAGGTCGGCGTTTGAGACGACCTCGGTTTCTTGAGTTTTTTGCCGGGGCCGGATTGGTGCGGCTCGCGCTGGAGCCGGAGTGGCGGTGCGTCTTCGCGAACGACGTCAGTACGAAGAAAGCTGCGGTGTACGGGGCGAACTTCGGCGAGCGGGAGTTGCGGGTCGGCGACGTTGCGGAGTTGGACTCGGCTAGCCTGCCCGACGCTGAACTGGCGTGGGCGTCATTCCCTTGTCAGGACCTCTCGCTTGCGGGGTGGCGACGGGGCATCTCGGCGCCTCGGAGCGGGATGTTCTGGGCTTTCTGGGAGCACATGAGGGCGCTCAAGCAGGCGGGGCGGATGCCGCCTGTCATCGTGCTGGAGAACGTCGTGGGGTTGCTGCACGGCGACAACTTCGTCGGTCTGTGCGAGGCGCTGGCGGCGTTGGATTTGAAGTTCGGGGCGATGGTGCTTGATGCTCGGCGATTCGTCCCGCAGTCGAGGCCACGGGTCTTCGTCGTGGCGGCTCGGCACGGGGCGGGGCGCGAAGATTCGGACTCCGAGGTCCTCTATCCGGCGGCGGTGCGCAACGCCTATGCGGATTTGCCGGGGGTGCTGCGGGAGCGTTGGGTTTGGTGGGACTTGCCGGAGCCTGCGGGCGACCTTCCTGCGATCGAGGAACTGATCGAGCATGATCCGCCCGACGCCGGTTGGTTTGCGGGGGCGGAGGTGGATCGGCTTGTAGGGATGATGACGCCGGTAAACCGCGCGAAGCTTCGTGAGGCGGGTCGTGACGTGGGTTTTCTCTACCGGCGGACGCGGCAGGGACGTCAGCGGGCCGAGGTTCGCTTTGATGGATTGGCTGGATGCCTGCGGACGCCGAGCGGCGGGTCGAGTCGACAGACGGTCGTTCTTCGCTCAGGACAGAAGATCCGCATGCGGCTGCTGACGCTGCGCGAGGCGGCGCGGCTGATGGGAGCGCCGGACAGTTTCGTTCTGCCGCAGAACTACAACGACGCGTATCGGGCGATGGGCGACGGGGTAGCCGTCCCGGCGGTCCGTTGGCTGTCGCGGGAGTTGTTGGCGCCGCTACTCACTGCCTCAGGACGCGGCCGTCGCTCAAGGTGAGTCGGAAGGGGGAGGTCTCCAAAGATTGGGCGACCCCTTCCACCACCACACGAGCCCCTTTTCGAATGGGCTCTCGTTTTCGGTTTTGAAGGTTGAGGACGACCTCGACCTCGCCGTCCGGGCGGCTCGCAAGGAACAGACGTAGGGGGCGCTGCTCGGGTTCGTTGCGGAGGACGAACAGCTCGAACTCCGGCGAGAGCTTTCCCTGAAACTCTTTCCACACGGCGGCGCCTGCGTCACTGAGCAGAACGTCTCGTAGGTCGAGGTAGACATAGAGTTTGGGCGAGGACCGCCTACGTCGCTTTTCCTCGATGGCTTCTCGCTCCTCTTTCGAGAGGATTCGCGGCATGTTCTTCGGCGGCAGCGCCTGATCGGCGGCCTGTGCGAGCAGGTCGTCTAAGCCTTCGACGTCTCCGGTGTAGGAGCGATAGAGTTTCTCGAGGTAGTCGCGGATGGAGTGCCGGTCGGCTTCCGGTAGAGAGCCTGGACCGGTGTGGGCGGCTGCTCGCGCGAGCGAGAAGAAGGCGGCGTTGTTCTTGTCCGGTGATTTCTGTGCGAGTAGGGCGGTTGCCAGCCAGTAGGAGGCCTGTGCGGAAGTTGGGTTGGCCTCCAACAGAATGACTAGTTCGCGCTCGGCCTCGGCGTGCCGCTCTTGCTCCAGGGCGGACCAGCCGAGAGTGAGGCGGGCCCGCCCCTCTACTTGTTCTTGCATTTCGGCCCAACGAGTTTGTGGTACCTCTGTTGGACGTTCCTGGAACTGGCGGTGGATGCCCGACTCCAGTAGTGCTTGAGCGGCACGCCGTCCCTTGTCGACGGCGGCGGGGTCCTTGGCGGCGACGGCGGGAGTGAGCGAGGCGATGAGGTACTGAGCTGCGAAGTCGTCGGGCTCAAGTTCGAGGACTCCCTCTGCGGCGGCAATGGATTCCGCGGCTTTGCCAGCCGCTTGTAGAGCCTGCATTTGTAGACGACGGCGTTGGGGCTCGAGCGCAGTCTCGGGGTACTCGCTGCGCCACGCCGCGAGGCTCTTGAGGCGCTCGCTCGGGTCGGGCAGGGTCGCTGACTGAGTAGCCAGTTCGTACTCGCGGGCGTCGGCGGCTCGAGGCGGTTCGACGGCTTGCGCGGCAATTGCGGCGATTAGAAGTACGACGATTCGAGACACAGCTTTCTCCTATCCGAGGAATATCCTCGGCGAACGGTCCTTTGGTTGCCATGGCTAAAGCAGGCCGGCTGGAGTGCGATGAAGCGCGAGCGATGCGACCAAGTCCCACTGGGGCTCGGCCACGACCGCGACTTGAGGAGGCGGAGGCGCCTCAAGCCGAGCGGCTGGGGGAGGTTGTACCGGCTGCGGCGTAGGTTGGTAGCGTCCAAGCGGCCGCAAGGACGGCGGCGACCAGGCGAGAAGCCGCACAGCTTGGACCGGGAGTGGAGTCGCCGCCGGGGCCAAATCCAGGGGCGGCGTCGATTCCGGGAGCGCCAAAGTCGGAGGAGGCGTGACGGAGGCTTGATAGGCGGGTTCAAACCGCTCGGGGCTTGGTTGCTCTGCTTGGGGTCCTGCCAGCCAAGCGACGGCGAGAGTTGCCGCGAGCGTCAAGAGCACTCGGCTGCTCTCGGCGGCGGATACGCCACGCAGGCTCACGCCTGCGGCACCGTTGCTGAACGACACACGGCTACGCCTAGCCAGCCGCCGTCGGGCGTCGCTCCGCTCGCGCTCGGCGAGCGAGGTTAGTGCTTCGAGGACTTGTCTTTCGGTCATCGGTTGGCCCCCGGGGTATCGAGCGCGGGGAGAGGGATCAGGTTCGCGGAGGGCGTCTCGTCGACCGCGGTCAGGACTACCCGTAGCTTGCGAAGCGCTTTGTCGCGGTGGGCGGCCACGCTGCCGGGGCGCAGTCCGAGCATGGCGGCGGTCTCGGCATAGCTGAATCCGCCCCAGTGGGTGAGCAGGAGGCAATCCCGCTGACGTTGGGTGAGCGTGCCTAGTGCCTTTTGCAGTTGGTCCTGGAGCGCCCAGTCGACGTCGCGTCCCGCAATTTCACGCAGGCCCAGCGGTTCGGCCCAGAAGCCGATTCTGCGAGCAGTGGCGCGGAGATAGTCGGACCGGAGTCGTACTGCGATGGTGTAGAGCCAAGCGCGGAAGGTTCCCTTACTCGCGTCAAATGCGGCTCGATTCTTGAACGCCTTGTACAACGCCTGCGAAGCGAGGTCGTCGGCTTCGCCGGTGGAAGCTCCCGGCAGCCGATTGCGCAGGAAGGCCGCCAACTCGCAGAAGCGACGTTCAAAGACCTCCTCGAACGCGGACTCGTCTCCGTCGCACGCTCGAGCCATGAGCGTTTCGTCGGATGGGCGTGGCTCGTTTCGGGACATCGGTCGGCCGTCATCAGGTTATACGCCGCCGAGCGGGTGTTTGATTACCTTTGTGAAAAAGAAAAACCGCGCGCCGGACTTGCGACGCGCGGTTCTGAGTCAGGCGGAGGCCGGGTCTACTCTTTCTCGACTTGTAGGTTGTTCATCACCGAGAAGACTCCGGAGACGCCGTTGGCTTGGATGCCGGCGACGTTCTTCTCGAACTTGGTGGCGACGACGCCTTCCAGCGCCACGTCGCCGTTCTTGACGATGATGCGGATGGGCGGAATGGCCTGGAAGGAGTAGCGCGTGAAGCTCGGGTGGTAGTAGACGGCCCGTGCGACGGCTTGGCGGACTCGGTCGTCGTTCGGCGAGACGGGCAGGACTTCGATCTGGTTGTCGATCGTGCGGACGGTCTCAATGTTCTCGACGACGCGCTCCGCGCCGGACTTGAGCGTCGGGCGCGTCACTTGGCCCATTAGGGTCACTTTGTCCCCGTCCACCCTGAACTCGATGTTGTCGAAGACGCTCAGGTAGGGGAGCATCACGATCTCATGGCGAACCTGCCTCTCGGTCCGTGAAAGCTCGGCGGCGGAGAGCGGCGCGAGCGTCAGGGCCACTGTTGTGAGGGCGAGCAAATAAGTGCGGATGTGTTTCATGTGTTTCATCTCCTCTCTGTCTATTAGATTCGCAGGGCGGGGAATCTCGTTACACTCGCCGGACAAAAAAGTTCACCTGCGCGAACGAGGCTGCAAGTCGGACAGAATGGAGAGATGGCCCTCGTTCTCAGCGTCAGCGACATCGCCAAGACGCACGGCTCCCGCCGTCTGTTTTCCGGCCTCTCGTTGGGCGTGGAAGAGGATGCACGTCTGGGTCTGATCGGCCCCAACGGGAGCGGCAAGACGACGCTGTTGGAGATTCTGGCGGGAGTACAAAAAGCGGACGAGGGCGAGCGCTCGATTCGGAAGCTGGCGCGATTGGGGTACGTCCCGCAGGATTCGCGTTTCGAGGATGAGAGGACGGTGTTCGGCGTGGTCGACGGCTCGCTTGACGACGCCGGACTCGATGATGCGGAGCGCTCGGTGCGGGTCTCGGTCGCGCTGTCCAAGGCCGGCTTCGAGAGCGAGGGGCTGCTTGCGCGAACGCTCTCAGGCGGCTGGAAGAAGCGGCTCTCGGTTGCGGCTGAGCTGGTCCGGGAGCCGGACGTCTTGTTGCTCGACGAGCCGACGAACCATCTTGACTTGGACGGCATCGCTTGGCTGGAGCGGTTGCTGAAGACGGAGCGGCTGGCGGCCGTGTTCGTGAGCCACGACCGCTACTTCCTAGAGAATGTGGCGTCCGAGTTGGCCGACGTGAATCCGGCCTATCCAGGCGGCGTGTTTCGGGCTTCCGGTTCGTACTCGCAGTTTCTTGAGAAACGGGAAGAGCATCTGGCTAACCAATCCAGGCAGCGCGAGACGCTGGCCAATTTGGTGAAGACCGAGATTGAGTGGTTGCGGCGAGGGCCGAAGGCGCGCACGGGGAAGTCGCGAGCGCGCATTGACAAGGCGCACGGGATGATCTCGAACCTCGATGAAATGCAGTCGAGAGCGCGAACGGGCACAGCGACAATTGACTTCACGGCGTCGGAGCGAAAGACGAAGCGACTGATTGAGGCGGAAGGGATTGCCAAGACGCTCGGCGACAGGAAGCTGTTTCGAGATCTCGACGTGCTGCTGGCGCCCGGGGTGCGGTTGGGGGTCTTGGGTCCGAACGGTAGCGGCAAGACGACGTTGCTCCGGACCTTGCTGGGCGAGCTGGAGCCGGACGAAGGAAAGGTGAGCCGGGCGAACGCGGTCCGGATCGTCAAGCTCGATCAGCATCGTGCGACGCTCGACGAGGCGATGCCCCTGAAGCGAGCGCTTTGTCCGGACGGCGACAGCGTGATGTACAGGGGCGAGATGGTGCATGTGGTTGCATGGGCCAAGCGGTTTCTATTTCAGAAGGAGCAGTTGGAATTGCCGGTCTCGGAGCTGTCCGGCGGCGAGCGGGCGCGGGTGGCCGTGGCTGAACTGATGCGCCAAGAGGCCGACGTGTTGGCGTTGGACGAGCCTACGAATGATCTCGACATTCCGACGCTGGAAGTGTTGGAACAGAATCTGCTCGACTTTCCCGGGGCCATGTTGCTCATCACGCACGATCGCTACTTGCTCGACCGAGTTGCGACGGCGGTCGTCGGGCTGGACGGCGACGGCGATGCGGCCATGTACGCCGACTACCGGCAGTGGGAGGCCGCCCGGGCTGCGAAGAGGAAGCGGTCGGTTTCCGATACGCAGACCGAGAAACCGGCGGCGATCGTCCAGGCGAAGCCGAAGAAGAAGCTCTCCTACAAGGACCAGTTGGAGTGGGACGGCATGGAACAGAAGATCCTCGAAGCGGAAGAGGAGCTGGCTGCAGCGACGGCCCACATGGAGGAACCAGCGAACGCTTCGGATGCGGAGACCGTTGTCCAGGCGGCCGCCCGGTTGGAGAAGGCGCAGGCGGAAGTGGACTCGCTCTATGAGCGCTGGTCGGCGCTGGAAGAAAAGTTGGCCTGAGTGCTACTGCCCAAGATCGTGGCAGATGAAGCATTCGGCTGACGCGCCGTGCTGGGCGTGGCACTTCATGCAGGAAATCATGTTGATGGATTTCTCTTGCATAAGGACTTCGCGCGTCGCCACTGGGCCGTGGCAGGTTTCGCAGGCGGCCCCCGCCCTAGCGTGTTTCTTGTGGCTGAAGTAGACGAACTCCGGCAGGTCGTAGACGCGGGTCCATTCAACCTTCTTCATTCTGAGATTGAACAGTTGCGTCAGCTTGCGCACTTCCGGGTGGTTGGTGGCGATGGACTGATGGCAAACCATGCAGTCTTCGAGAGTCGGGAGACCGGCGGTCCACTTCTTCTGCGCGCCCCTGTGGCAATCCACGCACTCAAGGTTCTTTTCGGCGTGTAGCTTGTGGTTGAACTCGATGGGCTGTTTGCCTACCGTGCGCGGCAAGTCCTGAGGAGGACTCTGGTAAGGCGGAATCTCGTAACTCTGCCCGGAGAGCAACGCGGCTACTCCCAGCAATGCGGCTGCGACCCATCCCGTTCGTTCGATGCGCGAGGTGCTCATGGGCTATTCAGCGGACGGTAAGGCATACACCAACAGTTTCGCCAGGTAGTTCTTGTTGTACTTGTTGCCGCCGCCGGAGGCAATCGCAAGATATTGGCGTCCGTCCTTTCCACGGTACGTCATCGGCGAGGCGTGCCCGGAGGCCGGGAGTCTCGTTTCCCACAAAACTTCGCCCGTTTCCTTGTCGAATGCACGGAAGCGTTTGTCGTTGGTTGCGGCGATGAAGACGAGGCCGCCCTTAGTCACGACGGAGCCGCCGAGGTTGGCCGCTCCGGTCTTGGGCACGCCGCGCGCGGTGAGTTCGTCGTACTCGCCCAGGACGGATCGCCAGCGAAACGTGCCTGAATTGAGGTCGATTGCCGTCAAGTGCCCCCAGGGCGGTTTCTGGCACGGGTACTGGTTGGAATCCCAAAGACGGCCCCATTTAGTTCCGCGCGAGCGCCAGCCGGGATCCTCGCCCATCTCGATTAGACGGACGAACGTACCGACGTCCATGGAATTGACGTAGAGCGTGTCAGTCTCCGGATCGAACGCGCCGCCGCCCCAATTGGGACCGCCGTTGGTGCCGGGAAACATGACGGTGAGTTGTTCCCGGATCGGGCGGAACAAGGGGCCTTCCACGACTGCGTCGGTGAGCATCTCCATACACTCGGCGTGCGACTCGGGGGTGACGTTGGTGATGTCGGCCCGCGTCATGGACTGACGAGCGAAGGGCGGGGGGGCCACGGGATGCGGCTGGGTCGGCCAGGATTCCTCGCCCGGGACGGGGCTCTTGGGGACCGGGCGCTCCTCGATTTCAAACAGCGGTTCACCGGTCAAGCGGTTGAAGAGGAAGATGAAGCCGGTCTTGGCGACGAGCGCGACGGCTTCGACCTGCTCCCCGCCTCGCTCGACTTCGACCAGGACCGGCTGGGCGGGAAGGTCCCAGTCCCAAAGGTCGTGATGGATGGTCTGGAAATGCCAGCGGCGTTTGCCGGTCTCGCAGTCGAGGGCGACGAGCGAATTGCCGAAGAGGTTTGCACCTTTGCGATCGCCGCCGTAGAAGTCGATGGAGGGCGAGGTGAGCGGCAAGAAGACCATCCCGTGCTTCGTGTCGACGGAGGGGATGGACCACATGTTCGTGCCGCCGCGCTTCCGCCAGGAATCGCCCTCCCACGTTTCGTGCCCGAATTCGCCGGGTCTTGGGACGGTGTGGAAGGTCCAGCGCAGTTTTCCGGTGCGTGCGTCAAAGCCTCGTACGTCGCCGGAAGGGCCTTGGGTGCGCGAGTCGGTGACCCAACCTCCCACCACGAGCGTGTCGCCGCAGACGCCGACGGGCGAGGTCAGTCCGTAGCGGCCTTCCGCCTGCATGACGCCGGCTTTGAGGTCGAGACGTCCCTCGTCTGCAAAGCCGGGATCGAGCTTGCCGGTTTCCGCTTGGACGGAGAATAGATAGCCGTCCTGGTTGCCGAGAAAGACTCGGGGCTCGTCTCCGCCGCGCCAGTAGGATGCGCCGCGGCTCGTGTACAAGTTGACGCGATTCATCTTGTCGACGCCCGAGTCGAAGTTCCAAAGCTCGCGGCCGGTTTCGGGTTCGAGCGCGATCAAGCGATGGAAGGGAGTGGTGACGTAGAGTATGCCGTCGACCATGAGCGGCGTCGCCTCAAAGGCCGAGCGGAAGGGCAGGTCCGTCGCGCCGTCGCTCCAGTCGCCCGTGTCGTACTCCCAGGCGAGTTCGAGCTCGCCGACGTTGGAGCGGTTGATTTGGGCAAGTGGGGAGTACTTCATGCCGCCCGGATCGCCGCCGTAGGAGGGCCACTGCTGTCCCCAGGCGGTTCCGACGAGAAGGGTCAGCAGTCCGACGAAGCGCACGCGCCCAGTCTAACGCCCTCGCGGTACGCTGGTGGGCAAAGGCTCCGATGTCTAGTTCCAGCCCAATCCGAGTGCTCGTGGCCAAGCCTGGTCTTGACGGTCACGACCGCGGCGCGAAGATCATCGCGCGCGCGCTGAGCGACGCCGGCATGGAGGTGGTCTATACGGGGCTGCGCCGTACGCCCGATCAGATCGTGAAGGCCGCGCTGGAGGAGGACGTTGAATTCATCGGGCTGTCGATCCTCTCCGGAGCCCACACGGTGTTGGTACCGAGGATCTTGGAGCGCATGAAGGCGGCGGGGATGAACGATGTTCAGCTGCTGCTGGGGGGAATCATTCCCGACGACGACGTGGAGGAGTTGAAGCGCCAAGGCGTTGCCGAAGTCTTTCAGCCGGGTGCGCCGCTCAGCGGAATCATCGACTACATCCGCGCGAATCGACCGAAACGGTCGCTATAGTCTGCGCCGACTATCGGCCCCGTGAGGCGGCGGCGTAGACGGCTTGGTATCCCTCGGCGGCGCTCTTCCCCGTGAAGGAAATCGCCTTGGCGTACAGATTCCCTAGCAATCGTCCGTAGGCGGCCCGGTCTTCTCTCCAGAGTTTGGCTCCGAGTTGGAGGGAGTCGAACAGAGCCTCGGCGATCATGGCGTACAGCGGAACTTCGACGCGTGCTTCAGGCCCCGAAGCGTTGACGATCGTTCCCCAGGAGCTGCCGAGCGGAAGCTTCTCGCGGAACATGAGACCGGTGGCTTCCTCCGGGCCGTCGGCGTAGTCGTTGACTTGGTCCGTGAGGCCGCCCGACCGTCGAGCGATGACCGGCGTTCCGGCAAGATACGCCTCGGTAGCCGCCCCGAAGGGCTCGTAGAGCGAGGGCATGACGGCGAAGGTCGCGCCGCCCATCGCTTCCATATACCCGCGCTCCATGCGAAAGGGGTAGACGGCCACGTCCCCTGCACGCCTGTGCGCCAGCGAGACGAGGTCTTCCGAGTAGGGGGTGGTCTCGCTGACGATCGGCGTCAGGATGAACTTCGCCGACCCACGCGCGAAGCCCTCGATTGCGCGCGCCAGCAGGTCGAAACCCTTTTGCCCGGCGTCCAACCTCCCGAACATCATGAACACCGGCGTCTCGTCGGGCAGATCGCGCAACGGCTTGCCGCGTCCGCCATCGAGACCGCCCTCAATGCGCGGGTCTTTGTAGGACTCCAGAGCGTCGAGCATGCGATGGCGCCGCTCCAGCTTTTGGCGCACGATCAAGTCCGGGACGCCTGCTGAGGATTCGAGCGTGGCGCCCTTGGAGAAAGGGGACTTCGCCTCGCCGAACAGCGGGTTGTTGACGCCGACGACGCCGTGGGCGCGGTAGACCGACTGCAGGTGGCGGGCGAAGTGACCAGTCTGCAGCGGGTCCTCCGTCAGCTCGCGAGCGAATCCGGGGCTTACCGTGGACAGCGGCGCGTCGGTAATCGGGATCATGCGCTCGTAGACGGTGCCCCAGCCGAGCGGCCAGCGAACCGGACCGAGGCGATCCGTGATCCACGTCAGGTGGTGATCATGCAGCGGATAGTCATAGGGGTTGTGCGAGGTAAGCACGCAGGCGGCCGACTTGAGGGTCCCGTCCAGCAAAGCCTCCTTGACCGTTAGAGCGCAGGCCGCGGTTTGCCAATCCTGGGCATGCACGACGACGTTTTCTTGCAGGTCCAGATGGGCCAGCACCTGCGGCACGGCTTGGGCGAAGAAGAGTCCGTCGCGCAGCAGCAGGTCTGGGTGGACGTGCGAATACGGGTTGGTGTTTGTCGCTCCGCCCGGTGCGTCGAAGATCGACCAGGACTGGACGAGGATCCAGCGATTGCCGAGCGGGTCGAAGTACTCGAACAGTTCCGCCTTGACCTCGCTTCCGGAAAATGGAACGACGATCTCACCCACGAAAGCGAGGTCTTGATAAGAGGGAGTCGAGGAAAGGTTCCGGTGAAACGGCGAAATCAGAATCGTTTGGTCTCCCGCCTTGCGCAGGGCGGGCGGCAGGTGGGTCGCAACGGCGAAGATTCCCCCGGCTCGGGCGAATGGGTTTTCGTAGACGACGTAGGCGACTGTGCGGTCCTTGGTCGAGACTGCCGTGCGAGCCTCCTCCAGCGAGGCTCGTTCTTCCTTGGTGAACAGCGCCTCCAAGGCCCGCGGATCGGGTTTCCAGCCGTCCAAGGTTTCTTCCAGCGCGTTCATCGAATCCCTATCGTAGCGAAGGGGGGCGGCCGATCTTCCGCGTGTGAGCAAGCTCTTGGGTCGCTCCGCGACCGCAATCCTGACGTTGGCTTGGTTGCGCCTCGCGTTGCACCAGTCACAGCAGCCTGAGGTGCTCGGGTTGTGGTCTCCCGCCTACGCCTGCTTTCTGACGGTTGCGGCGCTCGTCGCCGCCGGGGGCGCCTGGTTGCTGCGGCCGGGCGTCCTTGCAGCATTGCGTTGGCCGGCCGTGGTCGGTCTGGGGCTTTCGGTTGGACTCTCGTTGTTGACCACCGAGGCGGCTGTGCGTGGGCTCGACTTGTTGGGCGCGTCCTACTACGAAGAGACTGCGCGGTATCTCCTCGACACCGAGCCCGACGCTCTTCTGGGCTATCGCCATTCGCCGGGGCGACAAACGCTCTATCAGGAGGTCGGCGTCGACTTCAACGAACGTGGCATGCGCGACCGGCCGTTCGACGATCGCGTCGGCAATCGGGTGCTGCTGCTGGGAGACTCGGTGACGTTCGGCTGGGGCGTTGAGGTGCAAGACACCTTTGGTCGTCGGCTAGAAGATTGGTTGGGCGGCGGCCGTACGCTCAACGCCGGAGTGTGCGGATACAACACGGTGCAGCAGCGACGATATCTGGAGGCGGAGGGGTTCTCCTTGCAGCCCGACGCGGTGATTCTTCTTTACGTGGAGAACGACGTGCAGCCGCCCATCGAGATCCGGCGTGACGGCCCGATGATCGCATTGCGCGAGTCGCCCTCGCTCATTTTCGATCGGCTGCTCGGCGCCAGTTGGACCTATCGGCTGGTGCATCATTTGGGCGCGACCGTCGTTGGACCGGCGGCGGACCCTGTCGCCGTGGAGCAGGCGCGGAAAGACTCCTTCGAGGCCTTGAGCGGCATATGGGACAGCTGCCGACGACGCCGGATCCCCTTCGCGGTCTTCTTCTATCGCTTGCGAACCACGTCGAGCAGCGACCGCTTATGGGGCGACCTGGCCCGCTTGGCGCTCGACGACGGGTTCACTCTGGTGGATACCGCTCCCTGGTTTGAGGGGCGGAAACTGCCTGAGCTGGTCAACTCCTTTGTGGACTCGCACCCAAACGCCGAAGCCCATGAAATCCTTGCCCGCGGCATGGCTTCATCGCTTCAGGGCGGGCAACGGGCCTCTCGCTGATTTCCTCGAGCTTGAAACGGCCGGAATTTTCCGTTTCTATCTTCAATACATTCGTCTATACTTCTGTTTCAGGTAGGGTTTTTTTGAAATGACCCAACTCGGGATTTTTCACGAACCGCCCGCAGAGACTCGAAACCGAGAGCGCTTCTGGTGGGCGACCTTTGCCCTGGTGGCGACGGCAACGTTCCTTCTGGGGCAGTTCTGGGTGCAGGGCGAGCACCTGACGCGCGGGCCCGCGAACGAGTTTCTGCTCACCTACGGCGCCGCGTCGGTCGTCGGGTCTGCTGATATCTACGCCTTGGACGGCCTGGCTTACCGGCACACTCCTCTGACCGCGCTGGCGGCTCTCCCTCTGACCTGGCTGCCTTACGCGAGTGCGTACTGGGTGTGGACCTTGCTGGGGATCTGGTCCGTGGTCGGATTCATCGCATTGTGGCGACCGCCGACATCGCGTTGGACGCTGATTGCCGTGGCGTGCTCCGCGCCGCTGTTTGCCGGATTCTTGGATGGACGCGAGACGCCCTTTCTTTTGCTTGGATTGGGGGCGGCCGTTTTGTGGGCGCGCAGCGGGAAGCCGGTCCACGCGGGATTCGCACTGACGCTTTGTGCGCTGCAGTGGCAGTTGTTCCTGCTGGTACCGTTGTTGCTTCTTGTCCAACGACGATGGCACATGATGGCGGGAGCGGCGGCGGGGCTTGCCGGTGCGGCGACGGCGACGATGGCCGTATCCGGGGTGGATTGGCCGCTGGGCATGCTGGCGGCTTGGAACGCCTTCCCCACATCCTCGGGATCGACGCCGACGTTGGCAGCCGCGCTGGCCGGCGTCCCTCAAGCGCTTGAACTGCGCTGGGGCATCGCGCTGGTCTTGGCGGCTCTCACCTGGTCGGCGGGCCGGAGGCTCGGACTGGAAGCGGGTTTGGGGCTCGCGTTGGCTGCGGGACTGCTGTTGAGTCCGCGGGCGGAGTTGGCTGACGCGGTCGTGCTGCTGCCCGCCGCGTTGACTGCCGCTAGTCAGGCCCGGCTGCGGACTCTGCGCGCCTTTGGTTTGGTTCTTCTGACGCCGATCCCGTATCTGCTCGGCGGGCCGGAGCATACCTCTCAAGTCCTGGTTGCCGCCGTACTGGCGTTGTTGGGGTTGACGGCTCTGGACGCGCTCGGGCATCCGGCGTCCGATACAGAATCGGCGCAAACCGGCGCCGCCGCACCTACCCCGCAAGCAAGTTAGGCAGCGCGCTAGGATAGGGCCTCTTGGCTCGTCTATTACCCAACAACGTTTCGACCCAACGTTTCGGCTTCTACGCGGGATTGCTTACCTTCGCGGTGATCAGTGCAGGGCCGACTCCGGATGGGATGTCGACGACCGCGCAGCGGACCGCGGCCGTCGCTGCGCTGATGGCGCTGTGGTGGATTTCAGAAGCAGCGGACATTGCCGTGACGGCTCTGCTGCCGCTGGCCGTGTTCCCGCTGTTGGGAATCATGTCGGCGACGGAGACGGCGTCGCATTTCGCTACGCACATTGTCTTCCTCTATTTGGGCGGCTTCATCATCGCTTTGGCGATGGAGCGCTGGAACTTGCACCGGCGAATCGCGCTGGGCGTGATCCGACGAGTCGGTTCTCGTCCCTCGATGATGATTTTGGGCTTTATGATCGCGACGGCGTTCCTCTCGATGTGGATCTCGAACACGGCGACCACGATGATGATGCTGCCGATCGCGATGGCCGTGGTCAGGCAGTTGGCCGAGCTGGCGTCAATCGACGGGGAGCGAGACGAGACGACCGGGCCGCGGGTGGAGACGGCGTTGGGCGTGATCTTGTTGCTTGCGATCGCCTATTCCGCGTCGGTGGGCGGGGTCGGCACCATCATCGGCTCGCCGACCAACGTCGCTTTCATCGGCTTTGTGGAGAAGACGTTTCCCGAGTACCCTCCCATCCAGTTCATGGAGTGGAGCATGGTGTGTATTCCGATCGTGATCGTGTTTCTACCGATCGCGTGGGTCTACCTGACGCGTTTTGCGGCGGATGTTTCGCTGACCCGCATCACGTTCTCGGGCGGCGTGGACGTGATCGAGAACGAGCGCAAGAAGCTCGGCGCGATCACGGGTCCGGAGAAGGCGGTGTTGGCGGTCGCGACGACGACGGCGCTGCTGTGGATTACGCGCCGACCGCTGGAGTTGGGAGGAGTGTCGTTGGGTGGGTGGTCGTCGTGGTTCGAGGACACGTCGTTGGTTCAGGACTCGACCGTGGCGATGTTTATGGCGATCCTGCTGTTCGTCCTACCCGCGCGCAAGACAGCCGAGGGCGCGACCGAGTTCCTGATGGACTGGAAACGGGCCGCGTCCGGGGTGCCCTGGGGCATCGTATTCTTGTTCGGCGGCGGGTTCTCTCTGGCGGCGGCGATCGCGGATTCGGGGTTGGCGTCGTGGATTGGCCAACGGATGGCCGCTCTTGAGGGTGCGCCGGTGTGGGTGCTGGTGCCGATGAGCTGCTTGCTCGCCGTGCTGCTGACCGAGACGACGTCGAACATCGCGACTGTGCTGATGCTCTCGCCGGTGCTGGCCGCGACTGCGCTAGAGATCGGCGTACATCCTTATCTGCTCTTGATTCCCTCGGCGGTGGTGGCCTCGTTTGCGTTCATGTTGCCCGTGGCGACGCCGCCCAACGCGATCGTGTTCTCCAGCGGTTGGATCTCTATCGCTCGAATGTTCCGGGCGGGATTCGTGTTGGATCTGATCGCACTGGCGATCGTGCCGGCGATGGTGTATCTGCTGGGCGCGGGGGTGTTCGAGTTCTAGGTTGGACCGAATTAGGTCGCGGGCTCAGAGCCCCTACTCGTTCATCGGCATTTGGACTTCGATTTCGCGCCAGGCGCTGATTTTCAGGCGGCGGCAGACCCAGCAAAGGCCTTCGGACTCGGCGCTGGCTCCCGGCTCGTCGCAGACCCGGCATTTGTGGGTCGCCCGAGGTTTGGGGTCGAACACGTACTTCTTAGCTGAGTCCATCAGCTTGGCGTCGATGACCGGTGTTTCCGCTGGGGTCTTCTTATTCACGTCGGAGGATCCTGCTCTCTGGTCCTCACTATAGCTGCGACGCGGCGCCGCGTCCATAGAACGAATGGTCCAGCACGGAAGTCGTATGCCGATTCGGCGCCGGGGTGGGGTGATATATTAACGGCCGATGTCGCCTAGACTGCCCCGACGCGCCTTCCTTGCCGCTGCTGCGACGGCGGCCGCATGCCGCCCCCTGTGGGCGGCTCCCTCGTTGAAGCCCGGCTCCGTCATCCTGTTTCAGGGTGACTCGATCACGGATGCCCGCCGCGATCGAGAGCGCGGGGAAGTGAATGATGCGCGTGCGCTTGGCGGCGGATATCCTTCTCTGATCGCCGCTGCTCTGAGACGGGACTACTCCAAGCTCGACCTGCAGATCTACAACCGTGGAATCAGCGGCAACAAGGTGCCGGATCTCGACGCCCGATGGAAGGCGGATTGTCTGGATCTGAAGCCGTCCGTGCTCAGCATCTTGGTGGGCGTGAACGACATCTGGCACAAACTCAACGGCAGATACGACGGAACAGTCGCCCAGTACGAGGAAGGGTTTGGCGCATTGTTGACCCGGACCCGCACAGCGCTGCCGGAGACTCGAATCGTGGTTTGCGAGCCGTTCGTCCTGCGTTGCGGCGCCGTCAATGAGAAGTGGTTTCCCGAGTTTGACCAGCGGCGAGCGGCCGCGCGCAAGGTCGCGCAGGAGGCCAAGGCGACCTGGGTCCCCTTTCAAAGCATGTTTGACAAGGCTGTGGCCTTCGGTACGACGCCCGAGTATTGGGCGCCGGATGGAGTCCACCCGTCCATCGCAGGCCACGCCCTGATGGCCAAGACCTGGAGAGAGACCGTCGGGGTCTAGCGCTACCAGCCGACCGTAGCCGCCCGGTAGACGGCCATGGCCTTGTGGTACTCGGCGAGTGAACTGATGACCTTGAATCGGGCGTCGGCGGCGGAGAGTTCACGTAAGTTGACGACGAAGAGCGTCGAATCGCCCAACTCGAAGCGCTCCCGCTCCGCCTCCGCAAGTTGTTGCGCGGCGTCCAACTCGAACCGGATCAGTTCCAGGCGCTGGAGCGCTGCTTCGAGCGCCGAAACAGCGTCCCGAACTTCCACTGAGACCCGATCACGGGCGAAGCGCAGCTTCTGGTTAAGCTGCTCCAGTTTCGCCTGTTGAACCGCCGCCTCGCCCTTGGCTTTGCGTCGCTGGAACGGCGTCTTGAAGGTTACTCCCGCGATCAGCTCGCTGCCGCGCTTGGTGATCGAGCCGACGCCGTTGTCACGGCCGTATTGAGCGCTGACGTCGATCTCGGGCTTCATTTGATTGCGCGCCAGACTCAGGGCCGCGTCGGACTGTCGGCGCTCGACAAGCGTCCCCACGATCTCCGGGCGCTGCTCCAGGGCCCGCAACAAGTCAGCCTCGACTTGGTCGGGCGTCAACGACGACGGCTCCGGCAACTCGGGGAGCCGC
>Ga0209273_10001682_pt1 | contig 18703 bp, 15 predicted proteins | sample tdAd471_FD_187126 | JGI IMG/M metagenome (GOLD analysis project Ga0209273, IMG submission 187126) | Marine sediment microbial communities from the Atlantic coast under amendment with organic carbon and nitrate - tdAd47.1 (SPAdes)... | ecosystem: Environmental > Aquatic > Marine > Coastal >...
GGATCATGATGTCTGGCGCGAAACGGCGCGGGTGGATCACCCCGCCGAAGGCGAGACCCCCGCGTTCAGCTTCGTCACCCTCGAGCGTTAGCTGCCGTCGCGCAGGCCCGGCCAGTTGCGGTCGGCCAAGGCGATGTTACCAGACTTGTCGAGCGCCCAGCGCGCCCGCACGAACTTCGAGAAATTCAGATACAGCTTGCCATCGCGAACCGACCAGGCGTCGGGGGCGGTGGTGGCGGTGTAATTGTTGGCGACGGCCCAGGCGCAGTAGCCGCCATATTGCGGGGCAAATTTTTCGGGCGCGGCGGCGAACATGTCGCGGTTTGCCGCCGAGGCAAAATGCCAGGTCGCGCCCTGATAGGTGACGCTGTGCGCGGGGTCACCCTTGACCGGTTTTTCCTCGGTGAAATAGGCCACCGGGTCGTAGCCGTGGATGGCGGCGCCATCGGCGCTGAACACAGGTTCGACGGCCAGCGCCGGTCCACTGAATAAAAGGCCGACGATGAGGAACGCTGCGATTCGGATGACACTGCGCATGGGGCTCTCCCGCGTGTGAGTTGCGATATGCTTCATAAACACACGCAGCGCGGAAATCATTCCGGTGCCGGTGCGAAAAATAATCATGCGGTGCGTTGGGAATGAAATCCGCCGGGTCGGAGGCCATTTGGTGCCGGCCGATTTGGGGGGCAAGGTGGCCGGCGGCCTGCGGGGCACGGCCAATTTCCGACCCGACGGTTTCGCGATGCGGGCACTCACTTTAGGGACCCGCCTCTCACTTGAAATTGGGTCGGACGGGGGAATTCGACAACGCACGAAGATGTGTCGTGCGATCAACAAAGCGCGACCGGTAATCGCGCCGCCGTGAAAGGCGGCGTGATGAGATCTGCGAATCGCGTGCCGCGGGGCCGACCTAGTCGATGGAGATGCTGGGGGCTGGCCGGGTCGTCGCCGTCGATATTTTCGCCAGCACGGCGGAGGCGAGATCCCGATAGGCCGCCGCGTGTGGCCCGTCGGGTTCGCTCGCCGTGATCGGCTGGCCGGAATCCGACGTGATCCGGATCGCGACATCGAGCGGTATCTCACCCAGGAAGTCGCAGCCGAGCCGTTCGGCCTCCGCGCGCGCGCCGCCATGGCCGAAGATGTCTGTCTGCTCGCCGCATTTCGGGCAGATGAACATGCTCATATTCTCGACGATGCCAAGAACCGGTACATTGACCTTGGCGAACATGTTCATGCCCTTGCGGGCGTCGATCAACGCGATGTCCTGCGGGGTCGACACAATCACGGCTCCGGCGAGGGGGACCCGTTGCGCCATGGTCAGTTGCGCGTCGCCGGTCCCCGGCGGCATGTCGACGATCAGCACATCGAGTGCGCCCCAATCGACCTCGCGCATCATCTGTTCCAGCGCGCCGATCACCATCGGGCCACGCCAGACCATGGCGGTATCTTCCGGTACCATGAAGCCCATCGACATGACCTTCAGACCGTGGGCCTCGAGCGGTGCGATCCGTTTGTTGGGAAGCGGTTTCGGCTTTTCGGTGATCCCCAGCATGCGCGGCAGCGACGGACCGTAGACATCGGCGTCGAGGATACCGACCCGCTGGCCCAGCGAGGCGAGCGCGACGGCGAGGTTCACGGCGGTCGTCGACTTGCCGACCCCGCCCTTGCCGCTGGCCACGGCAACGATCGCCGCGACATCGGGCAACAGGGATGTCGCGGGCGCCTGTGCGGGGCGGGGCGTCGGCTTTTCGTTTGTGTCAGGGGCCTCGGGGCGGCTTGCCGGGGCCGCGTTGTGGGCGGTCAGGACCACGGAAACCGACGAAACACCATCGAGCGCGAGGACGGCGCGCTCGGCGGCTTTGCGCAGCGGTTCCATCCGTTCGGCGTCCGCCGGATCGATCTCGATGGCGAACCCGATATTGCGGTCCTTGATCACCAGGCCCGAGACCATGGCGTTGGCGATGATGTCTTTGCCGCTGACGGGATCGACGATTGTGCATAAAGCGGTGCGTACATCGTCTTCAGAAAGGGCCGTCATGCTTGAAAACTCCGGGTGTGCAGACAATATCGTCTAGGACTGGTCGCCAGGGCGTGATCGCGCCTCACAACATGTTGTGTGATATAAGCCTGAGTGATCGATTTATAAACCCGGCGCGGTGGCCGTTTGTCCCCATAGGGGCGGATATCAGTTTTTGCGCCAGCTTACACGTGAAGGAATTTGTGATGCCTTGGAACAGTCAGGGAGGCGGTGGTGGCCCATGGGGCGGCGGCGGCAGTGGTGGCGGCGGCGGTCCTTGGGGTGGGCAACGCCCACCGGGCGGCGGCGGCATGGGCGGCGGACAGCAGCCCAACATCGAAGAGATGCTGCGTCGCAGCCAGGACAAGGTTCGCCGGTTCATTCCGGGCGGGTTCGGCAGCGGTCGCGGGATCGGAATCGTCATTCTTGTCGTGCTGGTGCTGTGGGGCCTGAGCGGCTTCTACCGGGTGCAGGAAAACGAACGCGGCCTCGAGCTGGTGTTTGGCAAGTGGAACGAGCAGGTGACGGCCCCGGGTCTGCGCTGGCGCTGGCCCACACCGATCGGTGAGGTGCTGACCCCGGCGGTGACGCAGATCAACCGGCTGAATATCGGTTTCCGTGACAGCGAGAATGTCGGCGGCAGAGCGTCCTCGGCGCGCGACGTCACGGGCGAATCCCTGATGCTGACGAGCGATCAGAATATCTCGGACGTCGATTTCACCGTCCAGTGGCGGATCGCCGACCCGAGTGATTATCTGTTCAATATTCTGGCGCCGGAGGAAACGGTGAAGGCCGCGGCGGAAAGCGCCATGCGCGAGGTTGTCGGCCAGACCAAACTTGATGATCTGCTGACCACCGCGCGTGAGGGTGTCCAGGACGATACCCGAATTCTCCTGCAGTCGATCCTCGACAGCTACGGGGCGGGCATCAATATCGAGCGTGTCCAGCTTCAGAAGACCGAAGCGCCACCGCCCGTGATCGATGCCTTCAACGATGTGCAGCGCGCACGGCAGGACCAGGAACGGCTGCAGAACCAGGCCGAGGCCTATCGCAACCGGATCGTGCCGACCGCGCGTGGTGAGGCGGCCGGCCTCCTCGAGGAAGCGGCTGCGTATCGCGAACGGGTGATCAAGGAAGCCCAGGGTGAGGCCGCGCGCTTCGACCAGATTTTCGCGACTTACCAGGCGGCTCCGGAGGTGACACGCCGGCGTCTGTACATCGAGACCCTGCGTGACGTTCTGGAGAGGGCCAACAAGGTCATCATCGACGAGGGCGCCGGCGGCGGGCAGGGCGTTGTGCCTTACCTGCCCCTGAACGAACTCAATCGCAACCGATCAGAGAATACCGGAGGCCAGCAATGAGCCGCGCAAAACTCGCAATTATCGGCGGTATCATTATCGTCATCGGCGTGCTGCTGAATTCGGGCCTGTTCACCGTGCGAGAGACGGATCAGGTTCTGGTGCTGCAGCTGGGTGAACACAAGCGTACGGTCCGGGAACCCGGCCTGCACTTCAAGGTGCCGCTCATCCAGAATGTGGTGAACTACGACAAGCGGGTCTTGAGTGTGGATCCGCCGGCCGAGGAAATGCTGCTGAGCGATCAGAAGCGTATTCTGGTTGACGCGTTTGCCCGTTACCGGATCACCGATCCGCTCAAATTCTTCCAGACCGTGCGGGATGAACAGATCTTCGGGAACCGGTTCGGCAACATCCTGACCTCGACGGTCAAGGAATTCGTGGCTCAGCGTGAACTCGCGGACCTGCTGTCGGACCAGCGCAATGTCATCATGGAATCGATCCGTGACGGCGTTGCCACCGAAACCGACGGTTTCGGAATCGAGGTTGTCGATATTCGCATCGGACGATCGGAATTGCCCGAAGCGGTGTCGCAGACCGTGTATGAGCGTATGCGCACCGAACGTGAACGGCAGTCGAACAAGCTTCGTGCCGAAGGCGAGGAGAATGCCCGTCGTATTCGCGCCGAGGCCGACCGTCAGCAGGTCGAGATCGTGGCCGAAGCCCAGCGCGAGGCCGTGTCCCTGCGTGGTGGCGGCGATGCAACCCGCAACGCGATCCTCGGTGAATCCTATGGCAAGGACCCCGAGTTCTTCGAGTTCTTCCGTTCCCTGGAAGCCTACAAGGAGACGTTTGCGCGGGAGGGGACCACGATGGTCCTGTCGCCGAACAGCGACTTCTTCAAGTATTTCGGAAGCCTGCAGGGCGGCCGCGATCAGGTCACAGGTCGAGAGGCTCGATAACAGACAATGGGACAACTCCTGCTCTGGGGAAGTTTTCTGCTCATCGGCTTCGCGCTGGTCCTTCTGGTCGAAGGGCTGGTCTACGCCATGGCGCCCAATCTGATGAAGCGTTTGCTGACCCAGATGACGGTCATGCCGGAGGCCACCCTGCGATCGGGCGGCGTGATCGCCGCGGTGGCCGGGTTCGGGTTGCTGGTGATCTTGAAGGTCGTCCAGCTCTGACCAGGGCAGTTCTGGCCGGGCAGCGCCGATCGGGCAGGGATCGTCGCGGTGGTTCACGCGAATGTCATAGCGTGTGGCCGCGATGCCCCAAAGGTGCCGGGAGGATGCCCAATTGCGACCATGATTGGGTTCCATATCGGTATTCGGCGGCTCGGGTGTCGCCGTGTTTTTCAAGTCGCTCTTGAACCATCGGTTCGTGTTCCACATATCGATTGAACCGATAGCCAAGAGTGCGGCGGAAGGCACAGAATGCCTGGAACGGGAGTAATGAAAAAATGAACGCGAAACATCCTCAACCATCTCGTGCGTTGGTCGGCTGGACGGCCGGCCGCGCCGGTGCGGTGAGCGCATTCCTGATGGGAATTCTGCTCGCCGCAGCACTGGTCATTTCCGCGCAACCGGCCGCTGCAAAATCAGCCCCGGATTCATTTGCCGATTTGGCCGAACGCTTGCTGCCCACGGTCGTGAATATCTCCAGCACCCAGCTGGTGAATCAGACCCCGGGCCAGGAACGTGGACCGGATATTCCCCAGGCCCCGCCGGGATCGCCCTTCGGTGACATGTTCCGGGATTTCTTCAATCGCAATCAGCAGGGCGCGCCGCGTCGCGCGACATCGCTGGGTTCGGGTTTCATTATCGATCCAAGCGGCCTGGTCGTGACCAACAACCACGTCATCGACGGCGCGGATGAGATCATGGTGACCCTGTCCGACGACACGCAGCTCAAGGCCGAACTGGTTGGCCGGGATCCGAAGACGGACCTGGCGCTGCTTCGCGTCGAGACTGAGCGCGATCTGCCCTTCGTGCCATGGGGCAATTCGAGCGTCGCGCGTGTGGGCGACTGGGTGGTCGCGATCGGCAACCCGTTCGGTCTCGGTGGCACCGTGACGGCCGGCATCATCTCGGCGCGCCAGCGCGATATCCGGCAGGGACCGTATGACAGCTTCCTGCAGACCGATGCGTCCATCAACCGGGGCAACTCGGGCGGACCCATGTTCAACATCAATGGCGAAGTCATTGGCGTGAACACGGCCATCTTCTCGCCGACAGGCGGGAGCGTCGGGGTCGGCTTCGCCATCCCGTCATCCATCGCCTCGCGCGTGATTGATCAGCTGCGTGACTTCGGCCAGACGCGCCGCGGCTGGCTGGGTGTCCGCATCCAGTCGGTCACCGACGAGATCGCGGACAGTATCGGGCTTGAGGGTGGTGCACGCGGCGCGCTGGTCTCTTCGGTGACCGCTGCCGGACCCGCCGAGAAAAGCGGCATCGAGGCGGGCGACGTGATCCTGACCTTCGACGGTAAGCCGGTCGACACTATGCGTGAGTTGCCGCGCATCGTTGCCGAGACCGACATCGGCAAGTCCGTGCCGGTCGAGGTGTGGCGCAACGAGCGTCTGGTGACCGTGGGTGTCCAGATCGGTGAGCTCGAAGAAGAGGTGCCGATCCTGGCTTCCGCCGGCCCGGGTGGTCAGGCGCTCGAGCCAGAGGAGGCCGCGATCGACGATATCGGCATCACCGTGACGTCGATCACCGACCAGATGCGCACCCAGTTCACACTGCCGGACGATCTGCGCGGTGTGGTGATCACGGGTGTCGAGCCCGACAGTGCGGCTGCCGAGAAAAGCCTGCGCCCCGGCGACGTGATCGTCGAGGTCAGTCAGGAAGAGGTGGCCACGCCGGGTCAGATCGCCGAGAAAATCCGCGAGGCCCGCGATACGGATCGCAGTTCGGTGCTGCTCAAGATCAACCGCAATGGCGACCGTCGGTTTGTCGCCGTTCGGATCAAGAAATCCTGACGCAAATCCCGATCATGTTTCCTGGGTAAGTGACAGCGGCGGCGCCTTCGGGTGCCGCCGTTTTCTCTGCTTGGTCCGTCCATTCGGCTCTGATGCTTTCGCTCGCTATTGCAATATGCGATGAGGACGCGCTGAACAATCTTCCTTCTCACAATGCAAACAAACGAGCTGTCGATATGAGCGAACACCTGCTCCACCCGTTCCCCGGACTGCGCCCCGCGCCCGGTGCCGCCGCAGATGTCGCCGCACCGCCCTATGATGTCGTGTCGTTCGACGAGGCGGCTGCGCTGGCGGCTGGCCGGCCGTGGAGCTTTTTGCACGTGTCGCGGCCCGAGATCGACCTGCCGCCCGGCACCGATTCCCATGCCGACGAGGTCTATGCCAAGGGGGCCTCGAACCTCGCGGCGATGATCGAGGCCGGCGTGCTGATCCGCGACGATACGCCCTGCTATTACGTGTACCGGATCATCATGGGGGACCATAGCCAGACGGGGCTGGTCGCCGCCACGCCGGTCGACGCGTATCTGCGGAACGTCGTGCGCAAGCACGAGTTCACACGCCCCGACAAGGAAGACGACCGGGTGCGCCAGATCGACGAGGTCGATGCCCAGACCGGCCCGGTTCTGGTCGTGCATCAGCCACAGCCTGCGATTGCCGCGATCCTCAAGGAGGTCACGGCCGAAGACCCGACCTATGACGTCACCCAGCCCGATGGCGTGCGCCATATCGTCTGGGCCGTGACGGCGCCGGCGGATGTGCAGCGGGTCGCCGACGCTTATGCGCCGGTGGACGTGCTCTACATCGCCGACGGGCACCATCGCTCCGCCGCCGCGGCACGAGTCGCGGCCCTGCGTGACGGCCGCGACGGCAGCACGGACGCCCATGCGCGGTTCTTGATTGTCGCATTCCCGACCGACGAGTTGCACATCCTCGACTACAACCGCGTGATCCGGGATTTGAACGGGTTGTCCGAAGACGCCTTCCTCGCGCGTGTGAATGAGGCCTTCGACGTGACGCCCTCGTCAGGTCCGGCACGCCCCGCACATCAGCATGATTTCGGCATGTATCTCGGCGGTGCCTGGTATGCGCTGACGACCAAGTCGGCACCCGGGTCCGATGCGCCGCCGCTCGAACGGCTGGACGTGAAACTCCTGTCGGACAGGCTCCTCGAGCCGGTGCTCGGCATTGCCGATCCGCGAACCGATCCGCGGATCGATTTCGTCGGCGGAATCCGGGGTCTGGAGGCGCTGGAGGCCCGTGTCGACAGCGGCGAGTGGGCCGTGGCATTCGCGCTTTACGCCACCAGCATCGAGGATCTGATGGCGGTCGCCGATGCGAACGAGGTGATGCCGCCGAAATCGACATGGTTCGAACCGAAGCTGGCCGATGGCCTGGTCTCCTACCCGCTCGATGTGTGAGTTCACCACCGATGGCTGAGCAACCGGTCATCGTGGTTGCGGGGCCGACGGCGAGCGGCAAGTCCGGTCTCGCGATGGGACTCGCCGAGGAGCTCGACGGGACCATTGTCAACGCGGACTCGATGCAGGTTTACCGCGATCTGCGGATCCTGACCGCACGCCCGTCCCGGGCCGATGAGGACCGTGTGCCGCATCTTCTGTACGGGGATCGCGACGCGGCCGAAGCGGGTTCCGCCGCCGATTGGGCGGCGGCCGCGCAGGCCGCGATCCGGTCGGTCATGGACGTCGGCCGCCGCCCGGTCGTTGTGGGCGGGACGGGCCTGTACCTGAAGGCATTGATGGAGGGGCTGGCGCCGATACCGGCGGTCCCCGATGAAGTTCGCCAGCGCGCCCAGGCACGCCGGCGCGAGATCGGCGATGTCGCGTTCCACAATGAACTCGCCACGCGAGACCCGGAAATCGCCGCCCGGCTGCACCCCGGTGACAGTCAGCGCGTGTTGCGGGCCTGGGAGGTGATCGAGGCCACGGGCCGGCCGCTGTCGGAATGGCAATCCGAACCGGCGGCGGTGCCCGATATGGCGTTCCGCGTGATCTTGGTTGAGCCGCCGCGCGACGAGCTTTATCGCAATTGCGACAGCCGTTTCCTCGACATGATAGAGGTGGGGGCGATCGATGAGGTTAAGGCGCTTGCGGCGCGCGCTGATGCCGAACAATTGAATCCGGCCCTGCCGATTTTCAAGGCCCTCGGCTATCCGCCTCTGGCGGGTTATCTGCGCGGCGAAACGCCGCTGGATGATGCCATTGTCTCCGCGCAGCAACAGACCAGGAATTACGCCAAACGCCAGACGACGTGGCTGCGCCATCAACTGACCGCCGGAGACGGAGACGACCCGCGCATCGGTATATTGAAATATAATTACCGAATTGATGGTCAACTGTTATCATTTCTGAGTTGACGGGCAGTAAATCTTTTCTTAAGTTACGTGTGCGCTTGTAGCGAGGGTCGTTGTGTATGCGATTTTCGCGCAGCGATTTTTTGTGCCTGGTGTCATTGTGCATTCCGGATTCGAAGCGGGGGCCGCGTAAATCGCGGTGATCGTGCGGATCTGACTGGTCAACGGGATGGGTTTGGTTTATCCCGCCAGCCTTGGTTGCAGTGCAACAATGAAAAATGTCGGCTCAAGCCTTTCGCGGGCCGATCTGAACGAGAATGACCGAACGAGAATGAAAGGTGGACGCGTTATGTCTGGCAATCGCATGACCGGTGCGGAAATGGTGATCAAGGCTCTGGCGGATCAGGGTGTTGAGGTCGTCTTCGGGTATCCCGGTGGCGCCGTACTTCCGATGTACGACGCGTTGTTCAAACAGAATTCCGTCCGCCACATCCTTGTCCGCCACGAGCAGGGTGCGGTGCATATGGCCGAAGGCTATGCCCGGTCCACCGGCAAGGTGGGGGTGGTCCTCGTCACATCGGGGCCCGGCGCGACCAACGCGGTGACCGGTCTGACCGATGCCTTGATGGACAGCATTCCCGTGGTCTGCCTGACCGGGCAGGTGCCGACGCATCTGATCGGCAACGATGCCTTCCAGGAGGCCGACACGACCGGCATCACCCGGCCGTGCACAAAACACAATTATCTGGTCAAGGATGTCGACGACCTGAGCACGGTCATGCATGAGGCCTTCTATGTCGCGGCGGCGGGCCGCCCGGGACCGGTCGTCATCGATCTGCCGAAGGACGTGCAGTTCGCCGAGGGCGAGTATCATTCGCCGGAGAATGTGACGCATCGTCACTACAAGCCGCAACGCGAGGGTGCCGACGCCGCCATTGAAGAGGCGGTCGAGCTGATCGCCAACGCCAAGAAGCCGATTTTCTACATCGGTGGCGGCTGCATCAACTCCGGCCCGCGCGCCTGCGAATTGGTGACCGAACTGGTCACGGCAACGGGTTACCCGGCGACGACGACCATTATGGGCCTGGGCGCGTTTCCCAGCTCGTCATCGCAGTGGCTCGGCATGCTGGGCATGCACGGAACCTACGAATCCAACCTGGCGATGCATGGCTGCGACGTCATGGTCGCGATCGGCGCGCGCTTTGATGACCGGGTGACCGGCCGCACCGATGCCTTTTCGCCGAATTCAAAGAAGATTCACATCGACATCGACCCGAGCTCGATCAACAAAAACATCATGGTCGATGTGCCGATCGTCGGCGACGTGGAGAATGTCGTCGAGGATATGCTGGAGAAGTGGAAGGCCCGCAAGGCCAAGCCGGACGGCAAGGCGCTCGAAGCCTGGTGGAAACAGATCGAGGAATGGCGCGCGGTGGATTGCCTCGGTTTCGAACAAGGCACCGGTCCGAAGGACGAGATCAAGCCGCAATATGCGATCAAGCGCCTGTATGAGTTGACCAAGGACATGGACGCGCTGGTGACGACCGAGGTCGGGCAGCACCAGATGTGGGCGGCGCAATATTACCACTTCGATAAACCCAACCGGTGGATGACGTCCGGCGGTCTGGGCACGATGGGCTATGGCCTGCCGGCGGCAGTTGGGGTCCAGGTCGCGCACCCGGATTCGCTTGTGATCGATATCGCGGGCGAGGCGTCCACGATGATGAACATCCAGGAGCTCGGCACCATCGCCCAGTACAAGCTCCCGGTGAAAATTTTCATCCTGAACAATTACTGGCTCGGAATGGTTCGCCAGTGGCAGGAACTCATGCACGGCGCGCGTTATTCGGAATCCTATTCCGATGGCCTGCCGGACTTCATCAAACTGGCCGAAAGCTATGGCATCACCGGTCTGCGCGCGACACGGCCCGATGAAGTGGATGACGTGATCAAACAGATGATTGAGACACCGGGTCCGGTGATCGTCGACATGGTCGTCGCGAAGGAAGAAAACTGTTTCCCGATGATCCCGGGCGGTGCGCCGCACAATGAGATATTGCTCAGCATGGCGGATCAGCAGGAACAGGAACAATCCGAAGACGGCATGGTCCTGGTCTAGGTCAGGCGAACAGAGGGGCGGCCGCGAGGGCTGCTTTCCGACGACCACATACTGAGTGAAAGCGACGCGTTATGGCGAAAAGAGACGATGCCGTTGAACGGCATGTTCTGGCGGTTCTGGTGGACAACGAACCCGGCGTTCTGGCCCGGGTGGTAGGCCTGTTCTCCGGCCGGGGATACAATATCGAGACCCTGACGGTGGCCGCCGTAAGCGAAGATGAAACGTCGTCACGCATCAACATCGTGACGACCGGCACCCCGATGATCATTGAGCAGATCAAGGCCCAGCTTGAACGTCTTGTGCCGGTCCGCGATGTCCATGATTTGACCACCGAAGGTCCGCATGTGGCGCATGAAGTGGCGCTGGTGAAGATCGAAAATGAGGGCTCCGAGCGCCGTGAAGCATTGCGGATCGCCGACATTTTTCGGGCGCGCGTTGTCGATACGGGCGTGGACTCATTTGTTTTCTCCCTGACCGGCGCGTCTGAGAAGGTCGACAGCTTCCTGCAGCTGATGCGCAACCTGGGCCGGACCGAAATTTCCCGTTCGGGTGTCGTTGCACTCCAGCGCAGCGGCAAGGACGGCGTCCCGAATTTGGGTGCCGGCCTGGACGACGATTGAGAGCCGTTGTGAAGCCGGTCATTGCCCGGCGGCACCCGGCACTGTAAAACCGCGCCACACCGGGCGCGGAAACGCGAAACCACCGACACATCAAGACTGACGCAGAACAGGGAACGAGAGATATGCGCGTTTATTATGACCGCGACGCGGACGTGAATCTGATCAAGGGCAAAAATGTTGCCATCATCGGCTACGGCAGCCAGGGCCACGCCCATGCCATGAACCTGCGCGACAGCGGCGCGACGAATGTCGTCATCGCCCTGCGGCCGGATTCAAGCAGCGTGGCGAAGGCCGAGGCGGCCGGGTTCGAAGTGAAGTCGTCGGCAGATGCGGCGGCGTGGGCCGACGTCGTCATGCTGGCGGTTCCCGATGAGCTGCAGCGGGATCTCTACTACGATCATCTGCACGAAAATCTTCGTGAAAACGCCGCCATCGCCTTCGCCCATGGGCTGAACGTGCATTTCAACTTGATCGAGCCACGCGCCGATCTGGATGTTTTCATGCTCGCACCGAAGGGCCCGGGACACACGGTGCGCTCCGAATATGAGCGTGGCGCGGGCGTGCCGAGCCTGCTCGCGGTGCATCAGGATGCCAGCGGCAACTGCCATGACATCGCGCTCAGCTATGGCTCTGCGATCGGTGGCGGCCGGGCCGGTATCATCGAGACCACGTTCAAGGAAGAGTGCGAAACCGATTTGTTCGGCGAGCAGACCGTTCTTTGCGGTGGCTTGTCGGCGCTTATCCAGGCGGGCTTCGAGACCCTGGTCGAGGCGGGCTATGCCCCCGAGATGGCTTACTTCGAGTGCGTGCACGAAGTGAAGCTGATCGTCGACCTGATCTATGAAGGCGGCCTCGCCAACATGCGCTACTCGATCTCGAACACGGCCGAGTATGGTGACTACACCCGCGGGCCGCGCCTCGTGACCGACGAGACCCGTGCAGAGATGCGCAAGATCCTCAAAGAGATCCAGAACGGTGACTTCGCACGCGATTGGATGCTTGAGAATCAGGTTGGTCAGGCCTCGTTCAAGGCCGTTCGTCGCCTGCAGGCTGACCAGCAGCTCGAAGAGACCGGCGCCAAGCTGCGCGGCATGATGCCGTGGATTGCTGAGAACGCCATGGTCGACAAGTCGAAGAACTAGTCTGGTTCCAAAATCGGACGGTCCGCGCGCCGAATAAACGGGCGCGGACCGAATCCGGCCGGTTTGGTTAACAAAAGCGTTGCGGTCGAATATAAAAACGCTCTAAAACAAGGGCGTTAAGGCATTTTCTTTGCATACTGGTGAACCGGTCGTTCATCATTTGTTAACTGCTCTGCGTCGATTCTTCGGGTTCGAAGTTCCACCGGGGCCGTTGGGGAGATTCAGAGCGTGGCAATTGTCCGCACATCAGTTGATATGACGGCGCATTCCGTTCGCGGATTGCCGGCAGCTGACCTGTGCCTGCTCACGTTCGATCTTGACGCGCTACTTATCGGCGGTGCGGCCCTGCGACTTAGGTGCCCCTGAACTTAAACAGACCATAGCGGCCTGTGTTGTTCAGGGGAGACATTCTCCACCCTAAGTCAGCAAACCGAATTTGAGGCAGGACCAATGACCGCCACCAAGACAAATACAGCAGGCAATGAATCGCCGGTCGACAAGAGCGACCCGAATTACGTCCGTATTTTTGACACCACCTTGCGCGACGGCGAACAATCGCCGGGATGCTCGATGAACCTCGAAGAGAAGGTGCGCGTTGCACGAATTCTCGAAGAGCTGGGCGTCGATATCATTGAGGCCGGGTTCCCGATCGCATCGAATGGTGATTTCGAGGCCGTGCGCGAAGTCGCGAACACCGTCAAGAACTCCACCGTGGCCGGACTGGCACGCGCGGCGCACCAGGACATCGAGCGCGCGTGGGAGGCGGTCAAGGTTGCCGCCCAGCCGCGTATTCATACATTCCTCTCGACCAGCCCGCTGCACATGAAGTTCAAGCTCCAGATGGAGCCCGACGAGGTGCATGACGCCGTCGTCGACAGTGTCAGCTATGCCCGCAATCTGTGCCCCGATGTCGAATGGTCGCCGGAAGACGGCTCGCGCACCGAGCATGATTTTCTGTGCCGGACCGTCGAAAGCGCCATTCGGGCCGGTGCTTCCACGATCAACATTCCCGATACCGTCGGCTATGCCGTGCCCGAGGAATTCGCGGCGCTGATCGAGATGCTCTTCAACCGGGTACCGAATATCGACAAGGCCGTGATCTCGGTGCATTGCCACAATGATCTCGGCCTCGCCGTGGCCAACTCGTTGGCGGCCGTCGGCGTCGGCGCGCGTCAGGTCGAGTGCACGATCAACGGCATCGGCGAGCGGGCGGGCAACTGCGCGCTCGAGGAAATCATCATGGCGCTGCGCACGCGCCAGGACGCGATGCCCTATCTGACGGGTGCGGATTCGACCGTGATCACCCGTGCGAGCCATCTGGTCTCGACGATCACCGGCTTCAATGTTCAGCCGAACAAGGCGATCGTCGGTGCGAATGCGTTTGCGCATGAGTCCGGTATTCACCAGGACGGGGTGCTCAAGAACGCGCAGACCTATGAGATCATGACGCCGGAATCGGTCGGCCTGAACGAGTCCAATCTGGTGATGGGCAAGCATTCGGGCAGCCATGCCTTTCGCGAGAAGCTCAAGGACCTCGGCTATGGCGATCTGGGTGACAACGCCGTTCGCGATGCCTTCGCGCGTTTCAAGGATTTGGCCGACAAGAAGAAGGAATTGTTCGACGAGGATCTGATTGCCCTCGTTGATGACACAATTCAGCACGACAATGTGCCGATCAAGTTCGTGTCCTTGCAGGTGCGCGCCGGATCCAAGGGGCCGCAGGAGGCGGATCTGGAACTCGAGATCGATGGTGAGCTCGTGAAGACGACCGCGCGCGGTAACGGGCCGGTCGATGCCACGTTCAACGCGATCGGCGAGTTGTTTCCGCATGAGGCGAAGCTGCAGCTTTACCAGGTGCATGCCGTGACCGGCGGGACGGACGCGCAGGCGGAAGTCACGGTCCGGCTCGATGAGAATGGCAAGACCGTGAACGGACAGGGCGCGGATGCGGACACGCTGGTGGCGTCCGCGCGTGCCTATTTGCACGGATTGAACAAACTGCTTGTGAAACGAGAGAAAACCGCGCCGGCGGCATTGTCGGCGTAGTCGGTAACTGGGCGGAGCTCTGGCGCTCCGTCCGGACCCCGATCCGGGGTCGAATATAACGGGCGAGGCACCGCATTATGTTTTCGCGAATCATGGGAGCGCTTTCCGCTGACATGGCAATTGACCTGGGGACGGCGAACACCCTGGTCTACGTCAAGGGGCGCGATATCGTCCTGAATGAACCGTCGGTGGTTGCGATTGCCGAATCCAAGGGCAAGAAAAAGGTCCTCGCCGTCGGCAACGAGGCCAAGCAGATGCTTGGGCGAACGCCGGGCAATATCCAGGCCATCCGTCCGCTGCGCGATGGCGTGATCGCGGACTTCGAGGTTGCCGAGGAGATGATCAAGGAATTCATCCGTAAGGTGCACAACCGGCGCGGATTCCACAGCCCGCAGATCGTCGTCTGTGTGCCGTCGGGTTCGACTGCGGTCGAGCGCCGGGCGATTCAGGAGTCGGCTGAAAGCGCCGGCGCGCGTCGCGTCTGGTTGATCGAGGAACCGATGGCCGCCGCGATCGGCGCCGGATTGCCGGTGACCGAGCCGACCGGTTCCATGGTCGTCGATATCGGCGGCGGCACCACGGAAGTGGCGGTTCTGTCCCTTGGGGGCATCGTGTATTCGCGCAGCGTGCGCGTTGGTGGCGACAAGATGGACGAGGCCATCATCGGCTATATCCGGCGCAATCATAATTTGCTGGTGGGTGAATCGAGCGCCGAACGGATCAAGAAGGAAATCGGCTCGGCCTGTCCGCCGGAGGACGGCGAGGGCCGGACGATGGAGATCAAGGGGCGCGACCTGATGAACGGCGTGCCGAAGGAGATCATCATCACCGAGCGGCAGATCGCCGAAAGCCTGGCGGAGCCGATCAGCGCCATCATCGACGCGGTCAAGGTCGCGCTCGAACATACCGCGCCGGAATTGGCCGCCGATATCGTCGACAAGGGCATTGTCCTGACCGGCGGGGGCGCGCTGCTCGGAAATCTGGATTACGTGTTGCGGCACGCGACGGGGCTTCCGGTCTCGATCGCGGATGATCCGCTCACATGCGTGGTGCGCGGCACGGGCCGCGCGCTGGAGGAATTCAAGAAGCTCAAGGATGTCCTGGTCAGCATGTACTGACCGGACACCGGGGTGACGGCGAGAACCCGGACGGCAGGATAGTCAGGTGGCGAAACGAAACGCGAGCATATCGGTTGCCGGTCTGGCTGTGCCATTCCGCATCTGGGGCCAGCGGTTTGCGTTTCTCGGGCTGTTGGCGCTGGCCTTTGCCCTGATGCTCCTCAGCAAGGCGGAAACCGGCGCGTTGGAGCGCGCCCGCACCGCCATTGTCGATGCCACGGCGCCGGTCCTCGATGTCATGTCGCGCCCGGTCGAGGCCGGCCAGGCGGCTGCGCAGTCTGTTGAAAGCTATTTCGTCGTGCGGGCCGAGAATATCCGGCTGCGTGAGGAAAACGAACGTCTCCTGCGCTGGATGTTGATGGCCCAGCAGCTTGAGGTCGAGAACGCGACCTTGCGTGCGCAGCTGGATTTCGTGCCCGAGATCGCGCCACGCGCGATCACCGCGCGGGTGGTTGCCGACACCGGCGGCGCGTTCTTCCATAGTCTGCTGATCAATGCGGGTGCACGGCACTTCGTGCAGCGCGGACAGGCTGTCGTGTCCCATGGCGGGCTGGTGGGGCGTGTTGCGGAAGTGGGCGATCGTTCGGCCCGGGTGTTGCTGCTGACCGATCTCAACTCGCGCATTCCCGCGATCGTCGAATCGACCGGGGACCGGGTCATCGTGACGGGGAACAACACGCCCTGGCCGACCCTGACCTATCTGGCATCCAATTCGCCGGTTTCGGCCGGTGACCGCGTGCTCACCTCCGGTCATGGCGGCGTCTTCCCGCCGGGGCTTGTGATCGGCGTTGTCGCCGAGGCGAGCGAAACGCGTGTCACGATTCAACCGGCCGTGCCCCTCTCGCAGGTCAGCGAGGCGCGCGTGCTCGATTATGGCGTGAACGGCATTCTGCCGCCGCCTGAACAGGTACCGGCGCGGATTGCACCACGCCCGGCCGATCTGGCCGGCCCGCCTGTCTCGCCACCGGATGTACCGGCGGCATCGGCGGCTTCGCCGGCATCCCCGGCCGCCGCTGCGGAGACGGCCCGGTGAACGCGGCCACGTTCGCCCCTGTCCTTGAAATCTCCCGGCGGGTCGTGCCGGGCCTCACCATCCTCCTGCTGATCCTGCTGGCGCAGCTGCCGCTGCCCTTGCCCTTCTTTCCCGACATCACCCCGGCGTTGCCGCTGATGGCGATCTACTACTGGGTCGTGTTCCGGCCCGACCTGATGCCCCGGATCTTGGTGTTCGCCCTCGGTCTGTTCCAGGATGCCCTGATCGGTGCGCCCTTCGGGCTGACGGCATTGATCTATCTGCTCGCCCACGGCTTCGTGTTGAATCAGCGCCGGTTTCTCGCCGGTAAACCCTTCTGGGTTTTCTGGGCCGGTTTCGCGATCGTCACGCCGGTGGCGATGTTCCTGAACTGGCTCCTGGCCTCGATCCTGCGCGGCGCGATCCTGCCCACCGATGTGGTGCTGATGAGCATGCTCCTGACCGTGATTATGTTCCCGGCGATTGCCTGGGCGCTGCTGCACTGCCAACGCTGGTTGGTCGGCTCGGCGGAAACGCCATGAACAATCGCGACAGCGACCGCCAGCGGCTGTTTACACGGCGTGCGATGTTGCTGGCCGGCGGCCAGTTCGGCCTCCTGACCGCGCTGGTGGGCCGGATGTACTACCTGCAGGTGGTGGAGTCCGAGCGCTACCAGATGCTGGCCGAGGAAAACCGCATCAACATGCGGCTTCTGCCGCCTTCGCGCGGCCGGGTCATCGACCGCTTCGGGGTGCCGATCGCGGTCAACCAGCAGAATTATCGCGTGTTGCTGAAGGCGGAGAACGCGCCCGATGTATCCGCGGTGCTTGACCGGTTGTCGATGATCATCCCGATCAGCGCGGAGGAGAAAGCCCGCGTGCTGAAGGACATTCGTCGGCGCAAGAAATTCGTGCCGGTGACCGTGCGCGAGTTCCTCGACTGGGAGGACGTCGCCCGGCTCGAGGTGAACACGCCCGATCTGCCGGGCATCGATATCGACGTGGGCGAGCGGCGTTTCTATCCGAACGGCGCGGCCGGGGCACACATCCTCGGTTATGTCGGCTCGCCGCGGCCCGAGGATCTTTCGGGCGATCCGCTGCTCGAACTGCCGGGTTTCAAGGTGGGCCGCAGCGGCGTCGAGCGGGCCTTCGATCTGCCCCTGCGCGGACGCGCGGGCGCGAGCCAGCTCGAAGTGAATGCCGTCGGCCGGGTGATCCGCGAGCTCAACCGGCAGGACGGTGACCCCGGCCAGGATGTGGTCCTGACCGTCGATATGGCCCTCCAGCAGGCGGCCATGAAGCGGCTCGGTGACGAGGCCGGTTCGGTGGTCGTCATGGAAGTGGAGACCGGCGGGATCATCGTCCAGGCGTCGACGCCGAGTTTCGATCCCAATGCCTTCACCGAGGGGCTCAGCCCGTCCCAATGGCGTGCCGTGGCCGACAATGAGCGCGCGCCCCTGCGCAACAAGGCGGTCGCGGGTGAATATGCGCCCGGCTCGACCTTCAAGATGATCGTCGCACTGGCCGCGCTCGAGGCGGGCCTCGCCACGCCGCAGACCAATTTCTTCTGCCCTGGTTTCCTCGAGGTCGGCGACGGCAAGTTCCATTGCTGGCGTCGGCATGGCCATGGCCATGTGGATCTCGCCCGCGGCATCGCAGAATCCTGCGATGTCTATTTCTACGAGATCGCGCGCCGGGTCGGCATCGACAACATCGCGCGCATGGCGAACAAGTTTGGTCTCGGCACCGAACTCGGCCTGGACACGCCGGGCGAACGGGCGGGGCTGATCCCGACCAAGGCGTGGAAGAGCGCCGTGATCGGTCAGCCCTGGGTGCTCGGTGAAACGCTCGTGGCCGGCATCGGCCAGGGTTTCATCACCACCACGCCGATGCAGCTCGCGACCATGACCGCGCGCATGGTCAATGGCGGCAAGATCGTCCAGCCCCATTTGGCGCGCGATGTAGTGGCACGCGGAAAGCTGGCCACGCGGGTGCCGGTGCAACCCGAGACCATCGACGTCAACCCGCGACATCTGAAGTCGGT
>Ga0209273_10001683_pt1 | contig 18689 bp, 11 predicted proteins | sample tdAd471_FD_187126 | JGI IMG/M metagenome (GOLD analysis project Ga0209273, IMG submission 187126) | Marine sediment microbial communities from the Atlantic coast under amendment with organic carbon and nitrate - tdAd47.1 (SPAdes)... | ecosystem: Environmental > Aquatic > Marine > Coastal >...
TCCCGGTTGATCGTTTAACCCGAAGCCGCAGGCGACGGCGTTGGAAACAGGTCCGAAAACGCCGTCGCCTGCGGCTTCGGGTCAAACGAGACAACCCCGTCTGAACTTCTGAAACGGACCACTTAGCCAATCGGCAAATGCCACGACGACAGGAACCATAGTCGACAACCTCGCCGGGCGGGATACGCGAATCCCGGACGTCCGGCCAGAGCGCGGCAACTCGAAAGGGCGGTCTGCCACGCCAGGAGCCCGGTTCCCTGCCAGGGACCGAGCTGGAAATCACAGGCAACATCGAGGCGTGACTTGTTTGCCCCAAAACCGCAGGCGATGGCGTTGTCGAGCAGGCTGGCGGGACACACCATCGCCTGCGGCTTCGGGGCAAACGCGACAGGACCGCGGCTGGCAGGAAATCCGGAGATTGTCGCCCTTGACTTGTGGATTCGTCGGCCGGGAATTCTGTATCCGAGCCTGCAGTCCAGCGCTGCCTGCTCTTTCGGCACGCCAACTGCGTTCCCACCCCACCACCGTCTGAGTCGTCAGGTTCGTACCATGAGGTTCACTCCTGTCGCGTTTCGCCGTCCCCTGCCCTGCCGCCCCGGCTCCAGTCTCGTCGGGATTCTGGCAATGCTCGCGACCTTCACGCTGGCGATTCCCGGCGCTCACTCGACGACCATCGCAGACGACGCGGACACCGCCATCCCGCTGTTTTCTTCAACGGGCGCCAGCCAGAAGCTTGCCGCCAGAGTTCCTCAGCACACCGAACTTTCTGCCCGCGAACAGACCGTCAATGAAGCGCGGCGTCCGTCAAAGCCGTACACCAGCCAGCCGATGGAAGACTGCGTGCTCTTCATCAATGGCGAGTTCGTGACTGGCCCACACGTTGTCTCGACCGACGGCGATCGCGTGCTGGTCAACGGCGTCGAGTTTCCCAGCGACGAAACGGTGCTCTGGTCGATGCAGCAGTTGAGCTATCTCGAACTCCGCGGCGGCGGTTTTGGCTTCGGCTCGTTCGATCCCGAAGACGAAACCGCGCGACCTCGCTTCCGCAAACGCCGCCGCGCTCACGACGACGAGACTGCCGGGACGGAGAACTCGGAGGACGCTGGCGACGGGATGATGTTCGGGGCTCGACCGAAAGCAGGGTTTCAGGACCTCCCGGCATCCCGCATTGCCCGATCGGTCACCAACATGCTCGACAGCGGCGGTCGGGTTGTCCACGTTGCGTTTGCGGAGCACCCGATCGTCACATTGCCGATAACGGGAGGCGGCCTGGAACTGCTGACCGCTCTGCAGACCAACGGCGATGATCGAGCGTGCCTCGACGAAGCTCTCAAACGGCTTCCGGCGGACACTGACTCCGACATGATTCTCGACTGGATTCACCGCTTTCAGGTCACCCCGGAACTCAACGACCTGGTCCAGACGACGGCACAGTTTCTGGATGACGTCGAACATCGGAACACGAAAGCCACCTCAGCTGTCAGCCGCTTGCGAGCGATGTCGTACCCGATGTCTGTCGTCGGCCTGCTGCTCAGCGTGTTTGCCTTCGGCCACGTCGTCGCGAACAAGCCGCCAAGCCGTTTCGCACCGGACGCCGCTGAACTGACACCGGAAACCCGTGAGATGGTCAATCGCTGCCTGCTGCTGGTGGTTGCCTTGTCACTGCTGGACCTGATCTGGACCATTCTGGCTTCGCAGGCGAACCAGATGACGGAGCTGAATCCGCTGGGGCGCGAGTTCATTCAGAATCCCGCCCTGCTGGGGACCTTCAAATTTGTGATGACCGGGCTGGGAGTGGGTTTGCTGTTTGCACTGAAGCAGCACCGGATCGCCCAGACCGCCGCCTGGTGGGCGTGCATGATTCTGACGCTGCTGACCATGCGGTGGCTGACGTTCAATTCGATGTTTGCGTAGAACCATTTCTGACGCTGCGACAGCAGACGGTCCGTTTTTCAAGGATTCGCAGTTCGAATATTCCCGCGTTTCAAAGGCTGCATGGCAAACGCTGATTCCAGTCGCAGCTTTTCTTATTCCCGTTCGGGATGAGCCCGCTGGCGGCTCAACCACGATCGCATCCGTTTCGGAAGGACGTCTCGATGTTGAAAACCAACTCAATCGTTAAGTGCGGTGCTCTGGCACTGGCGTTTCTGATAGCGGCCTCGACCGTCGCTGAAGCTCAGCAACGTGGCGGTGGCCGCGGATTCGGAGGTCGCGGCTTTGGCGGGCCAGGAGGCCCCGGAGGCCCGGACAAGGTCTCCCTGCTCGGCAGCCCCCAGGTGCAGACGGAACTGAAGATTGCCAGCGAGCAGAAACTGTTTCTGGACGACATCATTGCCGAGCATCGCGAAAAGCAGCGCGAGATCTTCTCCGGCATCGACTTCCGCACGTTCCGCGACAAACCCGAAGCCGAACGCGAAAAGATCATGTCCGAGATGCAGGCCAAACGGGAGAAGCTGAGCAAGGAGGCCGAAGCCGGCCTGCAGGAGTTCCTGTCCGAGGAGCAGATCAAGCGACTCGACCAGATCGTGCTGCAGCTTCGCGGACTGCGTGCTCTGACCAGTGACGACGTTGAAAAGAAACTGGCGATTTCGACCGAGCAGAAGAAGAAGATTGAAGCTGCCTTCGCTGCCGGAGATGACGCCCGCCGCAAGCTCTTTGAAGACATGCGCGGCGACCGCGGCGACGACAATCAGGACGATGGCGATCAGCCGCGAGATCGCCGCGGCGGTCGCGGCCGTTTCGACCCCGCTGCCTTCGCTGCCATCCAGGAGAAGATGGAAGCCGCGCGGAAGAAATCTGAAACCGAAGTGCTCGCGGTCCTGACAGACGGCCAGAAGAAGCAGTACGACGAAATGAAGGGCAAGCCGTTTGAACTCGAACGTCGGGGATTCGGCGGAGGCGGCGGCTTTGGCGGCGGCGGACGTCGAGGCGGTGGCCGACCAGGCGGCGGCCGACCGGAAGCCGACGGTGGCGATCGTCCACAGCGTCCTGCCGCCGAGTAGGCAGGTTCGACTGACCAGCTGGCGACATCCGAGATCGTCCAGCCGCCCCAGCATTCACAACCAGAAACGCGGTCCAGCAACCTCTGCCGGGCCGCGTTTCTCGTTTTCAGGTCCCCTTGCTGCGTCGACCGCGTCACCCCCTCGCCGAGTCACGAACCTGGCAGACTCTGACGGTTACGCTGCCATTCCGGATTACGTCGCCCCTGCCGGCTACAACGATCCTGCCGGCTGTCCGGGCTGTGGCAGATCGAACGCCTGTGACGTGTGGCGCGCCTGTGACGAGTGGCGATTGTGCCGACCGTGTCAGATCGTCCGACTGTTCCGAATTGATGCACTGGCCGGGACACCGAGCCGAAAAGAAGGATCGGAGCATTCGGCACAGAGTGAATGCGCTGCGGCCACCCGGCGACCTGCCGACGGCCACGAAAGGAACGGTGACGGCGATTGATTCTGTCGCGCCGCCTTTCACTGAAGAACGTGTGGAAAACAATTTCCCGATTCGGCAGTTGTCGAATCAGCCGGCGAGCGTTAGCCCCCGGTTTGAAACCAGCGAACCGGGGCGAACGCCCTGCGGCTGATTCCGGGAACCTGTTTTCGATGTGTTCCTCAGCAGCCAGTCCGCTCGTGCCGGAGATTCCAGACAAGACCGAGCTGAACTGGCGGCGGCCATCCACGGAACGGATCGTTCGCGCCGGTTTCTGTCAGACGATGATCCGCAAGGAGGCGCCCGTGGCCCGGCATCCATGGATGGAAGCATTCCGGCAACGACTGGTCCGTTCGCACACCCCGTCGCGACGCGGCCAGCGGCGACAGCGTGTCGCCGGCAACCAGGCGCTGGAGTGTCTGGAAGATCGAACGCTGCTCTCGGCAACCGCCGTACTGTTCGGTTCCGAACTGCACATCGTCACGGACGCTGGCGAGAACGTGACGGTCCGCGAGAACCCGGACAGCCCCGGCCAGGTGCAGGTACTCATCGGCCTGGCACCGATCACCGCCGGCGCTGCCGCGACGACGAACGAACTGACCGCCCTGGTGATCCGCACCGGCGCCGGCAATAACCGCGTCGACCTGAGTGCCGTCGACAGTGCGACGTTCGCCAACCTCACGGCGATCTCTGTCGACACCGGCAACGGCAACGATGCCATCATTGGCAGCCCGGATATTCCCGAATTGCTGTTCGGCGGCGATGGTGACGACATCATCGACGGGCGGGACGGTCCGAACACACTGCTCGGCGGCGACGGCAACGACTCGATCATCGGCGGGGCCGCTGCCGACACGATCGACGCGGGCGACGGCAACGATACGGTGTCGAGCGGCGACGGTGACGACAGCGTGCTCGGCGACGACGGCGACGATGTCATCGACACCGGCCTGGGCGATGACTTCGTCGACGCAGGTGACGGCCAGGACGACGTGACAACCGGCGACGGCAACGACTTTGTCGTCGGAGCCGGCGGTCGCGACACAATCTCCACCGGCGCTGGCACGGACGTCATCTTCGGAGGAGCCGGCAACGACTCGGTCGACGGCGGGGCTGACAACGACTTCATCATCGGCAACGGCGGCCGCGACTTCCTCAACGGCGGCGCCGGCAACGATGTCCTGCAGGGCCGAGCCGGCAACGATGTCCTGTCGGGCGACGAGGACGACGACACACTCCGCGGCCAGGCCGGAGCGGATGAACTCTTCGGCGGCGGAGGCAACGACCTGATCGTCGGCGGAGGCGGCGGGGATTATCTGTTCGACGAAGATCCCGGGCTGTTCAGTCTGGGCACGAGCACCGACACGATGCTTGGCCAGGGCGGTGACGACACAATCATCGCCGTCAGCGGCAACGACGCGATCGACGGCGGTGCTGGCCGCGATCTGCTGAATGCACGGCCGGTGTTGATCACGATCGACGATCTTTCGATCTCTCCGGAACTCGACACCGGCGAATCATCAACTGCCACGTTCACGTTGAATCTGTCAGAGCCGCTGCCGTTCCCGGTAACGGTCGACTTCTCAACTTCGTCAGATGGCACGGCCACCGGAGGCACCGCCGTCGTGGGTGAGGACTACCTTGCCGCGACGGGCACGGCAACGTTCCCGGCCAATGCCGTCACGACGACCGTCAATGTCACCATTCTCGGAGACGACATTGACGAACCCGACGAAACGTTTTTCGTGAACCTGACCAATCCAACGGGCGCAGTCATCTTTGACGGCAGTGCCGAAGGTCGCATCTTCGACGACGATCTCGCGATTCCCCCCGGCCTCGTTGTCACCCCGGAAACCGATGTGTCGGCTCTCACGGCGGCACTCGTCGGGACAACGGGCGGGATCAACGTCACCGGCATGACGGTCTCAGCTCAAAGCCTCGCGTCCGGCGAATCGTCGACAGCATTGTTCACGGCCGGCGTCGGTGCTTCCTACGGCCTCGACGGTGAAGGCATCGTTCTCAGCACAGGTGACGCGGCAGATTACGGAGACGGCCCGAACACGAACCCGTCGAACAGCACGAGCTTCGGAACTCCCGCCACAGCGGCGGAAGAGATGCTGCTGGATCCGATCACCGGCGGTTCGCTCGACCATAACGACGTCACGCGGATCGACATCAACTTCGACCTGCAGTCCGGATTCGACACGCTGTTCTTCACGATGGTCTTCGGTTCCGAAGAGTTTGATGAATTCGTCATGTCATCCTTCATTGACGCATTCGGGATCTACCTCAACGGCACGAACATCGCGATCTTCAACGGCGCCCCGGTCAACATCGACCATCCGGACATGCAGTTCATCACCGGCACGGAACTCGATGGCATTCTGGCTCCCGGCGGCGATCCGCTGCTGAACTTCTCGTCGTTCATTGGCGACGGCGCGACCGGAAACACCATCACGTTTATCATCGCCGACTCGGGTGACACGGCGCTCGACTCGACGATCTTTCTGCAGTCTCTGGGCGGGACTCCAGCAGGGCCCCCGGCACCACCGCCACCACCACCGCCACAGCCCCCGATGCTTGGACCTCAGGAAGACACGATTTATGGAGGCAACGGCCAGGACACAATCATTGCGGGCGACAGCAACGATCTTCTGGTTGGCGGATCCGCTTCGGATCTGATCGATGCCGGCGGTGGTGACGACACGGTCTACGGCGGCGGCGGGCATGACACAATTCTGGGCAACACCGGCGATGATTCGCTGTTCGGCAACGGCGGCAACGACATCCTTGATGGCGGTGACGATGACGACGGCCTCATCTGGAACGGGCTCAACCAGGGCGACGACACGCTGATCGGCGGAGCTGGCGGTGACCGCGTGATGGTCATGGGCACGGGAGCCGCGGAAACCTTCACGGTCACTCAAACACCCGACGGTCTGGTCACAGTGGCCGAAGACACGGCCATGCTGGTTGTTGATGACACGGTCGAGAATCTGTTCCTCGAAACTTCCGGTGGAGCGGACACGGTCACGCTGGGCACGCTCAACAACGTGCCGCTGATCACGTTGAACGTCGATGGCCAGGGCGGTGCCGACACGATCGACGCCAGCGGTGCCGACTTTGGACGCGTCCGCGTCAGCCTGGCGGGCGGCGACGGGCACGATCAGATCTTCGGCAGCCCCGGTCCGGAAACACTCTCTGGCGGAGCGGGCAATGACCTGATGATCGCCGGCGGCGGCAACGATCTGCTCAAAGGCGACGCCGGCCTTGATGATCTGCGAGGCGACAACGGGAACGACACGCTGCTCGGCGGCGACGACGACGACGTACTCTTTGGCGGCCTGGGCGACGACAGCCTCAGCGGCGGCAACGGCTTCGACTTTGCTGACGGCGAGGACGGCAACGACACGGCCCGCGGCGGCAACGGCAACGACACGCTGGTCGGCTCTGACGGCAACGATTCGCTGCTCGGAGAAACCAATGAAGACTCGCTGCTGGGCGGTGCCGGAGACGACACGCTGGACGGCGGCCGCAGCAACGACACGCTCCGGGGCCACAGCGGTGACGACAAACTCCGCGGCGACCACGGCGACGACCTGCTCGAAGCCGACAGCGGCAATGACGAACTCGTTGGCGGCGACGGAACGGACACGCTTCGCGGCGGAGACGGCGACGACGGCCTCTCCGGCGGCGACGGTGACGATATCCTCGTCGGCCAGGGCGGGAACGATACGATCGTTGGCGGTGATGGCGACGATATCCTCAAGGGCGGCGGCGGTCAGGACACGCTCCTCGGCCAGCTGGGCGACGACCGCCTCGACGGCGACGGAGCAACCGATGTCGGCAACGCTGGCCAGGGCAACGACGCACCACTGGAGATGATCGAAGGCACGATCGACGAAACCTTCCTGCTGATCGGTCGTGTGCTCGAAGCGCTCGACGGCGTGTAGCACCTTCCAGGCCGCAGCCGTCGGTCGCGGAACTCGCGCAGAGTTTCGGCACCTCTCTGTCAGCGGTCCGTTGCAGCGCTGCATCGAGTTCGAGACTGCCCAACAGTTGCCGCAAGTCTGCGCAACTTTCGCTACGGAACTTCACGATGCGGGTTACCGAAAGTCTGCGCGACTTTCGCTACGGCGTTTCACGGTGCCGGTCACTCGGTCTGCCCGCCAGCGGCACTGCCGATTGTGACGGTCCGGAAGGCCACGGCGACTCTGGCCGTCGCGACCGTCGCCCCGGCAGGCACGGTCGCAGCGTTCGCTCTCGAAACTCCGCCGACACCGATGGTCACGCCTGACCGGCCCGTCCGGATTCGGGCACCTCTCCGTGTCGTGCTGGCTGCTCCGAAGGTCGATCGCAACGACTGTGTGGAATCATTCCGATGCCCGGAATGGATGCGACACTCTGGCTGAGCCGGTCGAAATACCGGGAGAGGGAAGAACTGTTCCCATCCGGCCAGACCGTGTGCGCGGCAGCTTCGTAACGCGATTCACATTGCGAACACGGAGCAGAACCCGCCGCACCGGCGGAATGCCATCCGGCGTTCAGACCACTCTGGCGGGACCACGAACAGCCCCGGCGCGGGCCGAGCCTGCGCGAAGATGGACCTGCGCCCGCAAGGAGAATTGCCGTGACTGTCAGCCCGTGGCTTGAAGGATTGCGAAAGCGACTTGTGCGACTGCGCGCCGCTCACGGCAGAAAAGCCCGGCCTCGCACAACAGTCCGCCGAACAGAACATCTGGAACAGCGAACTCTGCTGACAGTCGTCACGTTCTTCGATGCAGGCAACCTTGAGATTCTGGCGGACGCCGGTGAATCCGTCGTCGTTCAGGAAGACCCCAACACAACCGGCTTTGTCCAGGTCCTGGCCGACGGCTCGCCCCTGCTGTCTCTGCCCTTTCTGCAGACAGCGGACGTCACATCGCTCAACGTGATTACAGGATCGCTGAACGACACCGTCGACCTCAGCGGCATCTCCGCGTCGGCGTTCACCGCACTGGCGAGCATCTCGGTCGATACCGGACAGGGCGACGACACAATCACCGCCAGCGCCGACATCGGCACGTCCGTTCTCGCTGGCGACGGCCACGATACGATCCTTGGCGGCAGCGGCGCCGACACGCTCCGCGGCGAGGACGGCAACGATTCCATCGACGGCGGGGCGGGAGCGGACGAGATCCACGCTGGCGATGGCGAGGACCTGGTTGACGGCGGCCTCGACAACGACGCGATTCTCGCGGGCGACGGCCTCGATACCGTGACGGGCGGTGACGGCGACGACTTCATCAACGGCGATGACGGCATCGACTCACTGCTCGGCGACCTGGGAAATGACACCATCATCGGTGCGCAGGGAAATGATCTGATCTCCGGCGGTGACGGAGACGACTCGCTGCTGGGCGGCTCGAACGACGATGTCATCAATGGCGACGCCGGCAACGACATCATCCGCGGCAACGGCGGCGACGACACGCTGGACGGCGGCGACGGAGACGACTTTGCCAACGGAGACGGCGGTCGGGATGCGGTGCGAGGGAATGTCGGCGACGACCTGCTCATCGGCGGCAGTCGGCGCGACACCGTCGAGGGCGGCCCCGGCAGCGACCGCGTTCTGGGCGGCGGCGGCAACGACACACTCGTCGATGAATCCATCTCGATCATCGGCAGCCAGGTAATGGAGGTCAGCGATGACACCATCCTGGGGAACAGTGGCGACGACACGATCCTCTCACTGGCCGGTGCCGACTTTATCAATGCCGGTACGGGGGATGACCTCGTCGACACCATCGCCAACGTCTTCATCACCGTCGACAATGTCGAGATCGACGAGCCCGACACCGGCGCTGTCAATCTGGTCTTCACCGTCAGTCTGTCCGAGACGGTCCCAGTGCAGGTTGGCGTTGATTTTCAGACCACAGAAGGCACAGCAACAGACGGCGCGGACTATGTCGGCCAGTCCGGCCAGTTGATCTTCCCACCGGGCGCAGCGACGGCGACCGTGACTGTTCCCATCCTCGGCGACCTCGTCGCTGAATCGGACGAGATCTTCACGCTGGATCTCAGTAATGCCGTTAATGCATCACTGATCGACAATCAGGGCGAAGGTCGCATCCTCGACAACGATCCGCTGCAGATCGATGTCTTCCTGCTGTTTGACGATACCGGCAGCTTTGCGTCGGCCTCGCCGACGCTGTCGGCAGCATTTCCTCAGCTGATTACCACTCTGCAGACCAACTTCCCAACGGCCGACTTCGGGTTCGGTGTCGGTCGATTCGAAGATTATCCCATCTCGTTCTCCACGGAAGACGTGCCTTATATCCTCAATCAGCCCATCATCTCTGACAGTGAACCGGGCTTTCTCACGGCCATCAACGGGGCGCTGAATCGCAGCTCCCCGGGATTCGGTGGTTCTGGTCCTGAGAGTGCGATCGAAGGGCTGTTCCAGGTCGCAACTGGTGCCGGGTTCGACGGCAACGGCGATGGTGACACGACGGACAATGGCCCCGCCGGTCCGACTACGACTCAGGTCAACACGGGAACAACAGGCGACGTCCCGGCCTATTCGACGTTTGTGCCCGACCCCGCAGGGCCAGTTCTGGCACCGACACACCCCGTGTCGATGGCCAACGACGGCGTCAGTTTTCGCCCGGGGTCTCAGAAGTTCGTGCTGCTCGCGACGGACGCTCCGTTCACCGTCGAGCCCGACAACATCGATCCCTATGTCGGTGTCAATGGCGTCTCGGTTCCTGCGTCGGCAATCAATAACGGCTCTGACCCAATGAGCCCCGGTGGCCGGGGAGCGACCGTGCAGGCAACGGTCGACGAACTGATTTCCCGAGGCATTAAGGTGATCGGCCTGGGTGATCCAGGATTCTTTGGGACGACGAACATTCCCCGAGGGCCGCTGGAGGCTCTGTCGACATTGACCGGTGCCATTAACACGACCGGTGCTCCGGTGGAAAACGGTATCACTCCGGGGCCATCGGCCGATGACATTCAGCCAGGCGATCCGCTGTTCTTCCAGATCAATCCGAACGACGCTCCAGGTCTGGCCAACTCAATTGCGACTGCAATCACCGCCGGTGCCAATCTGGCCGAACCACCTCCACCTCCGCCGCCGGCCACTCCGCCGATTCTGGGCAATGTCGACGACACGATTTATGGAGGCCCCGGTGACGACACGATTCGAGCGGCGAGTTCCAATGACCTCATCGTCGGAAACTCGGGCGATGACCTGATCGAAGCTGGCGGGGGCGACGACACCGTTTATGGCGGTTCGGGGCACGATACGATCAACGGGTCGATCGGCGACGACCGGCTGTACGGCCAGGGTGGCGACGACGTGCTCAATGGGGGCCTTGGCGACGACACGCTCGGCTGGGACGGCGAAGGTCAGGGACAGGACAGCCTGTTTGGCGACGATGGTTTCAACACGGTCGAAGTTCAGGGCGACAATACGGACAACTCGTTTGTCGTTTCGCAGAATCTTGAGGGCGACCTGACGGTGACCGATGGTCCGGCCGTCCTGACCGTCGATCGCAGCTTCCGCAGCATCATCGTCAGCGGTGGCGGCGGCGATGACACGATCACTGTTCTTGAGGTCAACCGCGCCGGCCTCGCCGCGATCTCTCTTGACGGCAACGGAGGCAACGACCTCGTCGACGCCTCGGCCGCGGTCGTCGGCAGTGTCAAACTCCGTCTGAACGGAGACGCCGGTGACGACTCCCTGATCGGCAGCAACTTCGATGACCGGATCGATGGCGGCACGGGCGACGACTCACTGGTCGGCAACGACGGCAACGACAGCATCCTCGGCGGAGACGGCTCGGACACCGTGGCCGCAGGCGGCGGTGACGACACGGTCAACGGCGGCGAGAACAACGACCTGGTGTCCGGCGGCGACGGCAACGACAGCATCTTCGGCGGCCTCGACAATGACACGCTGATGGGTGACGACGGCGACGATACGCTGCTCGGCCAGTTCGGCGATGACCTGCTGATCGGCGGCAGCCACGCCGACTCGCTCGAAGGCTCATCCGGCAGTGACACGCTGCACGGCGGCGGCGGGCACGACTTCCTCGACGGCGGACGGAACAACGATGTCATCCGCGGACAGGCCGGCGACGACACGCTGCTCGGCGATCATGGCGACGATCTGATCGATGGCGACAGCGGCAATGATGAAATTGTCGCGGGCGACGGAGACGACACCGTCATGGGCGGCGACGGCCACGATGGAATCTCCGGCGGCGACGGCAACGACATCCTGAAGGGCGAGCTTGGACAGGACACAATTGTCGGCGGCGACGGTGATGACATGATCGTCGGCGGCGGCAGCAGCGACATCCTGCTGGGCAACCAGGGCATCGACGATCTCAACGGAAACAGCGGCAACGACATTGGAGCGACGGGTGAAGGCGACGATCCAACACCGCGGCGCATTGAGCTGATCGACGAGACGTTCGTGCTGACGCCCGCGATGCTCGCCAACCTGGATGGCCTGTGATCTGCTGCGAGTCGGAATCGACTTGACCGTCGATTCGCTGGTTGTCGGTAGCCGCGTTCGCGCAGAACGCGGGACTCAGCAGTCGGCCCGCATTCTGCGCGAATGCGGCGTCGGGACAGAGCACTTCGCACTGCAACCTGTTTCTGATCGTCGATCACCGGTAGCATCGTTCGCGACGCTGTCGCTCAAGTGAGGGCGGCTGCCAATCGGTGGAACATGACCAGGAACGGGTATCAGTTCGATGCTGCAAATTCAGCAACAGGCCCTGCGTTTGTGCGACCGAGTTTCCCGGCGCGAGGCCGTGCGTATTGGCGGCCTTGGGGCACTCGGACTCTCGCTGCCTCAACTGCTCAACCAAAGAGACGCGAACGGCGCGACAGCAACAAGCTCGGTATCGCAGCCAGGCGTCGCGTTCGGCAAGGCGAAATCCGTGATCCTGTTCTGGCTGGCCGGAGGACCTCCGCAGCACGAGACGTGGGATCCAAAGCCGAACGCTCCCGAAAACATCCGTGGACCGTTCGGCCCCATCCCGACGCAGACGCCGGGACTCTTTATCAGCGAGTTGATGCCGCGCACCGCTCAACTGACTGATCGCATCGCTGTATTGCGGGGCGTTGTGTCGGGTGACAACTCGCACTCGTCGAGCGGCTATCAGATGCTGACCGGCGTTCCTCATGTGCCGCTGAGCCGGGAGAACGCGACGGCGAAGGCTCCGAATCTCTGGCCGTCACTCGGTGCGATCACGCGCACGCTGCGCCCAGATCGAGGCGGTCTGCCTGCAGCCATCTCGCTGCCGAAACACATCGCCAACGTCGGCGACATTGTGTGGCCGGGACAGGACGCCGGCATCCTCGGGCGGCAGTACGACCCGTGGCTGCTGACCTGCGACCCCAGCGACGAGAACTTTCAGATTCCCGACCTTGCCCTGCCGACAGAAGTCCCGGCCGGTCGAGTCGATCGCCGCCGCGACCTGCTCGGACAGCTCGACAGCGTCTCACGACACCTCGACCAGCAGAACACCGTCCAGAACTTTTCGCGACGTTTCGGCCAGGCGTTTGACCTGATCAGCGGCAGCAAGGCCCGCGAAGCATTTGCGATCTCGCAGGAGTCGGACGCGACGCGCGACCGCTATGGCCGCTCGAAGTTCGCACAGTCCGTCCTGCTGTCGAGGCGGCTGGTCGAAGCCGGCGTCTCGCTGGTGCAGGTCAACTGGCAACAGATTGAAGGCAAGGAGAACAACGGCTCGTGGGACGTTCACAAGGACTTCGCGCCGAGCTGCAAGGACTTCCTCTGCCCGATCATGGACCAGTCATTCTCGGCGCTGCTTGAGGATCTCGAAGAACGCGGAATGCTCGACGAAACACTGGTCGCGTGGGTCGGTGAGTTCGGCCACACACCGAAGATCAACGCGCGAGCCGGGCGTGACCACTGGGGCTCGTGCTTCTCGATCGCCCTGGCTGGCGGCGGCATTCGCGGCGGAGTCGTTCACGGAGCGAGCGACCAGCACGCGGCACATCCTGTCAGTGGCCGAATCGAACCGCGCGACATCGCCGCGACGATCTTTCACTGCATGGGCTACGAACCCGAAACGCAGATGGTCGACCAGTCCGGCCGCCCAATGCCGATTACGCGCGGGCATGTGATCAACGAGATCCTGTAGCCGACCTCGCTTGGCCGTGAAGCTCCCACTGTCCCGTTGCGAAACTCGCGCAGAGTTTCGGCAGCCAGCCTCGCACCATCAACGTTTTGCACATGCGGCCCGTCATCAACGTCTGCCTGATGCTCGCCTTCTTCCTGGCGATCCCGATCATCCCGTTCCTGCTGCTGGGTGAATCATTCGAGCAGGACGTGCAGGCCTGGCTGCAGCAGGAACGCGAACAGGCGGCCGGCGTCCTCGCGGCAGCCGTCGTCGGGAGCCTCGCCAGCGACATCTTCCTGCCGATCCCGTCAAGTTCCGTCGTCACGTACGCGGGCGGAGTCCTCGGTCTGTGGCCCGCGACACTGTGGTCGTGGCTGGGGCTGACGGTCGGTTCGAGCTGTGGCTTCGGTTTGTCCAAGCTGCTCGGCAAACCCTTCGCGCGCCGCTTCGCCGAATCTGCCGATCTCGAGAAAGTCGAAGCCGCCGCGTCGCGCTACGGCCCCGCCATCCTGTTGCTGAGTCGCCCCCTGCCCATCCTCGCCGAAGCCTGCGTTCTGCTCTTTGGCACGACGGCCATGACCTGGCGTCAGTTCCTGCTGCCGGTCATCGTCGCGAACCTTGGCATCGCGTTCGTCTACGCCGCCTGCGGAGCTGGCTTCGAGGACCAGAAAACCCTCCTGATCGCCACCGTCGCTTCCGGCACACTGCCCTTGCTGGTGGCCCTCCTCATCCGCAAACGCCTGCCAACGCTGTCACTCGAAGACGATGAGGCGTCAGCGGGTTGACGTTCGGCAGCGCCACGAAAAAGCACGAAAAGCCACAAGAAGTGAGCACGGCTTTTCAGTTCACTTTTTGTGTCGTTTCGTGCCTCTTTGTGGCCAACTCTCCAACGTGTCCTCTCGAATGACGATCCACATTCCGCCACGCTCAGTCGGCCTTCAGCAACGGTTTGAGCTGCGGGACGGAATTCGGGATTGCGGCGGCGACGAGAGCGGCCATCTCGCGAGCCCCTTTGCGGGAGAAATGGGTGCGGTCGCTCGTTGACGGACTGAAGTCGGCGCTGCCGGTGTCGCCGAGTTCCTTGTACACGCGGAGACTCGCGGAGTGCAGATCGATGACCGGCGTCTTCGTTTCATTCCCGACGGCGAACATCGCATCCGCCCACGGCTGCAGTGTCGTTACCGGCTTCCCGTCACGAAACGTGCGGCGGGCGACGGGTGTGACAAGGACCGGAGTCGCACCGATCTTGCGCGCGCCACGGATGTAAAGCCGCAGGTTGTCGCGAAAGTCGCCTTCCGGATCGGTCGTGCGATCGCCCTTGCCCGGTTGGTCGTTATGGCCAAACTGAATAAAGACGTAATCGGGTTTCGTATCGAGCACCGGCTGCCAGCGTTTCTCGCGCAGAAAGCTTTTCGAGCTGCGACCGGACAGTGCGAAGTTCTGAACCTCGACCCGGTCGGTGAAGAACTCGCCGAAGACCTGTCCCCAGCCGGTCAGGTCAGGGCGATCCTTCGGCGGGTTTGCGTAGGAAGCGACGGTCGAGTCGCCGATCAAGGCGATGCGGACTCGGTCGTTTGCATCCGCGCCCTGCGCTGAAAGGACTGTATCGAAGCCAGTCAACACGGCCAGCGACAATAGAAACAGACGCAACATTCCAAGTCCTTTGATTGATTTCATGGCGGATGTTCCTGACGAACTATCGGGGCGAGGTGCGAACGCCGGCTCGAAAGCACGTACGCGTTCACGGGCTGCCGGCGTATCGGCTGCTCGTGGCGACGGTGTGTCGCGGAGGTGAGAAGGCTACGCTGTCGCCGGGAGCAGAATTGGGGTGGTTTGCCGTGCAGCCAGTCTTTTACTGACTCGGACAGGAACTCAGAAATCGATCGGCCCTGCTGGCGGCACGTCGCGATCACCGTCCCGATGCGTTCCAGCCAGCGGCGACCCCATTCGCTGCGGGTCCCCTGGGTCACCTTCCGGTCGAGCATGACAAACCGGACCGTCTGCTCGGCGACATTGTTAGTCGGATCGATTCCCGGATTGGTAATATACCGCAGGTAACTCTCACCGTGCTGCCGGAACCGGCTGGCCAGGCTCTCCCCTTCGCAGGTCTGAGGAACGCGCGTAATCGCTTCTCCCATGACCAGATTGTCGGCGTCTTCCAGCAGCGACGCGAAGTTCTCAGGCGAGTCATCTGCACGCCGATGGATCAGGGGAAAACTCTCTCGCACCGCCTTGAGGATACGTTTCCCATAACGCCGGTTGTGTTTCTCCGGGTGCTCCGCCAGAAACTGCAGGTCGCGGCTCAGGTGTGCCAGGCAGAACTGCAGGGTATTATCAACTACACACATATACTCAACTACATGCACTGAAATAGTGACACCCGATGACGCCCTCGAATTCCTCGCCCAGAACTTCTACTAACATCTTTGAGCCACGGGACTCGTCGATCCGGAACAGGCTGAGCAGAGCCGAGCGGAACACCCACGTCCACAGCCGCCGCCCCTTCTCTTTGTGTCCGGTTTCGTCGATGTTGAGGATCCGCTGAACCCGCAGGCTCTGCTTCAGTTTCTCATACGTCCGCTTCAGGATCCCGCTGACCTTGTGGCAGACTTTCGCCTGGAAGCCCGTGCTACGGCAGGAATGTGCTTAGGCACGGGGCCATCACTGCGTCAATCAAATCGGGAAGTCATTTCCGACGCGTTCCTTACAATTGGCTTGTGGAGCGGGCGACTCCAACGGGGGCAGGTGGAACGTGACGGAGCAGAACGACCAGTTTGTAGATCGTCCTCAGGCGAGTGCCGTCAGGCTGGCGTTTGTCGGCGTCTTCCTGCCTCTGTGCTGGCTGGGAATGATGGTCGTTCATGAGGGCGGACACGTTGTCGGTGCGATGCTGACTGGCGGGCGAGTGGTCAAGGTTGTTCTGCATCCGCTGGCGATCTCCCGGACCGACGTTCGGCCGAATCCGCATCCGAACGTCGTTGCGTGGTGCGGGCCGATTGCTGGCGTTGTCGTGCCAATTGGACTCTGGCAGGCGACGGTTCGCCTCAGGCGACGCTCAGCTTATCTGCTGCGTTTCTTCGCCGGATTCTGTCTGGTGGCGAATGGCCTGTATCTGGGAGTCGGGGCCTTTGATCGAGTCGGCGATGCTGGCGACCTGCTGCGATCGGGGGCTGATCTGTGGCAGCTGTGGGCATTCGGATGCGTCAGTGTGGTTGCCGGGTTTCTGTGCTGGAACGGCCAGGCCGGTCAATTCGGATTCGGTCCGCAAGCTCACGACGTTGACCCGCGCGACATGGCTGGTGTGACTGTGGCGCTCGCCATGCTGCTGGCCGCCGAGGTGCTGCTGATGTGAGACAATGTTGTGACAGAACAAACATCTGCTGCTGGCAAGTGAGCGGCTTTCGGCTGATCGACGCGTCGAATTCTGTCTGGTAGGCTTCCCGCTCTTTTCCTCATGTCCGGATTTCGGGCTGGTCATTTTCTGCTGTTCTGGAACCAAAATCCGATGGCCGATCCTCAGAAAGTTTTCAAGGTTGAACGGACTGGCGGCGCTTTGATTGTGCTGCCGCAGGGCCCGGCGCTGCACTTTCAACACAATGAAGTGCATGTGGAATCGAGCGCTCTGTACCGCTGCCTTGATGATCGTGCGATTGCCCATGTCATCGTCGATCTCAGCGACGTCGACTATGTCGATTCGGTCATCATCAGTTCGATTCTGCGCTGCCTGACGAAGGTCAAGCAGAAACGCGGCAAGTCAGTCTTCTGCTGCGCTTCGGAGAACATGCAGGAGCTTCTGAAGTGCATCAAACTTGGCAAGCTGTGGCCGTCGTTCGAGACGCGCAACGAAGCACTGACGTTTGTGGCGAGCTGAAGGACAGGTTCATAACAGCGTTGCCAGTGGTCTTTAACGGGATGCCGCGCGCTGGTCTGCCGTTACTGTCAGATTCGTGAAGGGATGGAGCCTTGGCGGTTTATCTGTTTGATATCGACGGCACGCTGCTGAACAGTGGCGGAGCCGGACAGGCAGCAATGGAAGTCGGGCTCGCCCGAGCGTTCGGAATTACGGCTCCGACGGAAGGCATCTCGGTCGCCGGTCGAACGGACTTCGCGATCATTGCCGACCTGCTGGAGTATCACGGTGTCGAGCCGACGGTCGAGAACCGTCGTCGCATCATCGACGAGTACCTCGCCCACCTGCCGATCGAACTGGCACAGCGCGAAGGACTGATTCTGCCCGGCGTCGTCGAACTGCTTGAGCAACTCAAGACGGTCACCCAGTCGCACCTTGGACTGCTGACCGGCAACCTGCGACGCGGTGCCGAGCTGAAGCTGACTCACTTCGAGCTGATGCAGCATTTCGAGGGCGGCGGTTTCGGCGACGATCACAGTCATCGTGACGATGTTGCCCGTGCCGCGCTGGCCGACGTCCAGGGAATCCGTCCGACTGCCCGCTCGGAAACCATCTGGGTCATCGGCGACACGCCAGCCGATGTGCAGTGCGGCCGGGCAATCGGTGCAACGGTTCTTGCAGTCGCGACCGGGCTGTATTCGACCGAGCAACTGGCCGAGACCGAGCCGGACTACCTTGTCGACAACTTCTCGGAGGTCGACCGGATCCTTGAGTTGCTGGCTTGACGTGGGGCCAACGATGGCCGAGCGTTCGGCGGTCGGGCTGCCCGAATCATCACCTGTTGAAGGAGTACTGTGATGTCGCCGCGAGGTGCCCGCTGGGCATGGGGAGTGTTGCTGGGAAGTTGTGCCGTTGCCGTTCTGCTGACCGTGCTGCAGCGCGGGCGGGCTCAGGAAGCGACATCAAAGCCGGTCGAAGAGCTGCTGCCGCGCGACACCGTGCTGCTGATCCGCTACGACGGCAGTGAGCGACACGCGGAGAGCTATGAGCAGACGGCCGCGTACGAAGCGCTGTACGAATCCGGCCTCATGCCCCTGATCGCAAAGACCTTCAGCCAGATGGCGGCGTCCGCCGGCAACAAAGATCAGGCTCAGGAACTGCTGACGAGCCTCATCGACGCCGTCGCGAAGCAGGGCGTGTCGGTTTCCGTCACGCTGCCGCCGCCGGCTCCCGGCGGGCCGCCAATCCCACTTCCGCAGGCGCTGATC
>Ga0209273_10001688_pt1 | contig 18647 bp, 17 predicted proteins | sample tdAd471_FD_187126 | JGI IMG/M metagenome (GOLD analysis project Ga0209273, IMG submission 187126) | Marine sediment microbial communities from the Atlantic coast under amendment with organic carbon and nitrate - tdAd47.1 (SPAdes)... | ecosystem: Environmental > Aquatic > Marine > Coastal >...
ATTGAGAGGATCGCAACGCCCGCCGCGAATGTAGGTGTAAAGCCCGCGACGAGGACGCCGATAAGCACCGCCAATGGAATCAGAAATGTCCAGCCATCGAGTAATACTTTGATTACGCGCTCGCCTTCGTCGTGAGACGGGGTCATACCCGATTTCTGAGCTTCGATACGCACGAAGTAACCGACGGAGAAAAAGTAAAGCAGCGCAGGAATGACGGAGACCGCCACGATGTGCAGGTAAGAAATCTGCGTAAAGCTCGCCATTACGAATGCGCCGGCACCCATTACCGGCGGCATAAGTTGCCCGCCTGTCGAGGCAGCAGCTTCAACGCCTGCCGCAAAGCGCGGCGGAAAGCCCGAACGCTTCATCATTGGGATTGTTACCGACCCGGTCGCGACAGTATTGGCAACAGCTGATCCCGTGACTGATCCCATCAGGCCCGATGCAAAAACCGCAATAAGGCCTGGCCCGCCTGTAAGTCGTCGCGCAGCTGCTTTGGCCAGCCGCACAATATAATCGCTCGCGCCTGATTGGGTCAGGAACGCACCAAATAGAATGAACATGAAAACGAATGACCAACTAATCCGCGCGATCGGGCCAAACATACCTTCATCACCGTAAAAACTGCGCCGCAATAGGGTTTCCCAACTAAGGCCCGGAAAATGAAAGACACCGCCAAGCCAGCTGCCCCATATGGTGACGTAAGTAAGTGCGAGCAAAACAAGTGCTGGGATAAACCAGCCCGCGGTGCGTCGGGCAAATTCCAGGACAAGTAGAATGGCTGCAATGGAGGCCGCCCAGTCGAGCGAATTGAAGATAGCGTTGCGCGCGTAGAAACTTGTTTCGCCAAAGACGAGGTAGAGCCCGCAAGCCACGGCAGCCAACCCCAATGCAGCATCAATTCCAAATATCAGCGTGCGAAATTTCTGTGAGCGCGAGCGCACAAGCGGATAAAGGATTGCGGCAAGGAGGCCAAACATGGCGAAGTGGAGCGCTGACCGCCAGAGCTCCGACATAACTGAGAATGTATTGAAGTAAAGATGCGCAAGGGCGATGAGCGCGGCAAGGCCGGTGAACGCAACCTTGAGACGGCCTTCTAGTGGCCGCTCTTTGCTGTTCTGAAATTCTGTCGCAACGCTACTCAACTGGGCGCAATCGCTCAGGAATTTCGAGCCCTACTTCTTCGTAGTATCGCAAGGCACCGGGATGAAGCGGCATGGGCAGTCCAGCGATGGCCCGATCGAGCGACATGTGAGCCGTCGCCGAGTGGATACCTACAAGGAAAGAGAGGTTCTCGTAGATGGACTTTGTGATTTGATAGACCGCTTCTTCGTCAATGTCCGCGCGCACAGACAAGAAATTTGGCTGCGCTACGGTTTGGATGGGCTCGCTTTGCGATGGATAAGTATCGGCGGGGATTTCAAACCGCGTCCAAAGCGGATATGCAGCATTTACCTGTTCGATCTGCTGATCGGTGAACTCCAGGATGGTGAGGCGATCGCCATCCGCGGCAAATGCGCGTGTGAGCGCCGCCACGGGAATGCCGGCTGGTGCATTCATGGCGTCGATGAGACCGTTTTGAAGCGAATCCGCGCTGGGCCCGTACCCTTGATAGATCAGCTCAAAATCTTCGTCAGGCGCAAAATCAAGCGCGCCAAGTATGTGCCGCCCCGATCCCTCGGTTCCTGAATTGCGTGCGCCAATGGAAAGGCGCCGACCTCGCAAATTGCCAAGATCCGCGATTGTGCCGGTTTCTACAAACTGCCTACGGACAACGAGCTGCTCCACGTTGGGCCACAGCATCGTAATGGACCGAAGGTTTGACTGCGCGCCGTCATCCGCGAGCGGACCTTCCCCCGCCCAGGCCCAGGCCCCGTAAAGACCCTGAAGGATGGCAAACTGGGCTTCATCTTCACGAAGTAATCGCACATTCTCGCCAGAACCTGCTGAACTGATGGCTGAAAGTGATACACCGGTCGTGGGCTCCAAGCGCACTTTGGTGAGCGTCGCGATGGCAACGCCCACAGGGTAATAGGTTCCGCCCGTGGTCGCTGTGGTCAGAATGTACGACCTGTCCTCAGCTTCTTGCGCGAGGCCAAGCGAGGATGCTGTCAATCCCACAATAACAGTCAGAAAAATGATCAGGTTACGGAACATAGATACGCCTCACTCGGTTACGCAGGTTGCCGCCCACACAGGATTTTTGTCGTAAAGGTGCAAACAACCTTGTCGTCCTGATTTACAATTTCATTGCGGGTGGCGACGACCCCGCGTTCGCGATCCTTGGGTTCAACCTCGGATATCTCCATTTCAAGGTGGATTGTGTCACCAATATGCACAGGTGCCGTAAATCGCACCTCTTCCATTCCATAGAAGGCGATGAACGATTTGGGCAAAACTTCATATTGGCCCAGCCGAAAGGCAAGGGCGCTGCCTACCGATAGCACCAACATGCCATGCGCAATACGCTCCCCAAAGGAGGAGGCACCCGCATAGGTGACATCCGTATGGAGCGGATGCCAGTCGCCAGTCAGGCCCGCAAAGGCTACAATGTCAGCCTCTGTTATTGTGCGGGCGGGGGTGGTGCGTCGTTCCCCAACTTCGAAATCTTCAAAATAGGCGCGAGGCATTAACTGATACTCCTCATGATTTCGACACAATACATTGGCTCAATTGGTACGCAAACCGGGGCGCTGCCCCGACTAGGGGAGATTATCCAATGCTGAAACCTCGCATGTGGCTTCAAGCCGCCGCCGCGATCCTACTGGTGGGTCAGGTTGCCTGCGCGCAGGAAGCACCCGGTGATGACGCCGCGTTGCGTAGCGCGGTCGCTGACGCTCTGCCCGCGTGGTGGGAGGTTGTGAGCTTCGAGGTCACCGAGCGAGCCGAAGTGGAAGCACCCACAGATGAGCCGGAAACGGATTCACCTACAGGGAAGATCCCGCGAATGGTGGTTGGCACCGAAGCGGGCGGCAAGCCGACGAGTGCGGCCAATGACGGAGCGGCGCTCCGGTTTTCCGCGATCATCGAGTTGAGCCAGCCCATATATGAGCCGCTTTATTCGCTGGATGGCACTGCCATCGTGCGTCCCTTGATGGAGGCTGGTGAGCAACTTGAATTATCCGGCTACACGCTTAGCGGTGATGAAATGGTGTTTGCTGATCCAGGCATTATTCACCTCAATCAAGAAGGGCTTGGCGATCTTGGCCGTCCGCTTGACGCATTTGGCGCTGACGCTCTGATTGACGGGTCAGATGAGGCCGAGGCGTTTCTGGCCGCGCGTGAGGATGCCCGCGCGGAGGGCATGATGAACAAAGTCGTCGGCGACGAAGGTGATGATCTCTGATCAGGGCCGAATCGGGAACGAAACCGGACCTGACTTTCGCAACGGCGCTGCAAGTTCAGCAAACTCACAGAGCAGCGGTCGCGTTTTGCGCGGATCGATAATGTCTTCTACCATATAGGATTCTGCGGTTCGGAAAGGCGAGCGCACGGCGTTCATGGTTGCTTCGATTTCCGCGCGCAGGGCGTCAGGGTCCTCCGCTGCCTCAAGCTCTGACCGGTATGCGGCTTCAATACCGCCCTCAAGCGGGAGCGAGCCCCAATCCCCCGATGGCCACGCAAAGCGATAATGAAAGCGCGAGTGATTGAGGTTCGCGGCCCCCGCAACGCCAAAGGCTTTTCGAATGAGAACCGAACACCACGGCACGCTGGCCTGATAAACGGCGGCCAGCGCGCGGCAGCCATGCCGGATGGTGGCGGCACGTTCGGCCTCAACACCAATGACAAAGCCTGGATTATCCACGAGATGCACCACGGGCAAATGGAACGTCTCGGCGAGGTCAATGAAGCGGACGATCTTTTGTGCCGCATCAGCGGTCCACCCGCCGCCGTAATGGTAAGGGTCGTTGGCAAGCACCGCCACGGGCCAACCGTCAAGGTGCGCGAGCCCCGTGATCGCTGATCTCCCCCAAAGCTTGCCCATTTCAAAAAAACTGCCGGTATCGACAACGCTCTCAATGATCTTGCGCATCTTGTAAACTTTGCGCCGATCCTCGGGCACCGCGTTAAGCAGACCCTCATCTTCCCTATAGGGATCATCGCTCGGCTCCGCGCGTGGCGGCAGGTCATCCACTGAAGAAGGCAGATAAGTGAGGAAACGCCGCGCGAGCGCAATGGCTTCGTCTTCGTTTTCGGTCACCGCATCGACGACGCCGTTGTGCGCATGAATATGCGCGCCGCCGAGCCCTTCTTTATCGACATCCTCGCCAAGGCGCTTTACCACCGGTGGCCCTGCAACGAACACTTGGCTTAGCTCTTTCACCATTACTGCAAAATGGCTGGTAACCAGCCGCGCCGCGCCAAGCCCCGCAACTGGGCCAAGCGCCAGCGCAACGACGGGAACGGTCGCAAGATTGCGCACCACCCAATCCCAGCCGGGGTTTGCCGGCACATAAGTTCGCGCAGTGGTGCTAAGCGTCTTGACCGATCCGCCGCCGCCCGTGCCGTCGATCATGCGGACGAGGGGAAGCCGCAGCTCATTTGCCATTTGCTCAGCGGCGACCATCTTCTGCCAGATGGCGGCATCCGCCGCACCGCCGCGTACTGTGAAGTCATCTCCGGTTGCGACAATGGGCCGGCCTTCCACATCAGCGCGACCGAAAAGAAAATTGGCAGCCATAAATTCTTTGAGCTTTCCGTGCTCGTCATACTCAGCGCGCCCAGCGAGCTTGCCAATCTCGCGAAAGCTACCTTCGTCCACAAGACGAGCCAGCCTCTCGCGAACATTAAGCTTGCCGCGGTCCGCCTGGCGTTTGAGCTTTTCCTCGCCGCCCATCTGTTCGGCGAGCGCGGCGCGGCGCTTTAATTCTTCGAGTTCTTTATCCCAGGCCATTTAGTAGCTCGATTATTCAGTAGCGCCGAGGCCAATGAGCTGGCCAAAATCTTGCGCTTCTTGCAGATAGGAAAAGATCAGAATTGCAACTGCCTCCGCGCCGATGCTGCCTTCCGCGTTGATATTTTGCGTGAGCATGGGCTCGCCTTCTTCGTCCAAGAACGCGCGCGACCAATTGCGGGACTGCCGGAATATGTCATTCCACTCGTTGACCGTCAGTGAGCTGACACGCGTGGGCGGTTCAAACCAAGAATGAAGAGTGATGTCTTTGCAGCCACTCGCATCGCATCCGTAGAAGAGAATATTTGTTGTGGTCGCGGCGAAAGTGCCGCCTTCCTGGGTACGTGCGATTTGAATGGCGGGGAAACCGCGATTGTCTTCGGTTACGCCGAAAGCAAGCCCGTAACTGGAAAGGATTGCGCCTACGTTATCGGCATCAAAGCGATCCAGGGTTTGTGCATTTGCGGGCATTGCAAATACGAGCGCGGCGAGCAGGCTTGCAAGAATGTAACGCATGACTATCAGTCCTTACTTTGATCAGTGTGTGAAGCTTAGCGGGCCGTGCCGGGCGGGGCGAGCGCTCTTTTAAGGCCGCATGGTTGGCGTGTAGGGCCCTTTGAGCGCATCGAGCGTGGGGATCGCAAAGCGCAGCCAGTCCCATATGGCTGGCCTTGTCTCACGCGGATCGATGAGATCGTGAACCGAAAAGGTTTCCGCGCGAGGGAAGGGTGATTGCGCCGCCGCCAAGGCTTCCTCAAGCTCTTTTCGTTTGGCGTCGGGATCGTCTGCGGCCGCAATCTCGCGCCCAAATGCGACAGCAACGCCCCCTTCGAGCGGCAGCGCCCCAGTTTCCGCCGACGGCCAGGCAAGCACATGCCCACCGGGCCCAAAGTGAGCTGCGGCGGCGACGCCAAAGGCCTTTCGCACGATTACGCTGATCCAGGGCACACGGCTCTGCACCACAGCCATCACCGCGGCGGTACCGTGCCGAATGGTTCCAGCAGCCTCTGACTCGGGCCCAATCATAAAACCCGGTTCGTCCACGAGCGATATGATCGGTAGGCGGAACGTATTGCAGAGATCAACAAATCGGCGAACTTTTTGCGAGCCCTCCGCCGTCATGGCACCCGCGTAGTAGCGACAATCATTGGCAAGGATGCCGATGGGGTGACCGCCCATTCTTGCGAGGCCGGTAATCTGACCCGGGCCATACGACTTTGTCATCTCAAAAAAGCTGCTTGCGTCAACCACATGCTCAATGACTTTACGCATCTTGAACGGCTTGCGCCGGTCGCGGGGCACGATATCGATCAGCGCCTCGTCCTTGCGGTCGGTGGGATCGTGCGTGTCGCCTTGAGGCAAGTTGGCCCGAATGTTTTGTGGCATGTACCCAAGAAAGGTTCGGATTTGTGCCAGCGCCTCTTCTTCGCCTTTCGCGATGTTGTCCACCGCGCCCGATTTTGCGTGGACGCTTGCGCCACCGAGCTCTTCCTTGGTGAGCTCGCGCCCTAGCGCACGCTCGACCACTTTGGGCCCCGCGATCAGAAGCTGCGCGGTCGCCTCACTCATCACCGAAAAATGCGAAGCCGCGAGCCGCGCTGCTGGGAACCCCGCAACTGGGCCCAGGGCGGCGGACGCGACCGGAACCGCGCCCATGGCCTGGGCGATGGAAAGAAACCTCGGTGTTGCGAATACGGGCTCACCTGCGGGCCGTTTTCCAGACGACCCGCGCACCGATCCGCCGCCGCCTTCCAAGAGCCGTACCAGCGGCACTTTGTAATTGAGTGCAAGCTCCTCGGCATAGACGGACTTTCGAAGGCCCGCCGCATTGGGTGATCCGCCCTTGAGCGTGAAATCCTCGCCCCCCACAGCAACGGGGCGGCCGCCAATTTCCGCAAGGCCTGTAACGTAATTCGCCGGGGTGAAGGAGCCGTCGTCTTCCTCGGCGCCTGCGATTGCACCGTGTTCCACAAAGGTGCCGTCGTCCGCAACGGCGGCGATGCGTTCGCGCACCGTAAGGCGGCCCTTTTTGTGGTGCCGGGCAATGGCTTCATCACCGCCCATACCCTTTGCTTGCGCCTTGCGACGCGCAATCTCGTCGGCTTCATCTCTCCAGCTCATCAAGGAAGCTTATGCGAGGCGATGCCTAAACCCAAGACTGGAGAGCCATACCTTGGGCTGCTATACATCCGTGATGACCCCCATGACCGAAATTCGCAATCGATTGGAAGACCTGCTTGACGGGGCGGAAGGCTTCGCGGCGAGCGTGCTTTTCGATTTTGGTGAGGCGGGCGCAATCCACATCGATGGGTCGGGTGGGAAGATCAAACTTTCATCGGAACGCCATGCCGCGAGTTGCACCATCGCGATGCCGGCTGAGACTTTCGTCCATATTCTCGCTGGCGAGCTGGATGAAACCGCGGCCTTCATGCAAGGGGAGATGCGTATCCAAGGTGAGGTACGGCTTGCCACGGAAGTAAGTGACTTTATTCGTAAGCGCGCTCAGGAAAGAACTGTAACTCCATGACGTCATCAGAACTTTATCCCACCGACATAAACCCTTGCCCTTCAGGGGCAGAGACCAAAGTCATAGCGAATTGCGATGCGGAACTGCGGGCCGCGCGCTGGCGTCCCCATGGCGATGCGAAAGGCACCGTGATTCTCGCTCATGGGCGCACCGAATTCACCGAAAAATATTTCGAGGTCATCGGCGAATTGCTCGCAAGGGGCTATGTGGTTTTTACATTCGATTGGCGCGGACAGGGCCTCGCAACCCGCGAGCTCGAAGAATGGCAGCGCGGCCACATCGATGATTTCGACGATTTCCTTGGCGATCTTGATTGCATTTTTGCGGATGAGTTTTTCGCAGCATGCCCAAGCCCGCGCTATGTGCTCGCTCATTCCATGGGCGGCAACATCATGATGCGCTATTTGCATGATCATCCTGAGATCGCAGACCGTGCAGTATTGTCAGCACCCATGCTGCGATTTGGTTCCGGAATTCAGGTGCAAGCCTTAAGACTTTTTGCGTCTGCGGCTTCGGCCATAGGGCGCGGTAACGCCGAGCCTTTTGTCAGTAAACCACAGCCGCCCGCAGAACAGACCTTTGAGAAGAACCCGGTCACATCCGACCCGGAGCGATATGAGCGGACCCGCGCCACTGTAATTGCTCACCCGCCTCTGGGCGTAGCAGGGCTCAGTTGGCAATGGCTCAAGGCGGCCTCGGCGTCGATCGAAGAAATTTGGCGGGACGATTTTATGGGTGAACTCAAAACCCCGGTTCTGCTGTTGGCGGCGGGCAGGGAAAAGCTCGTGGATCCTAAGGGCTGCCGCGACTATGCGGCGCGCGCGGAAGTGTGCGAGGCGGTAACAATTGAAGGCGCGCTGCATGAGATCATGATGGAGCGTGATCCGTTCCGCCGACAGTTTTGGGCGCTTTTCGACGAGTTTCTTTCTCGGCCCTAACTGTTCAACATCTCAAGCACCCAGGCGTGCGTTGCCGGATCACCGGCCGCAATGACTTCACCGCCATGCTCGGCCGATCCGCCATGCCAATCGGTAATGACGCCGCCCGCGCCTTCGATGATGGGGATGAGCGCCTGAATGTCAAAGGGCTTCAACTGTGCTTCTAGTACAATGTCGATAAGACCGTGGGCCAACAGGCAGTAGGCGTAACAGTCGGTTCCAAGGCGCAGCATCTTGGTTTCGCGCAAAAGAGTGTCATAAGCGTTTTGCTCTCGCGGGGTGCGAAACAACTCGGGCGTTGTGCAGGCAAAGATCGCATCACCGATATGCGGGCACTCTCGCGTTTTGAGCGGCGTGACTTTGTTTTCTCGCAACAGGGCCGCACCGCCAGGCCATCCCACAAAGCGATCGCCGACAAAAGACTGATCCATTACGCCGACCGCAGGTTTCTTGCCATCGTGATAGCCGATCAGAGTTCCCCATGTGGGAAGACCCGCAATGAAGGCCCGAGTGCCATCAATGGGATCAATGACCCAGCGCGCGCCACTTGTGCCGTCTTTTTCGCCAAACTCTTCGCCCAGGATCGCATCGTCCGGTCGTTCGCGATCAATCAGTTCACGAATGGCTTGTTCCGCACCCTTATCGGCGATCGTCACAGGATCAAATTCTCCAGCCGCGTCGCCGGTCTTATCTTCGGCAGTTGTTTGCCTGAAGTGAGGAAGAATTGCCGTGCCCGCCGCATCGGCGCAGCGGCACGCAAAATCCACAATCTCGTTGTGAGGCGCGGGAACGGATAGGGGCATGGGATCGTCCTAATTCATAGAAGACGGGTAGATGGGCTGATTTCGCACTTGTACCTTAGAGGGTCAATCACATATGGTGCGGGTCACGCCACAACCGGGCTGCTCGAGATGGGCCCAGCGGCAACAATGAAGGAGGGCTGTTTATGATTGCGATTTACACCCCTCAGGCGGGCCACTAGGCGCCCGAGCGCTCTTCCATTCCTGCCTGATCCGTTCCGCCCCGCAAGCTATTGCTGCGGCAGCCGGTTCCATCACGTTTTCTGACAGGCAGACCAATGACAATTTCACTTTCTGACCTTGGATGGTCAGCACACTTTATGATGCAGATCGAGGCAGATGACCTCGAGACCTTTACGCCTGCACGCATCTCGCAGGTCCATAGAACGCGGCTTGACGCTTTGACAGTGGGCGGAGAGGCATCGCTTATCACCAAGTCAACAGACACGACGGGAGATTTCGCCGTCGGTGACTGGGTTCTCGTAAACAACGATGGCCAGGTTGTTCAATTGCTTGACCGGCTCTCGGTGCTAAGGCGCAAGGCCGCAGGGCCTCAATCAAAGCCGCAACTGATTGGCGCGAATGTGGATGTGATCTTTATCGTCACGTCGTGCAACAAAGACTTCAATCCAGCACGGCTGGAGCGCTATCTCGTTCTTGCGCGCGCAGCAGAAATTCAACCCGTCGCAGTGCTTACGAAGGCCGATCTAACTCAAGACGCAGCAGGCTTTGAGCGACGAGTTCAAGCGCTTGATCCGATGTTGCCGGTCCTTTCGCTTGATGCGCGCAACAAAGAGCAGGCTGACACTCTTGCGGATTGGTGGCGGGCCGGGCAAACGGCCGCGCTGCTTGGCTCGTCCGGCGTTGGCAAAACGACGCTGCTCAATTCGCTAGGTGATATGGATGTTCTAACAATGGGCATCCGCGAGGACGACGCCAAAGGGCGGCACACCACAACGGCGCGCGGGCTATACAGTATCGCTGGCGGGCGATGGCTTATCGATACGCCGGGTATGCGCGAGCTTGGCTTGCACGATGTGGCCGAGGGCGTTGATGCGGTGTTTGCCGATCTCGTTGGGTTGGCTGCCAATTGCCGGTTCAATAATTGCAATCACGAAGATGAACCGGGCTGCGCGGTTCAAGAAGCGATTGCAAGTGGGGATCTCGATCCCGATCGTCTCAAGCGGTGGCAAAAACTTGAGCGTGAAGAGCGACACAACAATGAGACTATTGCCGAGGCGCGCCGCCGCAATCGCGACCGTGGCCGATATATCAAGCGTATCTCGTCCGAACGCATGGCAATGAAAGGACGACCGCCGAAGTGAGGATCAGGCCGCGGCCGTTTGGCCATCTTCACCTTTTTCGGTGAGGGCCTTTGTAAGATCGAGCAGACGACGCCGGGGCACTTCGTCAAGCGCGTAGTAGGCGCGAACAAGCTCAAGCGTTTCCTTATCCGCCAGAAGATCGGGTGAAAGCCCATCGCTCACGGCATTACTTTGCGCGTCTTCGTCGAGGCCCTCAAAGAAGAATGAGACTGGAACATCCATCGCCTGGCTCAAGTCCCATAAGCGGCTCGCACTGACGCGATTGGCGCCGCTTTCATATTTTTGGATTTGCTGAAATTTGATACCGACCGCACCGGCAAGCTGTTGTTGTGTCATGCCGATCATCCAGCGCCGGTGCCGCAGGCGCTTGCCCACGTGAAGGTCAACAGGATGCTTGCCTTTGGCGCTACCGCGCGCAGACGTGGAAACTTGGGGGGCAGGAGAGCTCATAACGCCACGCTCCATCTTTAGGGTTGAACATTTGCCATCCCAACATCCCCCTCGCGGCCATAGGCCGCATTGGGATGGCGCTGAGCAAGGGCCAAGCCGTCTCGCGACGGCACAACCCTCATACGGCGATCAGATTACTCGCAATTCACGTGCCGAGGGAGCCGCTCACTGGGATTTGATGGCTTGTTAAGCATCAAACTGGCGCAGCGCGGCGTTTTCTGTCGCCGGGGAACAAAACGCGCTTGCGCAACCGGATGGCGCCTGGTGTTACCTCCACCAGCTCATCGTCCTGAACATACGCCATGGCTTGTTCCAAGGTGAGAAGTGTGGGCGGGGTCAAGCGGATCGCTTCGTCCTTGCCCGCGGCCCTAACATTTGTGAGCTGCTTACCTTTGATTGGATTCACATCAAGATCGTTGTAGCGGCTGTGCTCGCCGATAATCATTCCTTGATAGACGTCCGTTCCAGGGCGAATGAACATCTTGCCGCGATCTTCAAGATTGAATAGCGCGAATGCGACAGCGGGCCCGTTGCTGTTTGAAATCAAGACACCGTTGCGTCGGCCCTCAATTGGTCCTTTGTGTGGCGCATAATTATGAAAGACCCGATTGAGAACGCCAGTGCCGCGCGTGTCGGTCAGGAACTCACCCTGGTATCCAACCAGCGCGCGGGTCGGACAAAAAAGCGTTAGTCGTGATTTACCCGCTCCGGCCTCGCGCATATCGGCAAGGTGGCCTTTTCGCGTGGTTAGTTTTTCGATGACCACGCCTGCATATTCTTGATCGACGTCGATGACAATTTCTTCGATTGGCTCAAGCCGCGCGCCGGTATCCGGGTCGGTCTTGAACAAGACCCGAGGGCGGCTAATGGAAAGCTCAAACCCTTCACGGCGCAAAGTTTCAATCAAAACGCCAAGCTGCAACTCGCCCCGTCCGGCAAGTTCGAACGCGTCTTTATCTTCTGCATCGCGCACTTGAATAGCGACGTTGCCTTCGGCCTCACGCATCAGCCGTTCTCGAATTACGCGGGATTGGACCTTGCTGCCATCGCGCCCAGCGAGCGGAGAGGAGTTAATCGAAATGGTTACGGCGAGCGTCGGCGGATCAATCGGCGGTGCGGCGATTGGGGCTTTGATTTCTAAATGGCCCAGGGTGTCAGCGACCGTCGCCTGTTGAAGCCCTGCGATCGCGACGATATCTCCGGCTCTGGCTTCTTCGACCGGTACTTTGGTTAGGCCTCGAAAGGCAAAAACTTTGGTCACGCGCGCCCGTTCGATCAATTTGCCATCAAGCCGGATTGCCTTGATCGGGGCCCCTACGGTGACGCGGCCGGTTTGGATACGGCCAGTCAAAAGCCTGCCCAAATAGGCATTGGCCTCAATCGTCGTAACAAGCATTGAGAAGGGTTCGTTCTCATGCTGCTCGGCGTCGGGTGCTGGAACGTGCTCGACAATCTTGGCAAAAAGTGGCGAGAGATCTGTATGTGAATCGCTGAGCTCGTTCACAGCCCAGCCATCCCGGCCCGAAGCAAACAGCATGGGAAAGTCGAGTTGACGCTCATTGGCATCGAGGGCGGCGAAGAGATCGAAAACTTCGTCATGAACTTCATGGGGTCGGCCGTCGGGCCGATCGACCTTGTTGACGATCACAATCGGATTGAGACCCAGCGCTAGCGCCTTGGTGAGTACAAATTTGGTTTGCGGCATGGGACCTTCAGCGGCATCCACAAGAAGGATCACGCCATCCACCATTGAGAGAATGCGTTCTACTTCGCCGCCGAAATCCGCATGGCCCGGCGTATCCACGATGTTGATGCGTGTGCCTTTCCAATCGAGGCTTGTGCACTTGGCGAGAATGGTGATGCCGCGTTCACGTTCCAGATCACCTGAATCCATAGCACGCTCGGCTACCTGCTCATTCGCCCGGAAGGTGCCGGATTGTTTGAGCATCTGATCCACAAGCGTGGTCTTGCCGTGGTCGACGTGCGCGATAATCGCGATATTGCGAAGTGACATTCTTGTTGTGCCTGATTGTAATGGGTTAGTCGGGCAACCGCGCGACTTCGAGCCAGTAACTCTCATCAAATCCGGGAAGGTCCAAATTGGAGAGGAACTGCCTTGTGCAGGCCTCCCAAGAGAACTTCTCCGCGTGAGCGCGGCACTCTTGAGCCGTCGCGCAGCCAAGTGCAATGCGGCATGCTGTCTCTAGGTCCTCATCCACCGCACCGACGCCGCTACCTTCTAAAATGTCAGCGGGTCCTTGGACGGGATAGGCTGCCACCGGTGTTCCGGCCGCCAGCGCCTCGACAACCACAAGGCCAAAGGTATCCGTCTTACTTGGGAACACGAAAACATCCGCCTGCGAGTAAATCGAGGCAAGTTCTTCGCCAAAGCGTGGGCCCATGAACTCGACGTCCGGATACTTGGATCTGAGTTCTTCGAGCTGGGGCCCGCTGCCGACCACCACCTTTGTGCCTTCAAGGTCGAGATCGAGAAAGGCGCTAATGTTTTTCTCAACCGCAACGCGCCCAACATAGAGCCAGATGGGACCCTTAAAACCAAGCGGTGTACCTTTCTCGCCCATGTCGGGTGTAAAGAGCGAAAGATCTACACCGCGAGACCACAGCCTCAAGTTCTCGAAACCCTTGTCAGCAAGTTCGTGCTCAAGGCTTGCCGTGGCCACCATCACAGCTGAAGCAGGGTTATGAAACCGGCGAAGAATTGCGTACCCCCAATCGATGGGGAACCGCGTCCGCGCATGAACATATTCAGCAAAGCGTGTATGAAAAGAGGTGGTGTAAGGATGATCGTGCCGTACGCAAAAGCGCCGCGCCGCCCAGCCAAGCGGCCCTTCGGTGGCAATATGAATCGCATCGGGCTGGTAGACGTTGATGATCCGCGCAATCATCCGATAGGGCGCCAGCGCGAGTTTGATCTCTGAATAGGTGGGCAAGGGCATGGTCCGGAAAAGATCCGGCGTAATGTAATAGACCGTGTTGCCGTATTTCTCGAGATATTGCCCCAGCGTATCGAGCGTCCGCACGACGCCATTTACCTGCGGCTTCCAGGCGTCTGATACGATGAGGATGCGCAATCCCGAGCTTGGGTTCGGCACCTCGGGCGTTCGGCGCTTGCGTCGGCCAATGCGGCGTAGGCGACCGCCGACGCGGCGAAACCAGCGCAGCCGCCCGCCTTCCGTCTCTTCCGAGGGCGGCGTTGTCGCGGGCAATTGTTGTTCAGGCGCGGCGTCGGTCACGGCCATTTAATCCGTCGTGGAAATTAATGTTTCTGATAGCTCGTTTGCCGGCAGGCGTCGAGGGCTTGGCCGTTGCGCTAGCTGCCGCTCTCACTTGCGGGGGCATCCGCGAGATGCCGGTCGATCGCCTCGGTACGCAAATCCAAACCGATATTGATGGTTAGTGGTGAGATCGCCATTTCATCGCCATGGCTCGCGAGCAACTCAGCGACGATGGGCGTGCGCGTCGTGTCGGCGTTGCGCAAAGTTTGGTCTTCGCCAAATCGCGCGTCCCGCTCACCGAGCAGGAATGCACGCGCTTCGCCATCCTCGGCACCCAGTAGCTCCACCTCGGAGCCAGCCAATGTTACACGCCCCATTGGGCGTGACGATACGAGCACGTCCCCCCGCTCGGCGCGGCGCTGGGTAAGATCCCAATTGTTGCGGAACCGCGCGCCATACACTTGGTTATATTCCTCCGTGTAGGAATGATAAAGTTCGACCGCACGGGTCCATGATCCGGTGTCGGCCTGTAGCCGTTCCAGATAGTCTGCGGCGTACATCATGTTGGCGAGGGGATCGAATGCTTCTTCAAAGCTTGTGAACGCGCGCGGATGGAAGAAGACATTTACCTGCATGCACCCCACGTCAAAACTACGCGTGCCAGAGTTGAGCAATTGCTGGGCAGCGATAACGGCCTGTTCTTTGTTCGCGAACACAATGCCTTGCCCGCCCACATTGATGGTCCAGGGCCAAGGGGCCACCTCACTGTTCGGCGCCCGGCGGCCGGTCTCATTAAGGGCGATGGCCGTCAGAAGATGATCGGGCGCGTCGATGGCGCTTTGAACGAGCTCGGCGGCCTCGACACAGGCCCACCAATCTGGCGAAAGCCCGGCGCGATCCTCTTGTGCTCGAGCGCCGGTGACCGCGAGGAATGTTCCTGCAGCAAAGGCAATCACGAGGGTACGGCCGAGGCGCATCAAATGCAGTCCCTTACCTGTTTCGGTCGCTGGTTGCGGCAATCGCGGAAGGCGCCACGTGCTCGCAATGCAGTATCGGCGTCGATGTTCGTCGGGGGTGCCGCCGGTCTGCCTGTGGAAAAGTCTCATGGACGCGTTTTGAGGTCAATCGGGGACCAAAAACCTCATTAATTGCAAGGGTTTATATAAAATCGTCGCAATTGGATCCTGGCTTTGGCGAAACAATATTACGCCAATGATCGCCGAAAATGGCGGTGCCGGGTATTCCGTGGGGATTAGAGAACGGCGGTGAGCGGGGCCAATTCGAGATCCGCGAGGCGGTCCACGAAGGTGGAAAGATCAGAATTCAGGTCCTGAAATCCGGGTTTTTTGGCCAGTGTGGTCTCGTCCATGTAAAGCGCGCGGTTAAGTTCGATCTGTAGCGCGTGAATGCCGTGGAGCGGTTTGCCGTAGCGTTCGGTGGTATATCCGCCCGCATAAGGTGCGTTGCGCACCACCGTGTAGCCGAGCTCGGTGAATATTTCCTCGGCAAAAGCCGTGACCTCATTTGCGCCGGATGTGCCGTGCCGGTCGCCCAAGACCACATCGGCCCGGGCAAGTCCCGCATCCTGATCCATCGGCCCCCCCACCGAAGGCATGGAATGGCAATCAACCAATACCGCGCAGCCAAAACGGTGATGAGCGTCGGCCACCAGTTTGCGAAGCTCGTCATGGTAGGGCTCATAGAGCTCGCGAATACGTTGTTCGGCTTCTTCAAAGGAAAGCTTGTGGCGGTAGATTTCCTTGCCGTCGGCGACAACGCGCGCAATCGTCCCGAGTCCTCCGGCAACGCGGAGTGACCGTGTGTTCACAAAGGATGGAAGCGGCCCTACGAACATTTCCGGGTCAAGCTCGAAGGGCTCGCGGTTCGCGTCCACAAAAGCGCGCGGGAAATTCGCTGAAAGAAGTGGCATGCCGTTGGCGGCGACATCGCCAAATAGCTCATCCACATAGGAGTCCTCCGAGCGCCGGATCATGAGCGCGTCCAGCTTGGAGGCAGACAGAAAACTCGAAGGATAATCCCTTCCCGAATGGGGCGAAGCAAAGACAATAGGCGCCCGCAACTTACGCGGACGCTGCACAGTAAATGCCGGTCCCCGCCAAAGCGCCTCGGCAGGCTCAAAAGATGTCGCCCGAACTTGATCCATAGCGCGCAGTATAGGGTTGATTTCATGTGCGGTCAGCCCCGCTAGGCCTTAGTTTTTGCGAATATCCGGCTTTCCCCGACGGCATGTCTCTTAAAGGAGAGGTGCCGTTTCATACGGCGTTTACGATTTCGCTATAGAAATTAACAAATGTGAGTCGTAGGGGCTGCGAGGGTGCGGCTCTTCGCGATATAGTGTTCGCGTAGTTGGGGGGAGTACCCGGAATGGCCCGGATTGTTCTGGCCGAAGACGACAGTTCCATGCGCAAGTTCCTTACGGGGGCGCTCAAGAAAGCTGGCCACCATGTGGTCGACTTCGAGCAAGGCGACGAAGCGCTTGAGGAACTTAAGCGCGCGCCATATGACCTTTTGCTTACCGATATCGTGATGCCCGTCATGGATGGGATCGAGCTCGCGCGGCGGGCGGCAGAAATGTTCCCGGGCATGAAGATCATGTTCATTACGGGCTTTGCCGCAGTGGCGCTGAACCCCGCCTCAAATGCGCCCAAAGACGCCAAAGTCCTCTCCAAACCCTTCCACTTGAAAGAGCTCGTAGGCGAAGTGGAGCGCCTGCTCGCAGCCTAACTATCACCCTTCCAAAATGCTTGCGCTCCCCACCCCAAGGCGATAGGAAACCCCTCCCGAACGGAGATGGGCGCGTAGCTCAGCGGGAGAGCACCTCGTTGACATCGAGGGGGTCACTGGTTCAATCCCAGTCGTGCCCACCATTTCCACCCTAAAATTAACGAAGATTACCAGGAATTGGCAGATTCGTGGGGTTTTTGCCACATGCACGGACACATTGGCCCGATCATGGTAAATCGCGTTTTGCCCGGCCAGCCCACACGCCTATACTCCGCCGCGAACCTGTTCCGATTCTCCGGGACGTGGTGATGGAGGATTCAAATGAAGAAATTTACCGCGCTGGCAGCTGTCGCAGTTGCTGGCATGATGGCAACCCCGGCCTCTGCGGATTGGTTTGATGTGGATCTTTACGGCAGCATCGCGGGCGCGGTGAGCTTGCCGGAAGACGTAGATACCAAGAATATTATTAATCCAGCATCAAATGAAGAAATCAGCTTCGACGAGGGCTGGGGCGTCGTTGGCGCGATTGGTGATCGCGATGCGCGCTTCTTCCGCACCGAATTCGAAGTGGGCTACCGGACCTGGGACGTGGATCAACTCACCGACTCAAACGGCATAGGTGGTCCTTTCAATATGACCGGCGAAGCGGAGATTTGGAATGTGGGCTTCAACGCTCTCTACGACTTCGAAAATGACGGTGCGATAACCCCTTACGTGGGTGCGGGCGCCGGTGCAGCTTATGTGTCGGTAGACACGAACCGCAGCAGCGCCCCGACTTCCAATGTGTGGCAAGCTGAAGATTGGGGTTTCTATCTTCAGGGCATTGCGGGTGTCGGGTTCGACGTTAACGAAGACGCCGAGCTCTTTACAGAGTACCGCTACTTTCGGACATTCGGTGTGAATGCTGAATCGAACTTCGGTGCCTTTACGCCAGACACCAATGAAGAACAGTTCGCCAATCACACGTTCTTTGTGGGGATTCGCTTCAACTTCTAATCTAGAAGTTTTACGTTCGAAACAACTACCCCTGGCGGACTATGTCCGCCGGGGGTTTTTTGTTGCCTCAACGTGGCTTAGTCTTCGCCTCGATAAAAGACGCGTTCGTCATGTGGCACAGAGCGCTAAATTGTGATTGCTGAGCACCAAACATGATAGATCACATTACCATGGTGGAAGTGGGGCCACGCGACGGGCTGCAAAACGAAAAGCAGCCCATATCTGTGGCAAAAAGGATCGATCTCGTCGATCGCCTTGCTGCGACGGGGCTTGCCTTTGTGGAGGCCGGCAGCTTCGTCTCCCCCAAGTGGGTGCCGCAGATGGAAGGCTCGGCGGATGTAATGGCGGGGATCACACGCCGTCCGGGCACGGAATATCCGGTGCTGACCCCCAACACGAAGGGATACGAGGCGGCAAAGGCCGCTGGCGCAGAGATTGTGGCCGTATTTGGCGCGGCTTCGGAAAGTTTTTCCCAGAAAAACATCAACTGCTCCATTGCAGAAAGCATCGAGCGCTTTTTACCGGTGATCGACGCCGCGAAAACGGATGGCAAACGCGTGCGCGCCTATGTGTCGTGCGTGCTCGGCTGTCCTTACGAGGGTGAAGTCTCGGTGGACGAAGTGGTGCGTGTTTCCTCGGCGCTCTTTGAGGCGGGTTGTTATGAGGTCTCCCTCGGCGATACCATCGGCGTTGGCACGCCCGCGAGGGCAAGAGCCATGTTCAGGGCGGTAGCGGA
>Ga0209273_10001689_pt1 | contig 18646 bp, 12 predicted proteins | sample tdAd471_FD_187126 | JGI IMG/M metagenome (GOLD analysis project Ga0209273, IMG submission 187126) | Marine sediment microbial communities from the Atlantic coast under amendment with organic carbon and nitrate - tdAd47.1 (SPAdes)... | ecosystem: Environmental > Aquatic > Marine > Coastal >...
GCGCCTTGCAGGTGGCCAATGGTTACACATGCCCGGCGGTTTGGGATGCCCTTCACAAATATGCGGATGGCTATCCCGATCCTGAGACGGGCGAGTGTACAGCCATTTCCACGGCCATGAAGCTGGAGGCCGTGCCGGCATTTGTTATCCATCCGCCCAAGGAAGAACTTGTGAAATACGTGCTTGATACCCGCGAGTATTACGGTGTTGAGCTGGAAGACATCGCTGTTGAAGGCGCTGAATTGCGCGAACCCAAAGGGGCTGGTGGGCCGCCCGCTGCAGCGAAGTCCAAAAGAGACTCCGAGACATCGGAAAGCAAGGAAGAGTAGGCCGTCATGTCAGTTATTCGTAATTCAATTCTGGCAGGTGTCGCCGTCGCGGCGATTGGAGCCGGCATCTACTTTATTCCGGGCTTATTGAGCGGGGGTAACGGATCCAAGGTTACGGGGCCGCCGCCTCCTCCGCAGATGCGGCGCATGACCGAAAGCCAGTATCGTAACAGCGTGGCGGATATATTCTCGCCGGAGATCAAGGTCGTTGGCCGGTTCGAGCCTGATATCCGTGTGGATGGTCTGGCCGCTGTCGGTGCCAGCGAGGCCTCCATCAGCGGCAGTGGGTACGAGCAGTATTACGCCATGGCCGGGCGCATTGCTGAACAGGTTGTCAGTGATGAGAACTGGTCAAAGTTCATGCCCTGTGATCCGGCTTCCCCTGCAATATATGATGCTGCCTGTGCCGAGCAGATCGTCTCAGAATACGGAGAAAAGCTTTTCCGTCGCGAAATGAAAGATACGACGCTGGCGGAATGGACCCAGATCTCCAAACTCGCAATGGACAAGTTGGGGAATTTTCATGAAGCCATGGGGCTGGTACTGGAAGGCATGCTGTCCTCTCCGGAATTCCTGTTCATCATGGATACGGTCGAGCAGGGTGATGATGGCTCGCTGGAATTGACCGGGCACGCCAAGGCGGCTCGTATCAGCTACTTCCTGTGGAACACCGCGCCTGATGAAAAATTGCTGCTCGCCGCTTCTGCAGGAGAGCTCGACACCCGGCAGGGGCTGGAAGCCCAGGTCGATCGCATGCTGGAGTCCGAGCATGTGCGTACCGGCATGAATGCCTTCTTTGAAGACTTCCTGCACCTCGATGCTTTTGCAACGCTTGAAAAAGACAAGCTGATCTATCCGGCCTTCAATCAGCGGGTTGCAGAGGATGGCCGGGAGCAGGTGCTACGGTTTCTGGACTATCACTTGCTGGATCAGGATAGGCCTTACACGGACATATTCACAGCCAAGGAAACCTTCGTGACCCGTCCGTTGGGGATGATCTATGAGGTGCCGGTTCGCGCCGTAGAGGGCTGGGAGAAGGTTGAGTTTACAGAGGATGACCCCCGTGGTGGCCTGCTGTCCCACATCGCTTTCAGCGCGTTGCACGCTCACCCAGGGCGCAGCTCTGCCACCTTGCGCGGCATTGCGGTGAGAGAGCTTCTGCTCTGCCAATCCGTTGCCCCGGCGCCGGCTGCCGTGAACTTCACAGTCGTTCAGGATACCAGCAACCCGGAATTCAAGACGGCCCGTGCACGCCTGACCCAGCACCGGACGGATGATGCCTGTGCCAGCTGCCATGAATTTATCGATCCGATCGGCCTGGCCATGGAGAATTTCGATGGCGTCGGCCGTCTGAGATATACTGAGAACGGTGCTGTCATTGATGTCAGCGGTGCATTTGATGGCTACGAGTTCGACAATGTCGATGGTCTTGAGCAAACCTTGGCCGAACACCCTGCGACGACCTCCTGCGTTGTGGAGAAGATGCAGAAATATGCCACGGGCAGAAAACCTCAGGCCTCTGACATTCAGTGGATTAACCGGCTTGAGAAAAAGTTCTCGCGCTCGGATGAGAAAATCATACCGCTACTTCGAGAGATTGCTCTCAGCGATGAGTTCTTTGCTGTGTCAGTGCCTCATGCGCCAGCCCCGGATGTAAACCAACAAGAAGCCGCCACCCAGACAAGGGAGAAGAAATCATGAGCTTCGGACGTACATATCCCCTTTCTCGCCGTACTCTTCTGCGCGGCATGTTTCAGGGTTCCGCCCTCGCCATCGGTCTGCCATGGCTGGAGGGCATGTTCCCGGCCTTTGCTGGAACGGGCGCAGTGCGTCAGCCGCCCTTGCGCTTCGGTACATGGTTCTGGGGGTGTGGCGTTACGCCAGGCCGCTGGAGTCCGACGGTCGATGAGGCCGGGTTTGGCCTGCAGCCCGAATCCATGCCGCTGGAACCGATCAAGCAGCATTTGAACTTCCTGACGGGCTTCGATGCCATTCTGGATGGGCGACCGAACCATGTACATGTCAGTGGCACGTTCAGCCTGCGCTCCGGTGTTGCCCCGCTGAAGTTTGGCGTCATCGAAGGCGGCACGTTTGAAACGGCCATTGCAGACCGCCTCGGTGCGGGCACCCGTTTCAAGACGCTCGACTTCACGGCGACCGGCAACCCCGCCGATACGTACAGCTATCGCTCTGCGCAGGTGCGCAATACGCCCGAAACTTCGGCCCGCGCTCTGTATGACCGTATCTTTGCGGCCGGCTTGCGCAAGCCGGGTGAAGGTGAGTTCAAGCCCGACCCGAAAACGCTGAGCCGCATCAGCGTGCTGTCTGCTGTAAGCGATCAGCGCAAGGCCCTGGAAGCAAATCTCGGGGCGGAAGACCGTCGCCGGCTGGACCAGTATTTCACATCTGTGCGGGAAGTTGAGCAACAACTCGAATTGCAAACGGAAGAGCCCGTCATTCCGGAGGCTTGCCAGCTGCCGGAACGTCCGGGTGAGCATGACGCGAATTATGACCTGGCCAATGTGCATGAGAACCACAAGCTGATGGCGAAACTGCTGGCGCTGGCCATGGCCTGCGATCAGACGCGCAATTTCAACGTCGTGTTCTCCAACTCTGCGTCCAGCTTGCATCGGTCTGGTGAGGCCAGCAGCCACCATCTGTATACGCATGAAGAGTTCACGGATCCGGATGTCGGCTATCAGATCGAAACCAGCAAGTTCGTCGTTGAGAACATGAAAGGCTGGGCGGCGTTCGTTCAGGCCCTGGCGGATGTGCCGGAAGGCGATGGGACGCTGTTGGACAACTGTCTCGTCTTTGCGCACTCTGATACGTCCTGGGCAAAGATCCATGCAGTTCAGGGTATCCCCATGATGACGGCTGGACGCGCTGGCGGACGGATCAAGACGGGGCAGGTTGTAACCGCCAACGGTGATCCGATCACGCGCGTCGGCCTGACGATGCAGCAAATTGCAGGCGTTCCGATTGAGCGTTGGGGAACCCGTTCAATGGAAACCGACGACAGCGTTTCGCAAATCCTGGCCTAACCGGCCCAACATTACAGGAATACATATATGATACTTCAACACGGGACTGGGGTGTGTCTGCGCGTCGGCGCTAAAGTGCGCAAGGCCCTTTTGGCTTTGCCAGCTGTCGCGCTGCTGGCCGCCTGTGGCGGCGATGGCGGAGAGGTGGACATGTCGTCTCTCACGCCGGAGCAGCAGGAAGTGAAGCAGCGTATCGATGCTCGCCAAGCAAACTTTCAGGACATGGGCGCCGCCTTCAAGGCCATCGGTGATGAGCTGAAAGCCGGACGCCCCGCCAGCACGACAGTAAAGTTCTCTGTTGACTCTGTGGCGCGGTATGCCCCCCAGATCCGTAACTGGTTCCCGCAAGGTACCGGCCCTGACTCTGGCCTGAAGACGGATACCAAAGCTTCCGTGTGGGATAACCCGGAAGAGTTCGAGCATGTTCTGAGCGAATTCGAGGCGGCTGTCATAGGTCTGGCGGACGCCAATGCAAATAATGATGCGGAGGCAATTGCCGCGCAGTTCCAGATTGTCGGAGGAGGATGCAAGAGCTGTCATGACAAGTTTCGTGAAGAAGACTAAGCGCGCCGCGGGTGTGGCCATGTTGCTGGCGGGGGTGGCTTTTGCGGCGGCTCCGGCCATGTCAGAAGAGGCTGCGCCGCAGGCGGATGCGATCAACAAGATCGCAGCCGCGGTGCTGAACGTGTCTGATCTGGATGCGGCCACAGAGTTTTACACTTCAGTTGTCGGGCTTGAGGTAGAGCGATCTGCTTCCGATGAAGGCTATGTCGAGAATATTCTCGTGACGCCCGACACCACAGGCACAAAGCTTGTCCTGTTCCAATCCATGGGGGAGGCTCCTGAGGTTATTTCCGGTCGCGTCGTGTTCTATACGGATGATGCTGAATCTGTTGTCAGCGCAATCAAGGCCAGAGGGCTGGCAGTCGAGCGTGAAGCCGCGCCCATTGCCCCGGGGCTTCCGATCATTGTGGGCATCGCAAAGGATGCTGACGGAAATTATCTGGAGTTCATTCAGCGCGATAAATAATCGCTCAAAACAAGAGCGAGTGGGAGGAAAAAATGAGGATCAATTGTGCTTGGTCCATTGCTGCGCTTGTTGCGACGATGGCCTCACCCGCGGTTCTGGCTGAAGAGTCTGCTGGGGCAGCGCCTGAATTCGTTCGTATCCTGCCGGTCGATGAGGTGATCGATACCGTCTCGGTGGAGGTTGAGACTGGTGTACTCGTCGGAGAGCGGCGGGGGGATGCAATTGTTTTCAAGGGCGTGCCATATGCTGCGCCTCCAACTGGCTCGTTTCGCTGGAAGGCCCCGCAACCTGTGGCGCCTTGGGTTGGGGACCGCGCCGCGGTTTCCTATGAGCCGCCCTGTCCCCAGCCTGTGCCGGTGTATGCTGCCGTGCCCAATCAGGGCGGTGTAGCTGGCGTACAGTCTGAAGACTGCCTGTATCTTGAAGTCTATGCGCCTGCCAAGGCCGAGAAGGCGCCTGTCGTCGTCTGGCTGCACGGTGGCGCGGCATTTCTGGGGGCAGGGCATCTTGGCTCCTATGTGGGCACGTCAAATGCCGCGAAGGGCATTATCACCGTACCGATCAATTACCGTCTGGGCGCGCTCGGCACCTTCGCGCATCCGGCGCTTTCGGAAGGAGGCGGCCCGACGGGAAATTTCGCTATGATGGACGCGGTCGCTGCGCTTGAATGGGTTGCCAGCAATATCGAGGCATTTGGGGGAGATCCCGAAAATGTAACGATTGCCGGGCAGTCAGCGGGCGGTGTCATGGTCGTCAATCTATTGACGCTGTCGTCCGCCAGGGGATTGTTCGACAAGGCCGTTATCCAATCAGGCGCTTACGTGTCTCCTGGAACAATGCTTGAGGATGCTGAGGAGAAAACAGTCAAGGCTCTGGGGGCGATCAATGTACCTGAAGATGTCACGGCTGAACAATTGCGTACGATATCGGCGCAGACATTCTCTTACAATCCGGGGCTTCGGGGTGGCTTTGGGACCATTTTGGACGGAGTCTTTTTCACGCAATCTCCGAAATCCGTTCTGGAGGGCGGGCAGGAGGCAGATGTACCTGTTCTGGTCGGGACCAATAGCGGCGAAGGGGGCTTCAGGGCGGCGAAGAAGCTGGCAGAACAGGTTAGCGATACGGGCGCGCCAGTTTGGCTCTACAGGTTTGACTATACGCCAGAGTTCAGGAAAAAGGCCTGGCCGTCAGGCCCCATCCATTCGGCTGAGCTGATGTTCACGTTCGACAGCATGGATACGTCCGGTTGGGCTGCTGGAGATATCAGTGATGCCGACCGTGCGATGGCCGCGCAGGTGAGTTCCTGTTGGGTGGCATTCTACAAGATGCCGGTTGATGCGACATCGCTGAGCTGTGCAGGTGGCGTAGAATGGCCTGCCTATGGTCCTGGCGCCAACACGGTCATGAATTTTGGTTCTGTCATTGAGGTTGGTGAGGCTGACGCCCATCCGGACGGTCCCGGCACTGACGAGTAGATCTGGCTCAAACTGCCAGCCAATTGCCTTCAGGCCCAAGATGCGGTGTTCCGTGCCTTGGGCCCTGGCTCTTTGGGTGGGGTACACGGAGCGCTAATGTGAGGTGCAAACGCTATTCGTACTGGAATTACGTTTCTTGGGTCGGAAAAGAGGTGCCATCTCGCAAGAAGTATCCATCATATTGGTGAGATAGTATATTTCCCTGATTTTTAAAAAACTCAGTAAAAACAATTTATAATTAGATTTTATGTGTCTGAGGCGCACCAATTCAAACATATTTTGTGGTGAGATTCGCAAAAAGATATTTACAAACCAATTGGACTGTAATTTCATCGGGCTTCCGGTGCCTCTTGATGGGCGAACAATAAAACCGGATTGGGAGGAAAATATGAGATTGTTCATGAGGACTGCCTCATTGGCAGTTGTTGCGTATGTCATTGGGGGCATTGTTGCGCATGCGCAGGAAGATGAGGTCGTTCGTGTCGAGAGAACGGACGAGACAGAGGCGCGCCAGAAAAAGGTTATCGTTACTGGCTCCGCAATTCGCGGGACACCTGAAGATGCTGCGCTGCCGGTAAACGTTTACTCCGCTGATGAGCTGGAGTTGCAGGGGAGCCCCACAGGTCTGGATTTTGCGAAAAATCTGACTCAGTCTGGTCCGACATATGGTGAGTCCAACTATTTCGGCGGCGGTAACCGCATTGGGGCGCCTGCCTTCAACTTGCGTAATCTGGGCCCCGACAACACGCTGACCCTTCTGAATGGTCGTCGGGTCAGTGAGAACATTTCCAACATTCCGATGATGGCGCTGGAGCGCACGGAAGTGCTGAAGGATGGCGCGGCCACCATCTATGGTGCGGATGCCGTTGGCGGTGTTGTGAACTTCATTACCAAATCTGAATTCGTCGGCTTTGATGTGAAAGCTGACTACAAATATGTTGATGGTTCCGACGGGGAATGGGATATCGGCGCCCTCTATGGCATCGGTGATGGCCCGACAAATTTGATGGTGTCTGCCGAGTGGTCTCACCGTTCGCGTCTTGAAACCGAAGAGCGCGATTTCTCTTCGCTTCCTTATTGGGAAAACCCGACCGCCTGGTCATTCCTGACAAATTTGGGGCGCTACCTACCGCAAACGGCTGGCGGCACAACCATTGGCTCCCTGTACGACTACACGCAGGAGAGCTGTGAATCCCAAGGGGGCATCTACGCGCCGAACTCTCCGGGCGGCACGGCGTGTAATTATGGCTACGCGTCGTATTACAACCTCGTGGAAGACCAGGACATCTTCCGTGTCTATGGTCAGCTCAATACAGAGATTGATGAGAATACGGATTTTCATATTGAAGTGGCGTACGCCGATGTGAAAGTGCCCAACCAGTTCAACTCGCCATCCCTACCAACCACGCAAGGGCCGGCCACGACGACGGGCGCGACGTTCCAGTACTTCGTGCCGCAAACGAACCCGTATGTTGCGGAGTTCGCGGCACGAACCGGTTGGGACCAGAGCCCGCTTTATGGTCTCACCGATCGCTACTCAATTGTATTGCTGCGTCCGTTCGCTCACCAGGGGCAAACCGTAACGTCTGGCGGAGAGGGCAATTCCAATTCCGCGAGTGTGGATAACCAGATCTGGCGTATTTCCACCTCTCTGGACGGATCGCTCGGCAGCATGTTCGGTCCGGCTGCCGGCATCGATTATGATTTCGCGGTTACCTACAACCAGCAGAAATTCACCTATGAAGATGCTGACTATCTGGGCTTCCGCCTGCAAGAAGCCTTGAACGGTTTTGGTGGCCCGGCTTGTAACGCACCGGACCTTGATCCGAATACGCTGGGGACACAGAATCCGGGCGCGGCGGGTCAGGATGGGTGCTTGTGGTTCAATCCGTTCTCCTCCTCCTATTCCCAGCAACCTGAGCTAGGCTTGGACAACCCGAACTATGTGCCGGGTACGGAGAATGATCCGGTCCTGATTGGTTGGCTTTTTGATCCACGCCATGCGGAGACGACCACGACCAATCTCATCGTAGACCTGGTCTTCAATGGCATGACGCCAATTGAGCTGCCGGGTGGTACGATCGGTTGGGCTGCGGGGACACAGTGGCGTCAGGATGAGACATCTGAGTTCAACCCCAGTGATTTCCACAATGGCGCCGTGCCGTGCGCCTGGCCTGAAGGCCAGCGTCCGCTGCCAAACACGGATCCTAAGTTCAATGGCTGTACACTTAATCGTCCGGGGCCCTTCGGTTTCTACGGCATTGATGAAGCTGAAGCCTATGATCGTCAGGCCATATCCTACTTTGTCGAGGTGAACCTGCCGGTGCATGACCGCCTGAATATTCAGGCAGCTGCGCGTCGTGAGGAATTCTCAGGTGGCCTGGACGCAACCGTCTACAAGGTTGCAGGCAAATGGGACGTGTTCGGCCCGCTGTCGGCACGCGCCTCCTACGGTACTAACTTCTTGGCGCCTGACATTATCCTGTCGCCGGGTAGTGTTTCCAACATTGTCCGCTCCTATGACCGAGCGAATGGTAACTGGCTGGGCGCGCAAACTGTTACGCGCACGGACATTGAGCCAGAGGAGGCGGAATCCTGGAACCTTGGCCTGATTTGGGACAGTGAAGGCTTCGCATCGGGCCACCACCTCTCTGTTATGGTCGACTATTTCGACATCCACCTGAAAGGTGAGATCGATCAATTAGCCACCAACAACCAGATTGCCAATATCGTGTTTGCCGAAAGCACCGGTCTTGCGGATTGTTCCAACCCGCTGATCGGCCGGATCGTGTTCAACAATACTGACAGCTCACCAAATGGTCAGTGTGTGCAGGGCGCATCTTCCATCAATGACCTGAACACCGTCATCACGGACATTGGCAATGGTTCTGACCAGTTGACGGCTGGCTTTGACTTTGCGGTCCGCTACGACCTGCCGGTTTATGATGGTGACCTGACCTTTGGTGTGGATGGCACAAGGGTTACGAAGCTGGAAACGACGGCCCGTATTCTGGACGGGGTTGAAGTGGCTCCGGCAGATGACCGCCTCGGGTATCTGAACTTCGAGTCCATTCCGTTCTCTGCGCCGGAATGGCGTGTCAATGGCTTCATCAACTTCAATCGTGAACGTCATAATTTACGCCTTACGGCACGGTATGTCTCCGGGGTCGAGGATGAGCGTGGCGGGGTTGATCCGCTGGGCTATTATCCGGGCACGACGGATGAGATTGGCCTGATCACCAAAGGCGTTGATGTGGATCATTCCCTGCGTTTTGACACAACCTATGTGTTCAATTTCAGCGACACCCTGGCCTTCTCGGCAACTGTCGCGAACATCTTTGATGAAGATCCGCCTTATGTTCGGGCCGAGTTTGGTTATGACCCGCGGACAGCAGATGCACTGGGGCGTACCATCCAGGTTGGGGTGAAAGCCACCTTCTAACCAGTTTGATTGCGGGGGTGACTTGTCCATCCCTGCAATCACAGCCGCCTTGTGCGGCTTTCAGGGCACAGGCGTTTTCTCTCCCCATACCTGCGATTGTGCCAACTCTCCCTCCTTCCTGATGCGCGCTTCGGTTCTGTTCAGGTGTCGCCTCAGGAAAGAGCAAACGACTTGGCCCATCCTCTTGGAGGATGGGCCATTTCTGTCAGGTCTGCGATGTCGGAAAATGAGAGGGCGTAAAACCCTCTCATTCCGTTTATTCCACGCTGACGCCTTGCCACATCTCACGAATTTCAGCGCGGGGATCATATGCCTGCCGCGTGTCCATATCGAAGATCATGGTCGCCCGCTTGGTTGGCTCATAGGCATCCCATTGCGGCAGTGCTTCATTGTTCGGATTGCCTGTTGCAGCAAAGGCGGCCCAGGCAGAGGAAATACGTTTTGCCATCAGCTTGCTATCGGCCTCTGCGCCAGTCAGCCCGCCACGGATACTATACAGGCTGAGCCCGACATCAATTCCGTGTACTGCGCCATAACGGCCATCAAAAGCGGGGGATGGCCATGTCCACAGATACGCCCATACCGGTGCACCGCCCGCCTTGGCTTTCAGTTCAGCCTGCTGGAAAGCGGCCTTGCGGAAGCCGAGATCAGTATCGATGCGCGCCTGAATAATGAAGGGTGTCGAGTCTGGGTCTTCGGCCCGATAGAGCGCCAATACCTCTTCAGCCTTGTCGCCAGCGCGTTCACGAATAAACTCCAGAAGGCCTTCTTCGGTCAGGTCGTAATTCGACATCCGATAGGTGCGCTCATCCAGCGCTGTGGAAATGATCATCGGCACATCATGCGCCTCAGGCGGTGCGTCCGGAGACCAGGGATGACGCGGAATGGCGACATCGTCCACGATCGGCCCGAATGCGCGCGGTGCTTCGCCCTTGGCCCGGTCTGCCAGTTCCAGTTTTGTCTGGGCCTCCAGCAGTGTTGTGAATGGTACTTTCTGCAGCCGCTCAACATCGGATTGGGGAATATCCAGAGCCTTCATCAGGCGGACCGCATTTTCCGTCGCCCTGTCGGGGGAACCGGCCGTAAGCATGGAGCCGCTCATCACGCCAGCCCTGTGGAACAGGCCCTTGGCCGAAGGCATGGCCAGCAGGGTGCTTGTCTTGGCGCCCCCGCCAGATTGTCCGTACACAAGCACACGGTTGGGGTCGCCCCCGAACTGGGCGACGTTTTCTTTCACCCATTTGAGTGCAGCGACAATATCCTGCATGCCGACGCTGCCGGAGCCTGCAAATCGCTCCCCGCCCAATTGTCCCAGATAGGTAAAGCCAAAGGCGCCCAGACGGTGGTTTACGCTGATGACGACACTGTCGGCAAAGCGGGCCATCGCCTCGCCATCCATGCCGAAGGAGTTACCGGATCCGGCGTAGAACCCGCCGCCATGCAGCACCACGATAACGGATTTTCCGGCTTGCTGGTCCAGGCTGGGGGTCCAGACATTCAGGCTGAGACAGTCTTCACCCGGCCCGGCAGGCTGGCGATCGAAAACGATTAGATCGGCATATTCATAAGCGCGGCTTCCCGTGGCTTGGGGGGAAACATCGCTATAGGAGAGGGCATTGCGAATGCCTGCCCATTTCTTGATCGGCTGGGGCGGCATGAAACGATTTTCGCCTGCCGTTGATGCGCCATAATGGACGCCCTTGAATGCGCTGATGCCGGCGGCGGTCGCGCCCCGTAATTTGCCGTTCGCTGTTTCCACAACGGGGAACAGGTCTGCGGCCCAGGCGCGACCAGTCATAAGGCCGCTGCCCATGAGTGTTGCGCCAGCGCCGAGAAACAGGCGCCTGGATAAACCGGATTTCGGTGGCATGGATGTTTCCTCCTCATCAATTTTTCTCATTGGGATTGGAAGGCGCCGGGCGTGAAGCATCTGCATGTGAGGGGCGAACGCCGCCTCCCATTGGTGCGCCTGATTGAGCCTTCATGACCTCCCGATGCCGGCAATGTGTTTTTGATGCGCCGACAGATTTACAATGATGCCATAGCGTGAAAAAATAAAGTCCAAATAGACTGGAAAAGGCTTGCGAGGACGAAAAATGCTTTCAGCATGCAAACCGGTATAACCTTTTGGACGCTTCCCGGCGCGTGGCCGGGGTGTGCCCGAAACATGGATAACAGTATGGTGATGGTCTTGGTGTTTGCCTGTTTTCGGGAAACCGTTAAGCCATATCGAAAGAATAGGTTCACAAGGGGGCCTGATGGCGAAGAAACCTCCACAGAAAGCTGCTTCGGGTGCAACCAAGCGCCGGGGACCGCATGCCGTGCGCTCCGCTGCGATGCGGCGGAAACTAATTGATGCGGCCATCGTCTGTCTGGATAAATATGGCTACGGAAAAACCACGCTTCAGAAGATCACGGATGAAGCTGGCGTCAGCCGCGGGGCATTCCTGCATCATTTTCCGACGCGCTGCGATCTGATTACGGCTGTTGCGGAAGATGCCGCCGTACAACAGAACGATTTCGTCCGCTCAACCCTGGCGAAATTCAAGCCCGGTGTGGAATTGTTCGATGCCATCACGGAGGCGACCTGGCAGGCATTGTTGCAGCCCCCCGCAATTGCCTTGATCGAGATCATGATGGGCGCGCGCAGTGACCCGGAACTCGATGCCCGCTTCACAACAACCCTGCAGAAACTTCAGGATGCCCAGCGTGAAGGCGTCTGGCTGGTGGCCCAACAAGTTGGCATCAGGGACAAGCAGGCCGTGCTGAACATGGTGCACCTGCACCGCGCCGCGATGCGGGGCCTGTTGATTGAGCTGAAATATACGCATGATCGGGAAGCGGCAGAGGCCGGCATGGAACTGCTAAAGCATTACAAGGTTCTGCTCACGAAAGAACTTGGCGGCGCAACGGAATAGGGCGCGGCCATACGCTTTCGTACGAGATAATCAGGAGACGGATAGTTCAGTCCGCTGATACGACAAGGGTCAGGCGGTCTGTGTAGTTTCCGGCCAGCGCTTTGCTTGTATTGCTGGTAATCAGAAAATCCATACTGTGCTGGGAATTGGTGGCGGATGATAACAGAGTCTCGCTGGCGGAGGAGGCATCTACGGAAATGCGCGTGCCATCCAGATAGACACTATAGTCAATTCCACTTGTCGTGTGTTCATGGCGGAGGGTGCCTGAATTGTCCGACGTCACCTTGATCGAATATCCGATATTTGCCGTGACGGAGAATTCGATACTGCTCTTTTGGCCTTTCTGCAGTTTGCCAAAATTCAGTGAGGTCGTTTTCTGTCCACCGATTGCGTTGGTGCCGAAAGAGGCATCGATCCGGGGCAACACATCGACGACCACTTCCATATATTGCCGGTCTGCCAGTTCGCCCGCTGCGCTCGTGTCCGGATAGAGACTGACCTCAAGACGCCCTACATACCGCCCGGCCACGGTTTTCTGTCCGGGCGGAATCTGCAGGTCAAACGAAACTGTGCGCTGAAACTGCCCTCGTGCGACATTGCCGGCGATCTCAACCATGTTGCTGCCCGAACCGCCGGACCGCCCTGGAGGCGATACCTCAAACTCAAGTGTGTTCTGGCCATTATACATGTAGGCTGTTCCGCGGCCGGTTTCAGGTTGAATGCGCAATGTATAGGGGCAGGCGTCTCCTTCATGCTCGATAATAACTTTGGCAATCTCCGTATGCTGGCGGTCACTGTCGCTATTGTAGCCCCGACTGAGTGCGCCGCGATAGACCACCATGTCTGGCGGTCTGATCTGCAGTGTGCAGGGCGTGGGCTGTTCGCCCAGTCCTTCCGCGCCGGGTAGGCCCGTCTCCTGCGCGAAGGCTGGGTTCAAGAGAAGTAGCGCAGTAAAGAGGGGGATTGGCCGGAACATCATTCAGGCTCCATTCGGGTTCATCACGCGTACAGTCACCTGGTACGGCGCGTCTGGTTTTTCAGGGGTTATCCTCACAGGATTTGGCATGCGGATGACGCCAATATCTCCATCCGGCACCTCAAAGGTCGCGGTGGCGCCCTCCGGGGAGTCGAATTGCAACTCGACGGTCTCGCCATGCTTCAGGCCGTCAATGTAGAAGCGGCCGCCACGATTGGTGAACATCTGGTGGCGCTCGCCATCGCTGGTAATGGCGTATCCCGCCGCAAAGGGCACGGGCTTGCCTTCCGTATCCACCAGTACGGACATCACCGCGACATTACGATCATCGCCCAGCTTGACGATATAGCCAGAACGGTATCCGGGCAGGAAGCTGAGTGCTTGTCCGCCCAGAGACGTTCCGGCTGGCGCATCTGGCGCTTCCACCTCAATCGTGCGGACATAATAGGCATTCAGGTCCGGCACCACCGCGGGACCAAGGCTTGACGAGTGGGCCGCATAGGAAGGCTTCATTTCGAATATGGTGCGGCGCGGATCAACGGCGATCGCCACATCCTTCACGGCCTCATTTTTCGAAAAGATCACGAAGCTGTCATAGACCGGGCGGGACAACGCAAATGCTCCGTCTGCATAAACAAGGGCAGAGCCGATGGAAGCTTCTGTGAGATTTTCGCTGCCGAAACTATCAAATTGCGTAGCCGCCGTCAGGCGCTGTTCGATGCGGGATTCAAAGCGGTTGCCGATATAGGAGGCGCCCGCGCGAATATCATCAATATTGGACTGGCGGGCATAGGCTGCATCCCAGCCAAAGCTGCCGACATTGCGGTCCATGCGCGAAGAATAGGATGCGCGTGTAGACGATGATCGTGTGTCGTGAGAGGCCTGCGCATATCCGGAGCCCAGCCGCATGCTGAAGGAAATGCCGGCCGACAATTCGGCCTCTTCGCCTGGTGCGGTCGTGTAGCGTACAAGGGAGCCGAGCGTTCCATAGCGCGTTCTCCATGTCAGATTGGCCGAATGCGATTGCTCGAATTCATCCATATCATGGCGCTTCCGGAAGCCGGTCGTCAGCTGCACACGCATCGTTTCGGAGAAATTGCGGGAGACCCTGGCTGTCAGGTCATATTTGATGTTGCTGGTTCCAGAGCCGAGCGCCGTGTAGAGGTCGCTCTGATAGCGGGCCTGCACATCAAAGCGTAATTGCCTTGCGCGGTCTGTGTCATTCCACCGATAGAGCCCGGTGATGGCGCTACCGGTTCCCTCATCGGTGTCGCTGAAGCCTGCCAGGAAGCCAAACGTTCCGACACCGGACGTGTAGAACGCGTCACCTCCTAAATTCAGTAATTCCGTATCAGCCTGGAGGTTGACGCCAGCTGTGAACTCATCTGTCCAGCCTCTGCGGTAGAAAGCGCTGATGGCGGGATTATCGAAATCATATTCCCGCACGCCATCTTCTATGCGCGATGTTGGCCCCAGGCTCACCGCGAAATCGGTGAGGCCTTTCTTGAGCAGGCTGAAATCGTAAAAGGCCGAGAAAACAACGCGGTCTGTGTCGCCGCTATCATACTGGATTTCCAGCGTGATATCGTTGCCGGCCGCGCTCTGCAGGGGCAGGTCGGTCAGATTGTAGCGGCCGGGCAGCAGGCGCATCTCGCGAATGAACTGGCCATTAATATAGACCATGACTTGCGCCGCACGCTGCAGCTCGAATTGCTGCGAGGGATTGGTACGATACTCTTCATACGGTTGCAGTCCGAAATTCCGGAAGCCGGCGAGCCCCAGCAGGCTGGGGTTCCCCTGCAAGGCACTAGTCGGTACGCTCAGATCGCCAGCCTCAAGCCGGGTGCGCTGCACGACGAGATCCTTCGTCAGTCGCGTATCATTCAGGGCAAGTTCTTCATCCGAGGCATCGCTATAGCGAAGGCCGGTTTCCAGTACGACATCGAAGACATTGAAGGCGGTTTGCAGATTTACCTGCGTCGCAGCAAAGCCGGTATCCAGATATTTGCTGCTGTGAATATAGCGCGTGCCAGCAGCCATGTTCACAATGGCGCTGGTGTTCGCTTGATCTTCCGTATCCAGCTGCAACGCGGCCCGGATGCGCGGTTGGATGGGCAGGGGGATGACAGATCGAAACTCAACAGGAATGTCGATCACGAGGATGAGGTTGCTGTTGTCAAACTTTGTCGGCATGCCGAGGGAAGTCAGATCACCTGACTTCACCTTGTCTTTTTGAGAGACGGTTTCCAGAAGCTCGGCCTGTTTCTCCTCGACGAGAAAGGGCAGCAGAAGATCAACAATAGCCTTGCGATCGATGAGCGTCTCGCCTTCGGTTGTGCTGGGCGTGATCATCACATCGCCCTGATTTATCCCGGAAATGATAACGGGATAGGGCAGGGAAATTGCCTCCGTCGGCACCTTGCCAAACAACGCGCCGTAAATCTCGTCGATGGAGGCGTCCTTGTTGACCTTTGGAGCGCTGGGGGCGGCCGTAGGCGGAGCAGGCTCCGGCTCCTGTTCCGCAGAGGCTTTCGGCTTGTAAAGATGCGTGCCCGCCAGCATGGTAGAGCAGGCCAGCAGGGTACGCAGCACTTTTTTTAAACACAGCGGCGTTGTTGCCTTTCGGCCAGAATATGAAGCGGGCCGCGCTGACACAGCAATCTCTAATTCTGGTAAAAATCAGTGGAAATAGACGCGCTGACCGGTCCGACTGGCAGGGGGGCAGGCCACGGAACATCTATCACGGCCTGTGTGCCTGCAATGATGTTACGATTGTTGATGTTTGAAACAGACTCTCCTGACATCGTAAACGTCTGGTCCCCGGACTGAAGCTTCAGTTCGGGATTTTGCAGAATGGCGCGGCGCTGGCCCGTATTCTTGATCGTGATGCGCAGGACCTGTTCACCAGACTCGCTCTTGGCGGCTTCGGCCCGCGTGATCTTTACCGATGGCTTGCCATTGGCGGGCACCACGTACAGGGCGGCTTCATAGCGGATGCCCATGCTGATATCGGCGACCCGCTTATCCCCCACTTCTTCCCGGGAGTAAGGGATGGGAAGCTGTTCCACGATCAGGCGATAGGACAGTTCGATCTCCGGATTTGGGTCTCCGATCCATTGTGCACGGATGGACTGGCTTTGCCCTGGAGCAAGCACCAGCTGCGGAGGGGTGATGATGAAATCGTCATATTCCGGCTCACGGGTTTCTTCTCCCGTTGCGTCGGCAGACCGTCGATAGACTTCGATCTGCAGGGCAACAGGTACGTCATGTGTATTCCTGACGACGAATGTCCGTGCGGCGCCGGACCCGTTTGGTGAGAACTGCGCCACAATCGGTGCGAATTCATAGGCGCTCGCTAGAGGAGCTATTGTGGCCATCACGCAGGCGGCCAGCACCATGATAAATTGTTTCAGCATCTTTTACTCCACTATGTCCCCAGCTGAAAAGCCGGACCAGGCGACACCGTTAAAGATGCCGCCTGGTTGGAGGAGGAAAGCGAACTAATAGTTTGCTGCCAGCGTGATGGTCAGCGTGTCGCTGTACGTACCGGCCACGGCATATTCATTCAGGGAATCAAAGGACAAATCCAGATTGCCTGTGCGTGTGCCGCCATTCACCAGAATGTTCTGCCAGTCATTGTTCGTCACGATCACCTGCGGGGTGCCGTTCATGTCAGCAGAGTTGGTGGTCGTTGGCGCAAAGATGCCCAGGCCCAGAAAGCTTGCTTCGATGTCATAGTCGATATTGACCGCGCCGCTGCTCTCCTGGTGAGACATGCCACCATTTGCGGAGGTCAGAGACACCGTGTAGGGAGAGTTACAGGAGTAGAGGATCGAGAGCGATCCCTGATTGCCTGTTTCCAGCATATCAACGTCGAAGTTTGCAGTGCCTTCTGGCACCAGTTCGCAGTTGCTTTCGACTTCACCGTTGAGGTTGATGACCAGATCTTCTGAGTCTTGGGCGGCTGCAACACCGCAAAGCGCGGCAGCTGCCGCAATAGCTGTAAGTGTACGCTTCATTGTGGTACCCTCTTGCTTCCGGTCATGGGTGCAAGCCATAGCCGGAGTGTTCTGCCAGGCCCCCAATGGCATGGCAGGGTCTCCCATGAAAATGGGATGAGAATGGCGATACCTCGCCACACGGTCACGGGGCACATGTGTCCCGTGACCACACTCGCAGGCCTCCCCGCGAAGTGATCTTGGTTTTAGAAAATATGAAAAATGTCGTCCCCTGAGGTTTCTCCCAACCTCACATTATTTCTGTCCCCTTTGTTCAACCTATACTTTTGACTTCGTGTCGATGTTCGCTTCTGCCAAGGCTTGGCTCAGGCCGTAGGTCGGCCGGGAAGTGAGCCTTTTATCGAAAGGTCAATTCTACGTGACAGGAAAAAAGTTCCACGTTTGCGATTATTAATCAATAGTAAATTTTTGAATATTTGTCTCACTACAGAATAAAAAAACAACTCAGGGGGGAGTCGTCTGGAGATGAGCATGCGGATGCTGACCCGGCATGCAACTGACCGCTCCTTGTGATTTTCAAAGTGCGTGGTTACTGTTGTGGGCCCCATTTAACTGGCTATTCCGGGGGTAATCTCTCGTACTGTAGCGTCCACTACGAAGCGGAAATCTTTAGATAAGTAGAGAGATGGTTTGGGCGAAAGGGCGTGCCGGGAGCGTTTTTACTCGCCCGGGCGAGATGAGGTTGAAAATCAAAATTCTCGTCTTACGGGAATTTTATATTGTGCGCAGCAAAAAAGATTTTGTGTCTGCCTTTTTCGATCCTCCTCGCAGGTTTTGAGATCACACCCAGAGGGCTTGCTCTGTCGTCTGGCACGAAGATCCCGGGTACATTTTTACGTAGTCAAAGCTGATGAAAAAAGAATATTTATCCGGGTTGCGGCATATATGAAGCTGCCGCAGCATTTGCAGTGTTGACCCGGCTGTGGCCATCGCCAATAGGCGGCGGCATGAACGCAGACCAAGTCGACACCGGCAGCGTAAAAGTCGTTCGGCGTACCCGAAAGGGTGGGTCGAAGCGGCGTTTCCCATCAGACGCCCGATGCAATCTGCAGCTACATGCCCCCACAATCGTTCCGCTGGAGTTCCAGAAACTCTTCTCCCACCACAAGGCCAGCCTCAAAATCGCGCTTTGCCGACGTTTCGGAGATCCTCCGCCGGATCCGGATGACGCTATTCAAAGCGCAATTCTGAAATTCATGGAGCTGAAGCAGCGGGACAAGGTTCAGAATGTAGGGGCCTTTCTGTACGCCATGGCCCGTAACAGCATGCTGGATGAATTGCGGCGCATGAAGGTACGTGCGCTGCACAAGGGGCAGGTTCAGCGCGAGGCCGATGATACCGAGACTATAGATGCGCGCACACCTGAGACCGTCTTGCTGGATCAGGAACGCTTCATTGCATTGAATGCGGCCA
>Ga0209273_10001692_pt1 | contig 18628 bp, 13 predicted proteins | sample tdAd471_FD_187126 | JGI IMG/M metagenome (GOLD analysis project Ga0209273, IMG submission 187126) | Marine sediment microbial communities from the Atlantic coast under amendment with organic carbon and nitrate - tdAd47.1 (SPAdes)... | ecosystem: Environmental > Aquatic > Marine > Coastal >...
TTGGACATAAACCAAATTATCCATATTCTTGCCGACGGTGCTTTTCATTCAGGTGAGTCATTGGGCTTGCGTTTGGGCGTAAGTCGCGCCGCTATATGGAAGCAAATGAGTCAGTTAGAAAAACTTGGTTTGCAGGTGCATTCAGTAAAGGGAAAGGGTTATCGCCTCGCTAATAGCATTGAGCTTTTGTCTGAGCCATTGATTCGAGCACATCTTAGTCATCGAGAGGCGGAGTTGTTTGGCTGCATTGATATTCGCTCGGAAGTTGTTTCGACGAATGATCAGGTAAAGATGCAAGCAGGAGCTTCAGCAATATTTCCGCAAGTCTGTCTTGCTGAGCGACAAAGCGCAGGCCGTGGACGCCGTGGCAGGACTTGGGTAAGCCCTTACGGTACTAATATCTATATGTCGCTGGCATGGGGGTTTCCTGAGCTGACAGGAGCATTGGATGGGCTAAGTCTTTGTGTCGGAATAGCAGTTACTGCGGCCATTGCTGATTTAGGTGTTGAAGGGGTTGGTCTGAAGTGGCCTAATGATTTGCTCTATGGGCGGCGTAAGTTGGCTGGGATTTTGTTGGAGCTGGAAGGTGAGCTGTCTGGTCCAATGCAGGTAATTATCGGCATTGGCGTCAATGTTGAAATGACTCAAAGCCAAGGTGTGGGTATTGATCAGGAGTGGATAAGTCTTGCAGAAATCACAGCAACAAAAATATCCCGTAATTTGTTGGTGGCCAAAATACTGAGCCAGCTAGCAAATACGTTGCCGAAATTTCAAGCAGGTGGGTTTAATGCCTTTCGAGAAAGGTGGCATCAATTAGATACGTTACTCAATCAGCCAGTGGTGTTAAGTATGGCAAATAAAAAGGTTACCGGGTTCTCGCGTGGTGTTACGCAGGATGGGGAATTGCTGATTGAGGATGATTTTGGGGTACGCGCATATCGAGGTGGTGAAGTAAGTCTTAGGGCGGCAGAATGATCTTGGAAATAGATGCCGGAAATACGGCGATAAAATGGCGGGTGATCAACAGAGAGGGTGCTGTGGTGCTAGCCGCTAAGCGGTTGCTGTTGACTCAAATTGTTGAGTTGAGAAATGCAACAACTGGTCTTGATATCGACAATGCTCGAATTGCCTGTGTTGCGGGAGAGGATGTTAGGAATGAATTAAGTTGTTGGGTAAAGGAGAGTTGGGGACTTACGCCGGAAATTGCCCTGACGCAAAAGAGTTTTGCTGGATTGACCGTATCTTATTCAGACCCACGGCGACTAGGTGTTGATCGATGGTTGGCGATGTTGGCGGCGCGTAAGGCTTGTGGTAAAGCCGTTTGCGTAATCGATTGCGGAAGCGCGATAACCGCTGATTTTGTAACAGCGGATGGGTTGCATCAGGGTGGCTATATTGTTCCCGGCCTGAGGCTAATGAAAAAAGCCGTGTTGGGTGATACTCGCCAAATTAGCATGACGGGTGGACCGCTGGAAAATCGAATTCATTGGGGGAAAAATACGGATGAGGCGGTTAATTTTGGTATTTTCCGTATGGCGGTCAAATTTTTAGAGTCGATATTTACAGAAATAAAACATATTGACACAAATTGTCGATTTTATATTACTGGTGGCGATGCCGATCAGATTAAACGCATGCTGAGGGTGGCAGAGGGTTTGGATGTAGTTTGGTCTGCGGATTTAGTGTTCGATGGGTTGGCTGTTGCTTTTCCCTAAAATTTAATTCGCAACTTTAACTAAAATATTAGGGGACGAATGCGCTGGATATTTTATACATTAATCGCTCTCAATCTCGGTTATTTTATTTGGCAGGTAGCAGTAACGAGCAGGGTGCACACTGTTATTCCGCCTCAGCTGAATGCGCGAGCTAATTCGGGTGACTCAATCAAGCTATTGGCAGAGGCGCGAGAAGAGATAAAGCCGGTAGCGCAGACTAAGAGTGAAGAGTCGGCGAATTCAATTGCCGCTGCTCCCAACCCAATCAGGGAGGGTAATGCTGTTGGCGCGGGCTCTCTGTGCGACCAGTTTGGGCCTTTCGTTGATGCGAGCTCGCGCTCGCTATTTGTTAACTTTCTGCTGGGTTTAAATTTCAGGCCGCAAGTGTTTAAAGAAAGCCTGGTGTTGGAGCCGTTTTATTGGGTTTACCTGCCGCCGTTAGAATCGACTATGCGAGCTTTGGAGATTATGAGCGAGCTGAAAGCTAAGAGTGTGGAGGCCTTTCTGATCAGCGAAGGTGAGTTAAAGGATGGTTTGTCATTAGGGGTTTATCAAGATGACGCCGCTGTAGGCGCGCTGCGCGGTGCGGTAAAAGAAATGGGCTTTAATATAGAAGTGCTCAAAAAATCAAGAAGTTATGAGGCTGAGTGGGTTCAGTTGCAGCGAAAAGACAGGGAAAACGGTGGCGCAGAATCTTTAATCAAGGTGCGTGAGCAATACCCTCAGGTTAAGTATCGCCAAAAAGTTTGTAAATCAGTTGCTTCGGTGAGTTAGTTCTACTAAAATTGCGCCCCTAAAATTTCAACCTTGCATCTGTTAAGCCTCCTTAGCTCAGTTGGTAGAGCAACTGACTTGTAATCAGTAGGTCATCCGTTCGACTCGGATAGGGGGCTCCAGCTGTTTTGTGCGATTTGATGGCGCTGTGTTGGTTGAATGGCTGGTTTGGTTGTTCGGTGTAAGTCGATACGAATCAACAAATAATGGAGGGGTTCCCGAGTGGCCAAAGGGATCAGACTGTAAATCTGACGGCTCAGCCTTCGAAGGTTCGAATCCTTCCCCCTCCACCATTAATTAAAGATTTAAGAAGAGTGGCTACGAGCCGGTGGAGTCGCGATAAAATGACTTTGCGTTAAGCGAAAAAGGGATTTTCGATGGTTGTAGCAAGACGCAAGTTATACTGCGGGTATGGTTCAATGGTAGAACCTCAGCCTTCCAAGCTGATGATGCGGGTTCGATTCCCGCTACCCGCTCCAGTATTGCTGAAGGTAGGATGCTGGTATTTGGTTGCTGAAAATGTGTGATGACATAAGGCTCATATAGCTCAGTCGGTAGAGCACTTCCTTGGTAAGGAAGAGGTCACCGGTTCAATTCCGGTTATGAGCTCCACATTCCAGGAAATGAACGGCTTGTTAAGCGTAAATGTATTTAAAGTTAAGAGAAGATAGAAGAGGCTAATCATGTCTAAGGGTAAATTTGAACGAAACAAACCGCACGTTAATGTGGGCACAATTGGTCACGTGGATCATGGTAAGACGACGCTGACAGCGGCGTTGACGCGAGTATGTGCGGAGGCCTGGGGTGGTACAGCGGTCGCGTTTGATGGTATTGATAATGCGCCGGAAGAAAGAGAACGCGGCATTACGATTGCGACCTCCCACGTAGAATATGATTCGCCAAAGCGTCACTACGCGCACGTTGACTGTCCTGGGCACGCGGATTATGTGAAGAACATGATCACCGGTGCGGCTCAGATGGACGGAGCGATTTTGGTTTGTTCGGCGGCGGACGGCCCAATGCCTCAAACCCGTGAGCACATTTTGCTGTCACGTCAGGTTGGTGTTCCCTATATTGTCGTGTTCCTGAACAAAGCGGACATGGTTGATGATGAAGAGCTGGTCGAGCTGGTTGAAATGGAAGTGCGTGAGCTGTTGGATCAATACGATTTCCCGGGTGATGATACCCCTATTATTGTGGGTTCAGCCTTGAAGGCACTGGAAGGTGATACTTCAGAAATTGGTATGCCAGCAGTGCAGAAACTGGTTGAAACGCTGGACGAATACATTCCTGAACCAGAGCGTGCGATTGATCAGCCGTTTTTGATGCCGATTGAAGACGTGTTCTCGATTTCTGGTCGCGGCACGGTGGTTACGGGTCGAGTTGAGCGTGGTGTGGTTAAGGTGGGAGAAGAGATCTCAATTGTTGGTATTAAAGAGACCACCAAGACGACCTGTACCGGAGTAGAGATGTTCCGTAAGTTGCTGGACGAAGGTCGAGCGGGTGAAAACGTGGGTGTGCTGTTGCGTGGTACTAAGCGTGAAGAAGTAGAGCGTGGTCAGGTATTAGCGAAGCCGGGTTCGATTACGCCGCATACCAAGTTTGAAGCGGAAGTGTATGTTCTGTCAAAAGACGAAGGCGGCAGACACACGCCTTTCTTCAAAGGCTATCGGCCACAGTTTTATTTCCGTACTACGGATGTAACCGGTGCGTGTGAATTGCCGGAAGGTGTCGAGATGGTGATGCCGGGTGATAACATTCAGATGACAGTGACGTTGATTGCCCCGATTGCGATGGAAGATGGGCTACGCTTTGCGATTCGTGAAGGCGGTCGTACTGTTGGTGCTGGTGTCGTTAGTAAAATTATCGAGTGATTCTTCGTCGATAAAATGCCCTTTCACTAGCGGTTAAACGGGTGAAAACCGGTTTAACCGCTTTTATGTGTTTATAGGCCAGTAGCTCAATTGGCAGAGCAGCGGTCTCCAAAACCGCAGGTTGGGGGTTCGATTCCCTCCTGGCCTGCCATTAACGAATTAACTATATGATTAATTCGTCAGTGGCAAATGTTGAAAATTGCTAGCTTTTAAAGCCGAAGGTGTGTGTTCAATGAGTGCTAAATCATCAACTCCTGCTGAGACTTCCAAGTTTGACGTCTTGAAGTGGGCGGTCGTTATTGCGCTGGTGGCAGTTGGTGTGGCAGGTAATGCGTACTACGCTGAGCAGTCCTTGCTGTATAGAACGCTGGGCCTGTTGGTGTTGGCGATTGTTGCTGGCTTTGTGGCGTTACAAACGGCTAAAGGGAGCGCGCTATGGAAGTTGTTAAAAGAAGCGCGCACTGAAATTCGGAAAGTGGTTTGGCCAACTAAGGCTGAGACCAGGCAGACCACTTTAATTGTCATAGCAGTTGTGATTGTTGTGGCATTGCTATTGTGGGCGCTGGACTTGTTGTTGGGTTGGATAGTATCTGGAATTATAGGTTAGGAGACAGAACTGGTGGCTAAACGTTGGTATGTCGTACACGCGTATTCTGGATATGAGAAGAAGGTGATGCGTGCTTTGCAGGAGCGTGTAAAGCTGTACGAAATGGAAGACCATTTCGGTGAAATACTTGTGCCAACGGAAGAAGTGGTGGAAATTCGTGCTGGGCAAAAGCGTAAAAGTGAGCGGAAATTTTATCCGGGTTACGTTTTAGTGCAGATGGAGATGAATGATGAGACCTGGCACTTGGTGAAATCCACACCGCGCGTGATGGGTTTTATTGGCGGCACGGCGGACAAGCCTGCGCCCATTACTGAAAAAGAGGCGAACGCGATATTGCAGCGTGTTCAAGACGGTGTAGAGCAGCCGCGTCCTAAAACCTTATTTGAAACAGGGGAAATGGTGCGAGTTGTTGACGGCCCATTTGCCGATTTTTCTGGTGTGGTAGAGGAAGTGAACTACACCAAAAGTAGATTGCAGGTGGCGGTGACCATTTTTGGCCGCTCGACACCCGTTGAGCTTGACTTTAGTCAAGTAGAAAAGGCCTAGATATCGTTTCGGCGGTATATTTCTGGGTGTATTTAACCGGGGAGCTTGAAATTTGTAGCTCGGCCAAGTTCTGGCAAGAGCGTGAAAAGTAAAGCGTTATTACCCAAAGGAGAAAATTGATGGCTAAGAAAATACAGGCTTATATCAAGCTACAGGTGAAGGCAGGTCAAGCGAATCCCAGCCCGCCAGTTGGGCCCGCGCTGGGTCAGCACGGCGTAAATATCATGGAATTCTGTAAGGCGTTCAATGCTCAGTCGCAAAGTATGGAGCAAGGTATGCCAATTCCGGTGGTGATTACGGTATACAGTGACCGTAGTTTTACCTTTATTACCAAGACTCCCCCGGCTTCTATTCTGTTGAAAAAAGCCGCTGGACTTAAAAGTGGCAGTGGTCGACCTAATACGCAAAAAGTTGGCAAAGTGAATCGTGCTCAACTGGAAGATATCGCCAGTACTAAGATGCCCGATCTGACAGCGGCAGATATGGATGCAGCGGTGCGTACTATTGCGGGCAGTGCGCGCAGTATGGGTATTGAAACGGAAGGAGTTGAGTAATGGCTAAGTTAAGCAAACGTGCAAAAGCTATTAGCGAAAAGCTCGAGCAAAATAAATTATATCCTTTTACTGACGCGGCAAGCCTGTTGGCTGAGCTGTCTACCGTAAAGTTTAAGGAGTCAGTGGATGTGGCCGTAAATCTGGGTGTTGATGTGCGTAAATCGGATCAGGTTGTGCGCGGCTCAACTGTGTTGCCTAACGGTACAGGAAAAGATGTGCGCGTTGCGGTGTTTGCGCAGGGTGCTAATGCGGACAAAGCAAAGGCTGCCGGTGCTGAAATAGTTGGTATGGACGATTTGGCAGCGGAAATTAAAGCGGGCAAGCTGGACTTTGATGTGGTGATTGCAACGCCTGATGCGATGCGAGTGGTGGGTACTTTGGGTCAAGTTCTTGGTCCTCGAGGCTTAATGCCTAATCCGAAGGTTGGCACAGTCACGCCGGATGTTGAAGCGGCGGTTAAAAATGCAAAAGCTGGACAGGTTCGATTCCGTACAGATAAATCGGGAATCATTCACTGTTCTATCGGAAAGGTTGGCTTTTCCCCGGAAGCGCTTAAGCAAAATATTGAAGCGTTAATCGCTGATCTTAAAAAACTCAAGCCTGCCAGTGCGAAAGGTGTTTATGTTAAACGCGTTTCGGTTTCCACTACCATGGGGCCTGGTATTCAGATCGATCAAAGCACTTTAGAAATTTAATTGGGTCGGTTAGCGGCCTAAAGCAGAACTTTGGGGTTGCCCCTGTTTAGCACAGGGGTAGCTGTCAAAGACCGCAGGTGCAAAAGTGGCTGGTAAAGTACTTGAGCTTAAAATCCCAACCTGCGCAGATGGTGTGACGCGATACGGCTGTATGGTGTCACCGGTAATGCCCGGATAGCTAGATGAATAAAATGGCTTATTCGGGGTAATGTAACCGTTGGGAACCCCCAACAAATTATAGGAGTAATGCAAGTGGCATTAAGACTCGAAGACAAAAAAGCAATTGTCGCTGAAGTCAATGAAGCTGCTGGTAGCGCTCTGGCTGCTGTGTTGGCTGATTATCATGGCCTCACAGTTGAGCAAATGACTGACCTGCGTAAGCAGGCGCGTGCGTCCGGTGTTTATTTGCGTGTTGTGCGCAATACATTGCTCAAACGCGCCGTCGAAGGTACTGAGTACGAGTGTATGCAATCAGCTCTTACCGGTCCTACGATTCTGGCATTTTCGCAAGAAGATCCAGGTTCAGCAGCTCGTCTGGTTCAAGGTTTCGCCAAAGAGAATAAACAGCTCGAAGTGAAGGCGTTATCTGTGGGCGGTAAATTATTAGCGGCAGATCAAATTGATGTGCTGGCTAAGTTGCCGACCAAAGAGCAGGCGATATCTATGCTGATGAGCGTAATGCAGGCTCCAGTTGCTAAGCTGGCGCGTACCCTTAACGAAATGCCTGGCAAGTTGGTACGTACAATGGCGGCAGTTCGTGATCAAAAACAAGAGGCGGCTTAGATTAAGCGGCTATTCATTTAACAGTTTTAATTTGTTAGGAGATTGGAGTCATGGCTCTATCTAAAGAAGATATTTTAAATGCAATTGCTGAAATGAGCGTGATGGATGTTGTTCAACTGATCGAAGCAATGGAAGAAAAGTTTGGTGTGTCAGCGGCGGCAGCCGTTGCTGCAGCGCCTGCGGCTGCGGCTGGTGATGCCGGCGCGGCAGCAGTAGAGCAAACTGAGTTTGACGTTATTCTAACCGCCGCTGGCGATAAGAAAGTTAACGTTATTAAAGCGGTTCGCACCATTACTGGTCTTGGTTTGAAAGAAGCCAAAGATATGGTAGATAGCGCACCTTCTACAGTCAAAGAAGGCGCCAGCAAGGACGAAGCGGAAGAGATCAAAAAGCAGTTAGTTGAAGCTGGTGCGAGCGTAGAGCTTAAGTAATTGCCAGTTTTTGATTAGCGCTTTTTTAGCCCATTGGCTGGCAGTGCATTGCGCTGCCAGCCTTTTGCCGTTGCTAAATGTAGTAAAAGTACGGGTGTCGGTTATTGTAAATAACCGCAAGCCAAATTAAATTTCCAACTGCTCTGGGGTTGATTTTCAGCGTCAGGGTTTACCGGAAAGCTAGTGACAAGATCGAGGAATACTGATGGCTTACTCATATACAGAGAAAAAACGCCTTCGTAAGGAATTTGGTAAATTACCAACAGTCATGGATATCCCCTATTTATTGGCGATCCAGCTGGACTCTTATCGAAGCTTTTTGCAGCCTGATAGCTCGGCTGAAAACCGCGTTGAGGTTGGATTGCAGGCTGCATTCCAATCGGTTTTCCCAATTACCAGCTACTCTGGTAGTGCCGCGTTGGAATATGTTTCATATGCTTTGGGTGTGCCAGCATTCGATGTCAAGGAATGTCAGCTCAGGGGTGTGACCTATGCGGCCCCACTAAGGGTGAAAGTGCGGTTAGTCATTTATGATCGTGAGGCATCCAATAAAGTAGTGAAAGATATTAAAGAGCAGGAAGTCTATATGGGCGAAATGCCCTTAATGACAGATAATGGAACCTTCGTGATTAATGGTACCGAACGTGTTGTGGTGTCCCAACTACACCGTTCTCCCGGTGTATTCTTCGATCATGATAAGGGTAAAACCCACTCATCGGGTAAGCTGCTCTACTCTGCGCGAATTATACCCTACCGTGGTTCTTGGTTGGACTTTGAGTTCGACCCGAAAGACAGTGTATTTGTTCGGATTGACCGGCGCCGGAAATTGCCAGCGACTATTTTGTTGCGAGCGCTAGGTTATACAGCGGAACAAATTCTCTCAATGTTCTTTGAGAACAGCGTTTTCCATATCAGTAAAACTGGCTATAAACTTGAGTTGGAAGCGAATCGGCTGCGTGGTGAAACGGCAACTTTTGATATCCGTGATGCTAAAGGAGTCATTATCGTAGAGGCGGGGCGTCGTGTTACGGCTCGACATATTCGCGAAATTGAAAAGACTAAAACCAAGAAGCTGGAAGTTCCACGAGAGTACCTGTTTGGTAAAGTGTTGGCGAAGGACATGGTTAACCCTGAAACGGGTGAGATTATCTGTGAAGCTAATGCCGAAATAACTGATGAAATTCTGGTGCAGATAGAAGCAGCAGAGATCAAAATGATCGAAACGCTCTATACTAATGATCTTGACTGTGGTCCTTTCATTTCAGATACCTTGCGCAACGACTCTTCGAGAAATCAGCTCGAAGCACTGGTTGAAATTTATCGTATGATGCGCCCAGGAGAGCCGCCCACGAAAGAGTCGGCAGAAAACCTATTCCATAATTTATTCTTTACTGCTGAGCGTTACGACCTGTCAGCGGTTGGCCGTATGAAAATGAATCGTCGTATTGGACGAGAAGACGAGCAGGGGCCTGGAATTCTTTATGATGGGCATTATTTTGGTCAGCGCAATGATGAGACCTCGAAAAATCTCGTCGCGGAAAATGGCCAGTGGTCAGACGTGATTGATGTGTTGAAAACCCTGATTAATATCCGTAACGGTTTTGGTACGGTTGATGATATTGACCACTTGGGTAACCGTCGTGTTCGTTCTGTTGGCGAAATGGCGGAAAATCAATTCCGTGTCGGACTGGTGCGAGTGGAAAGGGCTGTGCGTGAGCGCTTAAGCACGGCTGAGTCTGAAGGCTTAATGCCAAAAGATATGATCAACGCTAAACCTGTTGCGGCAGCCGTCAAAGAGTTTTTTGGCTCCAGCCAGCTATCCCAGTTTATGGATCAAAATAACCCCCTTTCCGAAGTAACGCACAAGCGTCGCGTGTCGGCGTTGGGGCCAGGTGGTTTGACGCGTGAACGCGCTGGTTTTGAGGTGCGTGATGTGCATCCGACACACTACGGTCGAGTCTGTCCGATTGAAACGCCAGAAGGGCCAAATATTGGTTTGATCAATTCGTTAGCAGGATATGCGCGTACCAACCATTATGGCTTTCTTGAAAGCCCCTACCGAAAGGTAGTCAATGGCAAGGTGACCGATGAAATTGAATACATCACGGCAATTGACGAAGGTGACTATATTATCGCACAGGCAAGTGCGGCGGTAGATGGCAAGGGCAATTTGACCGACGAGCTGGTTCAGGTGCGTCATCAGAACGAGTTTACAGTAAAGCCGCCAGAAGCGGTTAACTTAATGGATGTTTCGCCGCGTCAGGTGGTCTCCATTGCGGCATCTCTGATCCCGTTCCTGGAGCATGATGACGCGAACCGCGCTTTGATGGGTTCGAACATGCAGCGTCAAGCTGTGCCGACTTTGCGTGCAGAAGCACCCTTAGTTGGAACCGGGATGGAGCGTTTTGTTGCGCGTGACTCGGGTGTCTGCGTTGTGGCAGATCGTGGTGGTGTGATTGATAGTGTTGATGCTGCGAAAATTGTGGTGCGAGTGGCAGATGCAGAAACAACTTCGGGTGAAGCGGGTGTTGATATTTATAACCTGACCAAATATACCCGGTCTAACCAAAATACCTGTATTAATCAAACACCCTTGGTACGTCAGGGTGAAAAAATCGCCCGTGGCGATATCCTTGCCGACGGCCCTTCGGTGGATATCGGAGAATTGGCGTTAGGGCAGAATATGCGTATCGCGTTCATGCCTTGGAACGGCTATAACTTCGAGGACTCGATTCTGATCTCTGAGCGTGTTGCGCAGGAAGATCGTTTTACCACCATACATATTCAGGAGTTAACCTGTGTCGCACGTGATACCAAGTTAGGTTCTGAGGAAATTACCGCCGATATTCCCAATGTCGGTGAAAGCGCACTGGGGAAATTGGATGAATCGGGCATCGTTTATATCGGCGCGGAAGTAAATCCGGGTGATATCCTGGTGGGCAAGGTGACGCCAAAGGGTGAAACCCAGTTAACGCCAGAAGAAAAGTTGCTGCGTGCTATTTTTGGCGAGAAAGCATCTGACGTAAAAGACACCTCATTACGCTGTAAAACAGCGATGTCTGGTACGGTTATTGATGTGCAGGTCTTTACTCGTGATGGGGTACCGAAAGACCCTCGGGCGCTTTCAATTGAAAAGAGCATGCTGGACGAGTATCGCCAGGATTTAGATGAAGAGTATCGTATCGTCGAAGCCGCAACCTTTGAGCGATTGATGCAAACCATGGTGGGTAAGTCGGTTGAAGGTGCGCCGGGCTTAAAGAAGGGCGATAAGTTAACGAAGGAATACCTGGGTGAGCTGGCCAGAGAAAGTTGGTTCAAAATTCGGGTGACTGATGAGAAGGCGGCGCTGCAGTTGGAAAAAGCAGAAGCGTTGTTGGCTGATCGTCGTGAAGAGCTCGATGATAAGCTGGAAAACAAAAAACGTAAGCTGCAAACGGGCGATGATCTTGCGCCGGGCGTACTCAAAATTGTAAAAGTTTATTTGGCCACCAAACGCCGTATTCAGCCAGGCGATAAGATGGCAGGTCGTCACGGAAACAAGGGTGTTATTTCGGCCATTATGCCGATTGAAGACATGCCTTACGATGCCAATGGTAACCCGGTTGATATCGTTCTTAACCCCTTAGGTGTGCCGTCTCGTATGAACGTTGGTCAGGTGTTAGAAACCCATCTTGGTTTAGCGGCAAAAGGTATCGGTGAAAAAATAGACACCATGCTCAAGGCAAATGCCAAAGCTGCTGAAATGCGTAAACTGTTGGAGCAGGTTTATAACAAGCTCGGCGGTCGGGAAGAGAATCTAAAAGAGTTTAACGACGAGGACCTAATGGAGATGGCGGGCAACTTACGTCGTGGCGTGCCTATCGCGACGCCTGCATTCGATGGTGCTGCTGAGTCTGAAATTAAGGCTATGCTGAAGTTGGCGGACTTGCCGGAAAGCGGTCAAATCACTCTGTACGATGGTCGTACTGGTGAGGAGTTTGACCGTCAGGTAACGGTTGGTTACATGTATATGCTGAAATTGAATCACCTAGTTGATGACAAAATGCATGCCCGTTCCACTGGCTCGTACAGTCTGGTAACGCAACAGCCGCTGGGTGGTAAAGCCCAATTTGGAGGGCAGCGTTTTGGAGAGATGGAAGTTTGGGCGCTGGAGGCTTATGGCGCGGCTTACACCTTGCAGGAAATGTTAACGGTGAAATCCGACGATGTGAATGGTCGTACGCGCATGTATAAAAACATTGTCGATGGTGATCATCGCATGGAGCCAGGCATGCCGGAGTCCTTTAACGTACTGCTCAAAGAAATTCGTTCGCTCGGTATTGATATGGAGCTGGATAATGACTAAGCGTCTCGGGCTGCAAAGGTAAGCACATAGGTTTTGCCGAGGTGTTCTAAACACCTTTGTTCGGCTAACTCGTTGAATCGATAAAATTCAAAACCTCCTTCTGGAGAAGTGACTGATGAAAGATTTATTAAATCTACTAAAAGCGCAAGCACACGATGAAGAGTTCGACTCCATTCGAATCGGGCTAGCATCACCCGATATGATACGTTCCTGGTCTTTTGGTGAAGTAAAAAAACCTGAAACCATTAACTATCGTACCTTCAAGCCGGAACGGGATGGCCTGTTCTGCGCCAAAATCTTTGGGCCGGTTAAGGATTACGAGTGTTTGTGCGGTAAGTATAAGCGGCTAAAACACCGTGGCGTGATTTGTGAAAAATGTGGCGTTGAAGTCGCGCTGGCAAAAGTGCGTCGTGAGCGCATGGGGCATATTGAGCTGGCTAGTCCGGTTGCTCATATTTGGTTCCTCAAGTCGTTGCCCTCGCGTATTGGCTTGTTGCTGGATATGACGCTGCGTGATATCGAACGTGTACTGTACTTTGAGTCTTTTATCGTTATTGACCCCGGTATGACTACTTTGGAGCAGGGTCAAATCCTGAATGATGAGCAGTATTTCGAGGCTCTGGAAGAATTTGGTGATGACTTTAGCGCGAAAATGGGCGCTGAAGCCATTCAGGATTTAATGAAGGATCTGGACTTAGAGGGCCAGATTAAGACGATTCGCGATGAAATTCCCGATATTAATTCGGAAACGCGTATTCGTAAATTATCCAAACGCTTAAAGCTGATGGAAGCTTTTCATGCCTCGGGCAACAAGCCGGAATGGATGGTGATGGATGTGCTGCCAATATTGCCGCCAGATTTGCGTCCTCTAGTGCCGCTAGACGGTGGTCGTTTCGCTACTTCTGATTTGAATGATTTGTATCGTCGCGTGATTAATCGTAATAACCGTCTAAAGCGCCTGCTCGAACTGAGTGCGCCAGATATCATCGTGCGTAACGAAAAGCGTATGTTGCAGGAGTCGGTGGATGCGTTGTTGGATAATGGACGACGTGGCAGAGCTATCACGGGTTCCAACAAGCGCCCATTAAAATCTTTGGCTGATATGATCAAGGGTAAACAGGGTCGTTTCCGTCAGAACTTATTGGGTAAACGCGTTGACTATTCGGGTCGGTCGGTGATCGTTGTCGGGCCTAGGCTGAAACTACATCAGTGCGGGTTACCGAAAAAAATGGCGCTAGAGCTGTTCAAGCCTTTTATTTTTAGCAAGCTCGAACTGCGCGGCTTGGCAACCACTATTAAAGCCGCGAAGAAAATGGTTGAGCGAGAAACCCCCGAAGTATGGGATATTTTGGCGGAAGTTATTCGTGAGCATCCGGTAATGCTAAACCGTGCGCCAACATTGCACAGGCTTGGTATCCAAGCCTTTGAGCCAGAGCTGATTGAAGGTAAGGCGATCCAATTACACCCATTAGTGTGTGCTGCCTATAACGCTGACTTTGACGGTGACCAAATGGCCGTCCACCTGCCGTTGACCATTGAGGCGCAAATGGAAGCGCGTGCGTTGATGATGTCGACTAACAATATTCTATCGCCAGCGAACGGCGATCCGATCATTGTACCGTCGCAGGATGTGGTGTTGGGTCTGTACTACATGACTCGAGAGCGTGTTAATGCCAAGGGCGAAGGCATGATGTTTGCCGACATCGAAGAGTTGCAGCGTGCCTATGGTGCTAAGCAGGTGGATTTGCAGGCAAAGATTAAAATTCGTATCACCCAGACTGTGCGAGATATTAACGCGGATGTCGAAGATGTATGCTCAACCCAATTGGTAGAAACGACCACCGGGCGGGCTATTCTGTTCAATGTGGTTCCTAGCGGAATACCCTTTTCGTTGGTCAACCAGCCAATGACCAAAAAAGCGATTTCGCGCCTAATTAACAGCTGTTACCGTAATGTAGGCCTGAAAGAAACGGTTATTTTTGCTGATCAGTTAATGTACACCGGATTTCATTATGCCACGATTTCTGGTTGTTCGATCGGCGTGAATGACTTTGTTATTCCTGATGAAAAGGCTCGAATTATCGCCGCTGCAGAAATAGAGGTGAAAGAGATTGAGGGCCAGTATGCTTCCGGCTTGGTCACCCAGGGTGAAAAGTACAATAAGGTCGTGGATATTTGGTCGCGCGCGAATGAAATGGTTGCTAATGCAATGATGGCGACACTGGGTACTGAGAAAGTTATCGCCCGAGATGGCAATGAGGTGGATCAGGAGTCCTTTAACTCAGTTTATATCATGGCTGACTCGGGAGCACGGGGTTCTCCGGCGCAGATTCGACAGCTGGCCGGTATGCGTGGTCTGATGGCGAAGCCGGACGGCTCCATTATTGAAACACCTATTACTGCGAACTTTCGTGAAGGTTTATCAGTATTGCAGTACTTTATTTCCACCCACGGTGCTCGTAAAGGTCTTGCTGATACGGCACTAAAAACAGCTAACTCCGGATATTTAACACGCCGTTTGGTGGATGTAGCCCAGGACCTCGTAGTGACAGATCATGACTGCGGAACTGAAAACGGTTTGTTGATGACGCCCTTGATTGAAGGGGGTGAGATAGTTGTACCGTTGGGAACCCGCGTGCTAGGTCGTGTGGTTGCTCGGGATATCACCGTACCGGGTAAGGATGACGAAATCGTATTGCCGGCCGGAACGCTGATTGATGAAAAGAAAGTCCAGCTTATCGATGAAAATAACATCGACGAAATTCTGGTGCGTTCACCCATTAGCTGCGAAATACGCCACGGTATCTGTACTAATTGTTATGGTCGTGATCTGGGGCGTGGGCATCTGGTCAATATCGGAGAAGCCGTGGGTGTTATTGCTGCGCAATCGATCGGTGAACCGGGCACGCAGTTAACGATGCGTACCTTCCACATTGGTGGTGCGGCATCCAGCTCCTCTACCGTTGATAATGTGCAAATTAAGCATGGTGGCGTGTTACGTTTGCACAATGTTAAGCACATTGATCGCAAAGGTGGTGAGTCTGTGGTTGTATCTCGTTCAGGTTCGCTGGCGATTGCGGATGAGCATGGTCGGGAGCGTGAACGCTACAAAATTCCCTATGGTACCTTACTGACGGCGAAGGAAGGCGCCAAAGTGAAAGCGGGCCAAGTGATCGCTACCTGGGATCCGCACACTCACCCCATCGTGACGGAAGTAGCGGGACGTGTCTTATTTCATGAAATGGAAGATGGCATCACTGTTAAGCATCAGACGGATGAACTGACCGGGTTGTCCAATATTCAGGTGATCGACCCGAAAGATCGTCCTGCGGCCGGTAAAGATATGCGGCCAATGGTCAAGCTGGTTGATAAAAAAGGTAAGGATCTCTGCTTAGCGGGTACGGAAGTGCCTGCGCACTACATGTTGCCAGCGAACGCCTTGCTGAGCATGAGTGATGCTGCGGATGTGGCGATCGGCGATATTGTTGCGCGGATTCCACAGGAAAGCTCAAAAACGCGAGATATTACCGGCGGTTTGCCGCGCGTAGCAGATCTGTTCGAAGCGCGTAAGCCGAAGGAGTCTTCAATTCTGGCGGAAATTACCGGAACCATTAGTTACGGCAAAGAAACGAAGGGTAAGAAACGCTTGGTGATTACGCCTACCGATGGTGGTGATCATTATGAAGAGCTGATCCCAAAATGGCGCGTTTTGAATGTCTTTGAAGGAGAGAAGGTTGAAAAGGGTGAGGTTATTTCCGATGGCCCGTCGAATCCACATGATATTCTCCGTCTCAAGGGCGTAAGCGCGCTGGCGGAATATATCGTTGACGAAATTCAGGAAGTTTATCGTTTGCAGGGTGTTGCTATTAACGATAAGCACATTGAAGTCATCGTTCGCCAAATGCTACGTAAAGTCGATGTGACTAATGCCGGCGGCACAAGCCTGATTAAAGGTGATCAGGTTGAATACAATGCGCTATTGGAAGCAAATGAGTTGGCGGTTAAGAGTAAGGTTGAGGTCGCTGAATTTGAGCGTTTGCTGTTAGGCATAACCAAAGCATCTTTGGCGACAGAATCCTTTATTTCAGCAGCATCTTTCCAGGAAACAACTCGAGTGTTGACGGAAGCGGCGGTGACGGGCAAGAAAGACTACCTGCGGGGCTTAAAGGAAAACGTAGTAGTTGGTCGCTTAATTCCGGCTGGAACCGGATTGGCCTACCACGCAGAGCGTAAGCGTAAACGCTTAGCCGAAGCGGCGGTTAAAGCTGGCGCTGGATCAGTGAGCGCCGATGAAGTGGAACAGGCGCTTACAGAAGCGCTGAACATTTCCAGTTCTTAGCAATCATTTCTTCGCGTGATATTGCTTGACGGATGGGTGCGGGGTCATTAGAATCTCGCATCCTTTATTATAGGCAGGGCTTTCCTGTCATTATTATTTATCTAGTTGGAGTGTTAAATGGCAACGATCAACCAATTGGTTCGTAAGCCACGTAAAAAGAAAGTAGCCAAAAGTGACGTGCCAGCGTTACAGTCCTGTCCACAGCGGCGGGGTGTTTGTACGCGGGTTTATACCACGACGCCGAAAAAGCCAAACTCTGCATTACGTAAAGTCTGTCGGGTGCGTTTGACTAACGGATTTGAGGTTTCCTCATATATTGGCGGTGAAGGCCACAATTTACAGGAGCACTCAGTAATTCTCATCCGTGGCGGTCGAGTCAAAGATCTACCGGGTGTGCGCTACCATACCGTGCGTGGCAGTCTGGATACTTCGGGTGTGAGTGATCGTAAGCAGGCTCGGTCCAAGTATGGAACCAAACGACCCAAGTAAAGTATTAAATGGGGTTGCGTAATTTTCGATGCGTTAACTCTGCAGTAAGGCCAAGTGATTTCGAATGGAATGTATCTTGGGAAACCCTGAATTGATAAGGTAATTATTATGCCAAGAAGAAGAGTTGTTGCTAAGCGTGAAGTGCTGCCTGATCCTAAGTACGGTAGTAAAGTGCTGGCTAAATTTATGAATCACGTCATGGTCAGCGGCAAAAAATCCCTCGCCGAGCGTATTGTTTATGGCGCCTTGAATAAAGTTCAGGAGCGCAGCGGTAGTGAGGATCCCATCGTAGTATTCGAGAAAGCACTGGAAGCCATTCAGCCAATGGTTGAGGTTAAATCTCGTCGTGTTGGCGGTGCAACCTATCAAGTGCCGGTTGAGGTGCGTCATGATCGTCAGGCGGCGTTAGCGATGCGCTGGTTGGTAGATTTCGCCCGTAAGCGTGGTGAAAAGTCCATGTCTCTGCGATTGGCAGGTGAAATTCTTGACGCCGCAGAAGGTAAAGGTGCTGCTGTGAAAAAACGTGAAGACGTGCACCGCATGGCTGAAGCAAACAAAGCTTTCTCGCATTATCGTTTTTAAGCTTATTTAAAAGAATCAAAATTTAGAGGATATAGTTGTGGCTCGTTTAACGCCTATTAATCGTTATCGGAATATCGGTATTTGTGCGCACGTAGATGCGGGTAAAACCACTACGACAGAGCGAGTCTTGTTCTATACAGGGCTTTCCCATAAGATCGGTGAAGTGCACGACGGCGCTGCGACAACGGATTGGATGGAGCAGGAGCAGGAGCGAGGAATTACAATTACCTCGGCGGCCATAACCTGTTTTTGGCAAGGTATGCAGGCGCAATTCCCCGAGCATCGAGTCAATATTATTGATACGCCCGGACACGTCGATTTTACCATTGAGGTGGAACGCTCATTGCGAGTGCTAGACGGCGCTGTGGTGGTTTTGTGCGGCTCTTCTGGTGTTCAGCCGCAAACCGAAACGGTCTGGCGCCAGGCCAACAAATATGAAGTGCCGCGCATGGTGTTTGTTAATAAGATGGATCGTGCTGGCGCTGACTTTATGATGGTTGTCAGGCAGTTGAAAGATCGATTGGGTGCCAAGGCGGTGCCTTTGCAGATGACCATAGGGGCTGAGGACGAGTTTAAGGGTGTTGTTGACCTGGTCAAAATGAAAGCCATCATCTGGAATGAAGCGGATCAGGGCATGACTTTCGAATATCAGGATGTTCCTGCGGACATGCAGTCCGTTTGTGAAAAAATGCGTGAATTTTTAGTAGAGTCAGCGGCAGAGGCCACTGATGAGCTAATGGAAAAATACCTCGAAGGTGGTGATTTAAGCGAAGAAGAGATCAAAAAAGGCTTGCGTCTACGCACTCTGGCTAATGAAATCGTTCCGGTTCTGGGTGGTTCCGCCTTTAAAAATAAAGGTGTACAGGCTGTGCTGGATGCCGTTATTGAATATTT
>Ga0209273_10001700_pt1 | contig 18569 bp, 14 predicted proteins | sample tdAd471_FD_187126 | JGI IMG/M metagenome (GOLD analysis project Ga0209273, IMG submission 187126) | Marine sediment microbial communities from the Atlantic coast under amendment with organic carbon and nitrate - tdAd47.1 (SPAdes)... | ecosystem: Environmental > Aquatic > Marine > Coastal >...
ACCCAGGATGGAGGCCGTCCAGCTGAGGCTGTCTGAGCTGGAGCGCAAGATGAGCGAGGGAGCGTCGGATCCCCTTCTGAACGAAATTGTGCACCGCCTGGCGTCGCTCGAGCAGGACCCCGCACGCGGCGGCAAGGATCCGGAGGTCGCGCAATTGACGGCCCAGCTTGCCGGTTTGAAGCAAGAGCTGGAAGGTCCGCGAGACGACCCGCGTACCGACGAGATGGTGCTGCGCTTGGCGTCTCTAGAAGGCGCCGCCAAGCAAACGGACGCCGAAGAGCGTCTGGAACAGTTGGACGTCCGCGTCGACGGACTTGTGGAAGATCTGAGGGGACGCCAGGAGAGTGAGGCGCAATCGTTGCGGGAGCAGCTGAATGCGCTGAACCAGAAACTGGAGGAAGCCAAACAGGGAGCGACCCAAGAGGCTTTGGCCGCGGTTGAAGGGCGCTTGGCCGGTTTGGAAGAGCAGTCCGGCAAGGATGCGCAAGACCCGCGTGTGGACGCCGTGCTGGATCGCCTGGAGAAGGTCGAAGATCTCTCCGCTAGCTCCTCCTCGGACGAGGAAGCGCGCGCTCGCCTGCTGACGCTGGAGGAGAGCATCCAAAAGGCTCCGGCGGGGCCATCGCGGGAAGAGTTGGAGCACCGGTTTGCGCAGCTGGAGGAGAAACTGGCGGGAACATCGGATCTGAGCGATCAGATTCGGACGCTGGAGAGCAAACTGGGCGAACCGGATCCGCGCTCGGAGGAGATTGCTGCGCGGCTGGCGACGCTTGAAGAACGAGCGGCGCAGGAAACGGAACAAGCGGGTACCGAGGTTGCCGCAAGGCTCGAAGAGCTGGAGCGCCTGGCCGCCCAGATTCCCGCGGTGGAGCGTTTCGACGGGTTCGACCGCCGCATCGACCAACTGGAGAAGGACCAAGCGAGGGCGGAAGCCTCCGATCCGGCTCCTCGCCTCAAAGAGATCGACGGGCGCTTGGATACGCTCGGGCGTTCGACCGAGGAGCTCAACGCGGTCAAAGACCGCGTGGCGGAGTTGACCGAGAAGCTGGACGCGGTGGAAGCGCCTGCGAACGGCGTCCAGGACCCCCGAGTCGAGGAGTTGGCCGCGCAGTTCGCTGAATTAGAGAACCGTGTTCGGGACACTGAGTCTTCGGCTCGCTTGGACGACGCCGCCCCGCGCCTCCACTCGATTGAGGAAAAACTGCGGTCGTTGGATGAGCTGTCCGACTTGGGCCGTCGACTGACTGTCCTGGAGTTGAGCCCTCAGGGCGATCCCTCCAAGCTGGAAGAGATCTCCCAGCGTCTGCAGTCGATAGAGGGCGCATCCTCCCCGGCGGCGGACGTGTCCGCGGAGTTGGCCGAGCTGAGGAGCAGACTGTCTCAAGTCGAGACTCGGCCCGCAGGTGAAGCCGGGAGCGATCCTCGCGTGAGCGAACTGAGTGCGCGCCTGGCTGAGCTCGAAGCTCGACCGGCGGCCGTCGTCGAGAGTGATCCGCGCGTGAGCGAGTTGCTCGGCCGGTTCGAGTCGATTGAACGCGCATTGCCGGCTGACGGAGTGCGCGACGCGGATCCCCGAGTGAGCGAATTGCTTGCGCGCGTGGACGCATTGGCCTCGGCGCCCGCTTCCAACGCCGGTGATTCCGACTTGGTATACGAACTCAAGAACCGGTTAGAAGCGCTTGAGAACGCCTCTCCAGGCGAATCTTCGGAAGGCCTGAACGCTGAGTTGTCGGCTCGCTTCCGCGAGATCGAGGATCGCCTCTCGGAGATGCCGCATTCCTCTTCCGGAGACGGAGGCGAGGCTGCGGCTCTGCTCCAGCAGGAGAGCGAAAAGTGGAGCCAGCTCACCCGCAAGACGTTGTCGGACGTGGGCGAGCTTCGTCAGCAAGTGGCTGAGCTGGAAAGCCGCGAAGCGCCCGAGGGATCGGGTGAGGCCGGCGGCGCCGACCTAGAGGCGATCAGCAAGACGATCTCGTCGTCGCTGAACGGCGCGGAAGTCAAGGCGCTCCGTTCGCAGATGTACTTCATCTACTTCACGATCGGGATGCTCTGGGCGCTGGGACTGTACTTCCTGTTCACCGCCGGCTAGTCGACACTCCAAGAGCTGAAAGCGAAGGCCGCGGTCGGTGCGCGGGTCGTCGTAGACGATTGCTCCCGTCTCGCATAGGCGTTGCTCCATCGTGTTCGTACAGCGGTCGTAGAGTCCGGGGCTTAGGCGGATCTAGGGCCCATTCCCTATTGAGCGGAAAACTATAGTTTCTTTAGCGTTAGGGCAGGAATTCTTGAACCCGCCGGGTACCGTTGCCGGTGAGCGTGTCGAGAATACGGGCTCCACGTGATCACCGCATTCATCATCGGATCGACGCCTCGCACCGTCGACTACTTCCACAGGGCGTGTTTGGGCGTTCGGGGCCTGTCGTTACCGCATGTGTTGGACGAGCCGCCGGCATTGCATCAGCTGTTGCGGATGATGTCCACGCATCGCCCGTTGATCGTATTTCTTGAGTTGGATCCTTTGGGCCGTTCTTACCAGACAGCGGTCGATATTCTCGTCTCCCACCCGGGAACCAAGATCATCGGCTTCGCGGGAGAGCGCGCGGACGTGAGTCCGGCCGAGGTGGCTGAGTTCGGATTCTCGGCAGTCCTCGAGCCGCCGTTCGACGAGAGGAAGCTCCTGGTAGCAGCTCAGAAGGCCTTGCAAACCGGTGCGCGGGCCGCAGGTAGGGTGACCGTCTTCCAGGGAGCCGCCGGAGGCGTGGGAACGACCACGACGGCGGTGAACGTGGCGGCCTCCTTGGCGGAGGACTTTGGCCGGAAAGTCCTCTATCTGGATTGCGACCTTCGATCGAGCCCGTTGTCCTATTGGTTCGATCTGGTCTCGGGCGCGTCGATCGTGGAGGCGCTTGAGAGCATTCAGACCGACGACCGAGCCTGGATGGGCATGGTCTCGGAGGCGCGCGGCTTTGACGGCTTGCTTGCGCCGCGACTGATGGCTTCCGGCGGCACGTTTACGGGCTGGGATTTCCTTCGGCTGTTGGGGCACGCGGCCATCCGCTACGACCACGTGCTGGTGGATTTGCCGGTCAGTCCTCGAAGTGAGTTTGAAGTCGTGTTCGAGAGGGCCACGGCCAAAATCGTCGTCGCGAACCCGGAGACGGTTTCGGCTGCGTTGGCTCGACGGCGCTTGGACGAGATGCAGGCGCTAGGGGCGGACGGCGCCTCCCTAGCCGCCGTGTTGAATCGCACCGGCAACTCTCGCATGCGCACGCCGGAAGCGGAAGCGATCCTCAAGGTTCCCGTACTGGCTGAACTGCCGGATCATGACGGAGCACAAGGCGAGCTCTCGCTGAAGGCCGCGTTCTTCGGACGACGTTCCAAGCAGCTCAAGGCCTATCGAGATTTGGCGCGCATGTTAGGCGGCGAAGATTCCCAAGAACGGACAGAGCGTCCGAACGAGGAACGCGTGAACGGGGCTGCCGGCTCGGTGTCGGGCATTTCATTACAGGATTCGAGCGCGAATCTACTCTGATAGAATGCCCGCGTGCGAGCGCTTACAGTCTTTTTCATCACATTCGTAGCGTTCGCCTGTATTTCCTGTCAGGAACCGGAGGTTCCGCTGGAGAGCCGCCAAGCGACCGGCGTGAAGATCGGCGAGGTGGATTCGACGAGCGCGGTGATCTGGACTCGGGTCACGGAATCAGATCAACGCAGAGCCGATGGGGAAGTGCGCCGAGGTCGCCCCGACCGCAAGGCGCCGCGGGAGCACTTGGATCCGCGGGACTTGGAGGGCTCGACTCCCGGGGCGCCGGGTCGAGTACAGATCCGCTACGGGTTGGCGCCCGACTTGGGCGAGGCCGCCGAGACGGAGTGGCGGGCGGTCGCTGCCGAGGACGACTACACGCATCAGTTCCACCTGGCCGACTTGGAACCGGGCACGACCTACTATTTCGAGTCGCGCACCTCGGACCCGACGGGGCACGTGTTGCACCTCCCCCTGAGCGGCAGCTTTCAGACGGCTCCGGCCGCCGATGTGCGTGACGGGGTTCGTGGCGTCGTCATCACCGGCCAGGCCTATCGAGATGCCGACGATCCGGACGGATTCTCGGTTTATCGATCGATGCTCGAGTTCGCCCCGCACTGGATTGTGCCGACCGGCGACACGGTCTACTACGACAGCGACGACCCGTTGGCGGTCAGTCTGGAGATCGCGCGGTACCACTGGACCCGCATGTACAGCTATCCGACGTTGGTCGACTTTCATCGCCAAGTGTCGGGCTACTGGGAAAAGGACGACCACGACTCCTACGCCAACGACGGATGGCCCGGCTTGGTTCGCGACTATATGGGCGACTTCAGCTACGAGTTGGGGTTGAAGGTCTTTGCCGAGCAGGTTCCGTTCCGGGGCGAGCCCTACCGTCGCTTTCGCTGGGGGAAGGGGCTTGAAATTTGGCTGGTGGAGGGACGGGATTTCCGGTCGCCCAACGATGCCGAAGACGGGCCCGAGAAGACGATATGGGGCGCGGAACAGAAGAAGTGGCTCACCGAATCTCTGCTGGCGAGCGACGCGGATTGGAAGTTGCTGATCAGTCCAACGCCGATTGTCGGCCCCGATCGCGGCAAGAAGGCGGACAACCACGCCAACGAGGCGTTCGCGCACGAAGGCGACTGGTTCCGCGCATGGGCCGCCGAGAATCTTGGGGACCAATTCTTTATCGCCTGCGGCGACAGACATTGGCAGTACCACTCCGTCGATCCCAAGACGGGAGTGCAGGAGTTCTCAAGCGGTCCGGTAAGCGACGAACACGCCTCAGGAACGCCGGGCGAGGATCCGGAAATGCACCGCTATCACAACGTCCAGGGCGGCTTCTTGTCGGTAGAAACTGATACCGCCGACGGCGAGAGCCGAATCACGTTCCGGTTCCACGGCGTGGACGGGGAGGTGGACTACGAATGGTCTCGCACTCGGCCACTATAATTAGGGAACTGTGATGACTCGTCGAGGCTTCGCCGCCTTTCTTACGGCTCCGTTTGTTGTCGGGTGCGGTTCAGATGAACTCGTTTTCAACGATGTTCAGTCACAAACCAAGCAGTTCATCGAGTGGGAAGCCGCGATTCAATTGACCGGCGGGCAGGAAGCGGTCAAAAAGACTGCTCTCGAAGCGATTCCGGCAGCCTGCTGCAGCGACAACACCGCCTATACCTGTTGCTGCCCGTGCAACCTGTCTCGCTCCATTTGGGGACTCTCGCACCACTTAATCGCCGAACGCGGTTGGACCTCGGCGCAAGTGCAATCGAAGGTCGAGGAGTGGATCGCCTATGTGGGGCCGGACGGGTTTGAGGGGCAGGCCTGCTACAGCGGCGGATGCAATCGCGCCTTCCACGAGGACGGCTGCGGCGGCATGAATCCGGACCAGGTGCGCTTCTAAGAACCGCATGCCGAAGGACGAAGTCACGGCGACGAGCGGGAATCCAGAGACGTGCGAGTCGTGCGGGGCTGCGTTTGGTTGCGGGGTCGACCAGGGGAGCTGTTGGTGCAACAGCGTGGCCGTTCCGGCGGAGAAGCTGGCTGAACTGAGGAGTCGTTACTCCTCCTGCTTGTGCCCGTCTTGCTTGGAGCGCGTCGCAGCCGAAGGGCCGGCCGGCGCCGTTCGGACGGATTAGAACTCTGGTTCGGTCCGCCCTCCGCCGCTTTGTGGGCCGGCGACGTATTCGACTTCGGGCTGCTAGGCTGCCTTTCGATCTTCGATCGGCAGTTCCATGCGAGCGATCTGAGCGGGGGCGGGGAGCTTGACGTCCTTGGCGATGCCGATCAGTTCCAAGAAGCGGATCTGCAGCCAGGTCATATCGAGTTCGTACCAAACCAGCCCATGGCGCGCGGACGTGGGATGAGCGTGGTGGTTGTTGTGCCAGCCTTCGCCGAAGGTGAGCAGGGCCACCCACCAGGAGTTCTTGGAGTCGTCGCTGGTGTGGAAGCGACGCGTGCCCCACAGGTGGGTCGCCGAGTTGACGAGCCAGGTGCAGTGTAGTCCGAATACGACGCGGAAGAACACGCCCCACAAGACCATCTCCCAGCCGCCGATCGCCCAGACGACGAAGCCGAAGACGGTGAGCGGCAGCCAATGGTACTTGTTGAGCACGCGATAGAAGCGGTCCTTGTAGAGATCGGGGGCGTACTTGCCCATGGTTTCCGTGTCGGCGTGTAGACTCGCGCCGAAGACGGTCCACATCATGTGCGACCACCAGCGTCCGTCGCGCGGAGTGTGCGGGTCGCCCTCTTGGTCGGATTTTTGGTGGTGGATACGGTGCGTGGCGACCCAAAAGATCGGTCCGCCTTCCAGCGTCATCGTGCCGCAGATCGCGAAGAAGTACTCCATCCACTTGGGGACGGAGTAGGCGCGGTGCGTGTGGAGGCGGTGGTAGCCCAGTCCGATTCCGAGTCCGATGCAAGCCCAATGCAGCACGGCTGCAAAGGCCAGTCCCGTCCAACTGAAGTTGAAGAGGGCGACGATGGCGAGGACATGAAAGACAGACCAGGCGACGGTGGTCGTCCAGTTGATGATTCGGCGATCTCCGTCGTAGGAGAGTTCGATTGCGGTGGCCAAGGGTGTACGGTTCTCCAGGGACGCGGCGAGGGATTTAAATGCCGCTGGAGTTACCGTATCAACCGCAGAGCGGCTGCAGGACCGTGGAATGTAATAGTTGGGTAATACCCGCTGTTACGTGGTCTGTAGAGGCTGTTCAAGCGGCTCGTGGCCGAAGATTTGAGGCGGGACGAACGGGTGCTGCTCCGGAGGCTCCTGCCCGTCTTGGGTCATGCGGATCTGATATCGCGCAACGACGAGATGGGGCGCCTCGACGGCGGTGAAGGGGCTCGCTTGGAAGCCTTGCACTTGGGAATCGGGGAAATGTGCGGACCAGCCGTAGCGCCCTTCGACGAAGACCGGCCGACCGAGGCCCCACTGCTCGAAGACGTCGCCGGCGGCGTCGATTTGCTCGGCGGCGAATCCCTCCGGAGTTCCCACTCCCTTGAAGTGCTCTAGGTTCTGATCCCACTCCAAGGCCGCGGCCGCGCTTGCACGCGAGGGGCGTTCCCCGAACACGGCTGCAAATTCGGCCGGCGGGGCAGGGGGCGGCTCCGCTGCGGCGAGTTGGGTCTCCCATGGAGCCTCTCCAGTGAAGGGTGAGACGAGCCACCACTGGCCGCCGAACTCGGCGGGGGCTTGGCGATAAGGGCCGTTGGGATGGCGCACCGACTCAGGCACGTCGTCGAAGCGAGGCGGGCCCGGAGGAGCGGGCGCGGGCGGCTCGGGAGGCGGCGGAGCTGGAGGTGGGACGGGCGTCGGATCGACCGGCGGCGGAGAAGCGTCCACCGGAACCTGCGGCGACCCCTCGGTCCGCGTCTGCCCCGTGGAGGCGTCGGGAGGCGTGGACGAGACGACGGGCGGGTCCACCCGGCGATGGCGAGCCGGTGCGCGAACCGCGGCCGATTCGGGGCGAGCGAGCTCGGCGGGGGCGGGGAAGCGAGGTCCATCCGTCGAGCGGCTGCGTGGTGACACGCCGAGTCTTGCCGCGGCGACATTCGAGTTGAGGTGGCTGAACGGGTGAATCACGGGACGGTGCGATGCAACTGGGCGGCCAAACCCGGAGCGCGATATAAGCTCCCTGCCTTGAATCTATTGCGGAGTATCGAGCGATTTGACCGTCGGCGGCGAGCGCGACGTAATCTTGACCAGCGGCGAGATCTTGGCGTGATGCGTCTTGGCGGAAAGGCGCGCGCCGACGCGCTGTGGTGAGTTAGGCTGCTGCTGATGCGACTGATCCTTGTCTTGTTCCTCTTCGCGGCGGCGAGCGCCGGTCAGCGAATTGAGCCGTGGTCCGAGAACGCCTTCTATTGGTCGCTCGACGGCGAGCCTGTTCTCTTGGCGGGAGGCAGCGACGACGACAACTTATTCCAGTGGCCAGACGAGCGGCTGCGACGGCAATTGGACCGAATGCAGGAGGTCGGCGCGAACTATGTTCGCAACACGATGTCGGATCGGCCGGACGGCGGGTTCGAGGTCTACCCGTTCTTTCTGCGGGCGGACGGCAAGTATGACCTGGAGCGCTGGAATCCGGAGTACTGGAGGCGGTTCGAGCGTTTCCTTCAATGGACCGCGGAACGGGACGTGGTCGTGCAGATCGAGGTGTGGGATCGGTTTGACTACACGTCGAATCGGGGCGACGGGCGTTGGAAAAAGCACCCCTATCATCCGGCGAGCAACGTGAACTATACGGCCGAGGAGTCGGGTTTCGCGGACGAATATCCCGAGCATCCGGGGCGCAACAAGCAGCCGTTCTTCTTCACCACTCCCGAGCAGCGGAATAACCAGACGGTGCTTCGCTATCAGGAGCGCTTTGTCGACCGGCTGCTGGAGACCTCGCTGCGTTTCGGCCACGTGCTCTATTGCATTGACAACGAGACGCGGGGCGAAGAGGCTTGGGGGCGCTATTGGGCGAAGCGTATTCGGAGGCGCGCCAAGGAGGCGGGCGTCCCTGTGTATGTGACGGAGATGTGGGACGACTGGGATCTAAAGGGCGAGGAGCACCAGAGGACGCTCGATCACCCGGAGCTCTATGACTTTGCCGACGTTTCGCAGAACAATCAGCAGAAGGAAGGACAGCCGCACTGGGACAACTTCCAGTGGGTGCGTCGGTATGTCGCGGATGCGCCGCGGCCTCTGAATACGGTGAAGACCTATGGGGCCGACGGCAACAAGTTCGGCCACGCGGACGATGACGGAGTGGCGCGGGTTTGGCGGCACGTGTTGGGCGGCGCGGCCTCGGTGCGTTTCCATCGGCCGCCTTCCGGGCTGGGATTGGGCGAGAAAGCGCAGGGCGTGATTCGAGCCGTGCGAGCGGTGGAGAAAGAGGTCCGGTTCTGGGACCTGGAGCCCGCACAGGAGCGGCTGCTGGAAAGAGACCTCAACGAGGCCTACGCCGCGGCGAAGGGCGACGAGGCGTTCGTCGTCTACTTCCCGGCTGGAGGCGAGGTCGGGTGGAAGACGGCGCCGGGCACGTTGGACGTTCGTTGGCTGGACGCGGTGACGGGACGCGTCCATGAGACGGGTCCCTTGACCGGCCGAGGATCGCTGCGGCTGTCGGCTCCGTCGGACGGACATTGGATTGCGGTCGGGCTGCGACGCTAAGATAGCGGGCCATGGCTACCCATCGGCGCGACTTTGCGCGCATCACTGCCGGCGCAGCGGCCTCAGCGGCTTTGGCTTCCGCCGCCGCCGAAGAGTTTCGGACGATCGACGACTTTGACCGGTCGGACTCGTTCTATGCCGGGGACGGCTGGCACTCGCTGAATCCCGGCTACTGGAAGATCGCGGGGAACTCGTTGCGTCGACGCATTTCGACCCGCGGCGATCGCGCCCGAAAGACCGGCTTCCCGTACCACAAGTACATGGAGACCGAGTACGAATCTCTGCCTCCTTACGGGATGATCTGGCGACGCGATTGGAAGCTTGAGAAGAACTATGTGATTGAGGCGGATCTAACGATCCATGCTGAGCCGAGCAAGCAACCGGAACCCGGCTATTCCCTTGCGGGAGTATGTATTGGCGGTCGAACCCTCTACGAGTCCTGGAATGGGGCCGGCGCGCGTGGGGACGCTTGCTGGTACGCGGCTTGGCGCGATGATGGAACCTTCGGGGTCTACGATCACACGACGGACGAGCGTCGGAAGGTCGCCCGCCATGCCGAGGTCGAGGCGACGCCTCCCAAGGCCGGCGACCAGGCCAAAATCGTCGTCGCCCTATCGGGCAGCTCAGGCAGTATGGCGACCGTGGACGTTCGGTTGTTCGTGAACGGAGAAGAAGCCGCCGCGATCCACCTGGCGAATTTTGATCGCTCCGACTACACGAACGGCTATTGGGGAGCGGTTGGGCGCGGCTGGTTGGACTTTTCGGTAGACGAAGTACGGCTCGATCCGGTCGCCAACCAGCCTCTTGAGGCTCCGGTGAACGAGCTGCGTGTGGCTTATGCGCTGGGCGACTCGCTAGAGCAAGTGGACGGGGTGTGGCGCTGCCGCTTTCTGACGGTGTTCCGGCAGGAGGGGCGTCGGGCGGAGATCCGGATCGCCGACACCGACAGGCCCGAGGGCGGTTGGGGTGCGGTCCCGGTTGCCGGGACCGGCAGCATCGTCACTAATGATTTTCGGCGCGCGACGGCGGTGGTCGACGTGGAACTGCCGGGCGATCCCTCCGAGAAGGAGTTCTACTACACGGTCTGGAAAGACGGCGAGGACGTGACCGACGATCCCCGGCCGCAGGCGCAGAAATACGTGGGGCGTCTGCCGCGATTGCAGGCGCCGTACAAGCTGTGCGGCTTGAGCTGCCACGCGATTCACGGAAGGAAACCCGGCATGGATCGGACGGCGCCGTTCCAAGAGAACTGGGTCCATCCGCAGCCGCTGCGGGACGCCTATTTGTATCTCGATCACTTCGACTTCCAGGTGATGTTGTGGGAGGACGACGTTTGGTACTTGGAACTTCTGCTTTATCCGCCGTCGACCGACGACGCGTACAACATCGTGATGACGACGCTCGCCAATGAGACGACTCGGTGGCAGATGATGCGGCACTGGAACGTGCTCAACCCCGGGGACCACGACCACGGCATGGACGACGTGAAGGGGCCGGAGCAGATCGCGATTCGCAACCGAGAGGGCTTGGGGCAAGACGCGGAGTACATGCGCCGCAACTTTGAGATTGTGCAGCATCTCATCTCCGGCGACGACTCGCCTTCGGGCCGCGCGAACCCGAAGCGTTGGCGCCGTTGGAAGATGCCCAACCGCGATTTTTCGCTTCTCGTGATCGATTCGCGCCTTTGGCGGAGCTCCCAAGAAACGCACATGTGGGTGACCGAAGGCTGGCATGATCAGGGCGATCTCTATGACCGAAAAGATCCGACGCGGAGCTTACTGGGAGAAGAGCAGTTTGCCTGGTTGGAGGAGACGATCAAGACGGACGCCGCCGGGCTCATTTGCCTGACCGGAATCAACGGGCTGCATACGATCTGGCAACCTTCGGTGGAGGCCGACCAGAGAAACCGGGTGGCGGCTGATTTTGCAGGCTGGGTGAAGGCGGGTTGCGATCGGGTGATCGAACTGCTGAGTTCGCGAGAGGGGGTGGTCTCGGTCTACGGAGACGTACACGTCGGGTCGATCGTGAAGAACCGCGAGCATCGGCTCTACGAATGCTCGTTTGGGCCGATTGGACGCACCGGCGGACGGGGCGTTAAGGACGGGTTTGGTCGCTTGATGCAAGACTACGACGGTCGCTCTCTTGAGGCGGTAGCTCTGTACCATCAGCGATATGAATCTCCTGACTTAAAGCCTCAGTCGAATCCGGGATATTGGAATTTCTTGGAGATGGAGTTCGACCCGCGGCAGGCCGATGCCAAGATTGCGTTGCGGATTCGCAAGTTGGAAGACGTGCCGAATACGGGACCGCGCGGCGGCGGCGAGGTTCGTACGCGGGCGTCCGCAACCGGGCGGTTGCCGGACTCTCTGCTACCGGAGATCAAGACGTTGGCCGACGCGGAAGTCCGGGTAACGCGAGCGGATGGCCGGCCGGTGCGCGGGATTCGGACGATGGCGGACGGTTCGCTCAGCGTGCGCGGTTTGACGGGTGTGCCGGCGGGGGAGACGGTCCTGGTGACGGCGTTCGACGGGGAGCGCGCGGAGTCGAAGGCCGTGCGCACGGTTGCGGTTTAGCGGCTGGAGTCGTCGGCGAGGAAGTCGACGGTGCTTTCGACGTCGGTGCGGCGGAACTCCTCGTTGACGAGGGACACTGCGGCGCGGCGTCGGAACAGATGCAGCGCCTTGATGCGGAACTCGCCGCCATAGGAGACCGGGAACCAGACGCCGTCCTCGAATTGCTCGTAACTGAGCTTGAATCCGACTTGGCGGATGTTGACGCCGAACACGGTACGCACCCAGAGCGGGATTTTCTGCGCGAGGTGGGAGGTGACGAGGACGGGCTGGAACTCTTTCTCGTCGATGAGGACTTCGCCTGCCCAGTGGGCGTCGTAGGTGTCGGTATCGTCGCGGGGCTCGAACGAGACACTGTACACTCGTCTTCCACGATACCCCTGGAGACCGTTGAGTCGAAACACGAAGCCGCGTTGCTTGTCGGCGGTGAGAGGGAAGAGTTCGGGATTGAGGCCGTCGCGGGAATCGTTCTCACCGGCCAGGTCTTCGTGAAATTCCTCGGCGAGATCTGCGTCGATACCTTCGATCTGTTCTGCGTCCAGAGCGCCCATGCCCGCGAGCTCCAGGTTCTCGCCGTCCTTGCGGTGAATGACGTCGATATCGAGCACTTCGCGCTCTACGCCTGTCTCGGTGGGTGTGATCCGGTAGCGACGGGTCTCTTCTCGTTTGAGCTTGCTTGCGCCTTTCGTGATGCGGACGCGGGCGCGTTGCTCGAAGACGTAGTTCTTGCGGTGCTTGACGGCGCGGTCCTGGTTGGCCGCGACGCGCGCCATGATCTCGTCGGCCGTCAGCTCTTCAGCCGGCGCGGCGCTGGGCCAGGCTGCAACGCACAGGGTGAGCGCGTAGAGAGTTCGCATGATGCCTCCGTGTTTGTACGGGAGGCGGGGCCCGGAAGTTCCCCGATTACTCGATGAATTCCTTGAGCCGCGTGAGCTTCTCGGCCCAGAACTCTTTGGCGGCTTCGGCGGCGGCAGCGTCGGGGAGCTTCGACTGCTGGACTCCGCAGACGGAGCGGTCGCCGCCGAGGGGGCGGATACCGGCGACGAGGCGCGAGCCGTCGGGCCAATCGAAGCGAATCGTGTGGTTGTCCTCGCGGATCTTGCGAACGTTTGCGCCGGATGATTCGGGGAGCCACTGCGCGCGCTGTTGCGGGTCGCTTCATGGTGGCCAGGTCTTCTCCAAGGGTGCGGACATGCGCTTCTCGCGCTGGATCTGGTAGCCGTCAGGCATCTCGTGTTTGTCGCGGAGTCCGCGGGCGTTCTCAAAGGCGACGGCGATCGATTGGGCCCACCAAAGAGTCGCTCCGTAACTCTCGTTGACGTGTTTGGCGATCTGCTTGTGGGGCCAGTTGGCGGCTCCGGCCGCGTCGAGATCGGCGAACCATTGGTTCCACGATTTGCCGGTGGACTTGAGTACGGCCTCGTTGCTGATCTTGGGCTGCTGGGGTTGGCGCTTGGGGGCCGGCATCGGAACCCATTCTACGCCCGGCTCGATGTCCGGTCGAAGAGATGATAGCGCCTCGCCGGGGCCATGGACCCCGTTGCGCGCCGCGGGCGTGCGCCACGAAGAAGGTTATGGTTTGCGGATCTCTTCGAGGACGCGTGGGAGCAGGGCCATGGTGAAGCCGAAGATGAGGTGAGCGAAGAGGAGGCCTGGAAAGGGTTGGTAAACGACGAGGCGAGGATTGAGGTCGGACCAGAGGAACTCGAGACCGAGGTAGTAGAACGAAAAACCGAGCAGGAGCGCACCTGAGGAGCGCAGCCAGCGACGCTTGAGAGTGCGCCGGAGCAGTAGGGCGAACAGGATGCCGACGAGTCCGGCTACCACCAGTTCAGCGGCGATACCTGTGACGGTAGCCCAGGAGAAACCAAAGTGCCGGGCGCGGCCGGGATACCAGCCCGCGGCGAAGAGGTTAGCGAATCGCCACGGGCCGTCGCCGCGCAACAGCCCGTCGAGCACGAGGTAGACGAGCGCGACGACTCCCCCGAAAACGCCGTTGACGAGCCCGGCGAGTGCGAGCCACGAAAGTGTCGGCGCCGGGGATGCGGCGTCGACTTGGAGGGGGGAGCGGGAGGTCAAGAGGCTGCTGTCGCTACGCTACCATAGCCGGATTCATGGACCGTCGCGTGGTGATCAGCGGGGTTGGGGCGATGGCTCCCAACGGCTTGGGCCGAGAGGCGTTCTGGCAGGCGACGCGCCGGGGAAAGAGCGGCGTAGGTCCCATCACGCTCTTTGATCCGGACGATCTGCGAGTGTGGATTGCGGGCGAAGTCCACGGGCTGGACGAAGACTCGTTTGTTGAGCCGAAGTATCGCAAGCACGTGGGGCGCGCCGTGGCGCTGGGGCGAGCGGCGGCGTTGGAAGCGTTGGCGGATGCGGGGATCGACACGTCGGCGATGACCGTCGATGAACTACGGACGATCGGCGTCCTGACGGGCTCAGGCGGCGGCAGCCAAACCTTCACCGAAGAGCAGTACCGGCTGTACTTTGAACAGCGGATCAAAGAGGTCTCGGTCTATACGATTCCGACCGGAACCATCGGCTCGCTGGCCAGCGAAGTCTCGATGGCGTTTGGGGCTCGCGGGTTGAGTCATGTGGTCTCCACCGGCTGTACCTCTTCGACGGACGCGATCGCCTATGCCGCCGAGCATGTGCGACGAGGTCGCCTGGAGACGGTCGTTGCGGGAGGCGTGGATGCGCCGATTTCGTACTTGATCCTGCGTGGCTTTGAGTTGATGCGAATCCTCACCGATGCGTGGAACGAAGAGCCCGAGCGGGGTTCGCGGCCGTTCTCCAGCGATCGGAGCGGTTTCGTATTGGCCGAGGGGGCTTGGTTCTTCGTATTGGAAAGTTTGGAGAGTGCACGCGCAAGGGGAGCGCCGATCTACGGCGAGCTCGCGGGGTACGGCTCGACCTGCGAGGCCTACCATCGCGTGCGAATGGAGGAGGGCGGGGAAGAAGTGGCGCGCGCGATGACGCTGGCGATGGGCGACGCAGATGTTGAGCCGGAGGCCATCGATTACGCGGCGCTGCATGGGACTTCGACGGAACTCAACGACCGCGTCGAGACGCGCGCCGTGCGACGCGCTTTCGGGGGGCACGCGGACAAGCTGGCGACGTCGTCGCTGAAGTCGATGATTGGCCATCCGCAGGGGGCGTCGGGTGCAGCCGGTTTGGCTGCGACGCTGTTGGCGATGCGCGACGGCGTGCTGCCGCCGACCATCAACGTGGATACGCCGGACCCGGAATGCGACTTGGACTACGTGACCGACGTGGGACGGCGGGCGGCGGTGGAGTACGCGGTCTGCAACTGCCTGGGATTCGGCAGCAAGAACTCGGCGCTGGTGGTGCGCAACCTGGGGTGAAGCGCCCGCCCCTCAGCGTGGTAGCTTGAGAGATTGGACCCTTCACGGATCAGAAATTTCTCGATCATCGCCCATATCGATCACGGCAAGTCGACCTTGGCCGACCGGTTGATCCAGATGACCGGTGCGCTGACTGAGCGCGAGATGCAGGCCCAAGTCCTCGATTCGATGGACTTGGAGCGCGAGCGTGGAATCACGATCAAGGCGCAGACGGTGCGGCTGCTCTATCCGGCGAAGGACGGCGAGACGTACCAGCTCAATTTGATCGATACGCCGGGACACGTTGACTTCTCCTATGAGGTGTCCCGTTCGCTGGCGGCTTGCGAAGGAGCCTTGCTGGTGGTGGACGCGGCGCAAGGCGTGGAGGCGCAAACGCTGGCCAATACATACCTGGCCCTGGAGCATGACCTGGAGATCATCCCGGTCTTGAACAAGGTCGACCTGCCGGCGGCGGAGCCGGATCGCATCGCGGAAGAAATCGAGGGTGCGATCGGACTGGACGCGACCGAAGCCGTGCGCATCAGCGCGAAGTCGGGTTTGAACGTCGACGCGGTCTTGGAGCAGATCGTCGAGAAGGTGCCGCCCCCCAAAGGGGATCGCGAAGCGCCGTTGCGCGCGTTGTTGTTTGATTCCTGGTACGACACCTTTCGCGGCGTGATTGTGCTCGTGCGCGTCGTCGACGGCGTCATGCGTGACGGGATGAAGATTCGCCTTCACTCGACAGGAAAGGAGTTCGAGGTTGAGGCGCTGGGGTATCGGACGCCCAAGGCGATTCCGTGCGAAGAGTTGCAGGCGGGAGAGGTCGGCTGGGTCGTCGGCAACATCAAGGACGTCTCCGACGCCCGGGTCGGCGATACGATCTGCGATCCGTCCAACCTACCCGCGGAGCCGCTCGAAGGATTTGAAGAATCCAAGCCGATGGTGTTTGCCGGATTGTATCCGGTGGAGTCGCACGCTCACGGAGAACTGCGCGAGGCGCTCCAGAAGCTTCGCCTGAACGACAGCTCGTTCCAGTTTGAACCCGAGAGTTCCGTGGCTCTGGGGTTCGGCTTCCGCTGCGGCTTCCTGGGCTTGCTGCACATGGAGATCATCCAGGAGCGGCTGGAGCGCGAGTTTAACCTGGAGCTGATTACGACCGCGCCGAGCGTGCGGTTCCGAGTGACGTTGTCCGACGGCACGGTCGTCGAGGTGGACAACCCGAGCCACTGGCCGGAGACGCAGAAGATCCAGAAAGTGGAGGAGCCGGTCTTTGACGTCACTGTGATTACGCAGGACGAGTACCTGGGCGGCATCTTGAAGCTCTTGGAGGACAAGCGCGGCGTTCAAAAGAGCTTTGAGTATGTAGCGGGCGAGCGTGTCGTGTTGACGTACGAGGTGCCCCTGGCGGAGATCGTCCTCGACTTTTATGACCGGCTGAAGACCGTTTCGCGCGGCTATGCGTCGGTGGATTATCACTTCTCCGGCTACTGGGCTTCACCCATGGTGAAGCTGGACATCCTGGTTTCCGGCGAGCCGGTAGATGCGCTTTCCGTGATCTGCCACAAGGAGCAGGCGCATCCGAAGGGCAAGGGCCTGATTGCACGATTCAAGAAGTTGATCCCGAGGCAGATGTTCGAGGTGGCGTTGCAAGCCGCGATCGGGAACAAGATTGTGGCGCGCGACAACATCTCCGCGATGCGCAAGAACGTCACGGCAAAATGCTACGGCGGCGACATCTCGCGGAAGCGCAAGCTGCTGGAGAAGCAAAAGGAAGGTAAGCGGCGCATGAAGCGCGTGGGCAGCGTCGAGATCCCGCAGGAAGCTTTCCTGGCGGTGCTGAGCGTGACGGGCGACGATACGTAGGCGTCACCGGTAGGCGCGCTACTCGTAGGCGGGCATCGCGATGCTGAAGATCTGGATGGGAATCAGGAAGCCTGCGTCGATCCCTGGAACACTGGTGACGCTTCCGGCGAGCGGCGTGGGCGTGGAGCCGACGAGAAGGAAGCCGGGGCCTTCTTCTTGGCCGCCGACGGCGACGCTGGCGGGTACTCCTTGAAGAATTGCCGACGGGACGGTGAACTGTCCGTCGGCGGCGTCGGCGGCGCAGACGAAGGATCGCCCGACGCCGCGGGCTTGGTCGTCGGAGCGGCCGACGATTAGGACCATTTGGCCGGACCCGCCGACTCCGCTCCAGCGAATGGGCAAGTCCTGAGAGCGATCGATTCGTGCGGGCTCGACGGGCGAGGTCAGCGTTCCAAGCGGCGGGAGAGTGGTGGAGATTTCAAACGCTCCGATGTTCGGGCCTGCCGTGGAGCGGATGGTCAGGGGGCCGGGCTGAAAGAAGTCTTCGGGAATTTCGTCGTCTTCGGTCAGGGTTCCCATGGCGGTGGTGAAGCTGAGATCCCCGCCGAGGAGCTCAATTGGTTCGACAGGGTCGATTGGGAAAAAGTCGTCCACGGCGGGCCAGATGCTACAGGTTCCCGCGGGCGTGACGTGCGTCTCAAGGCCGATGAATGTGAAGGTGGACGAGTTCAACAGTGCGAGCGAATAGTCGCCCGCTTCGCTCTCGACGTTGGGCTCGACGTCCGGTCCCGCGGTGAGCGTGGCGGCGCCGACACGGAGGCGCCTGTTCTGCTCGGCGAGCATGAGTTGCTCCGGCGTGAACGGATCGGTGCAGTATCGTCCCGCGGAGGAGACGGCGATCATGCCGAAGTTGCTCAGGACGCCGTTGACCCGCACGGCGACCGAGACGTAGCAGCCCTCGAGTCCCTCGGGAATGGTGAAGTTGATCTGGTCGGTACCCGGGAACTGCGGCGACCTGCCCGCGTAGAGCGGCGAGACGATCGTGTGACCGCCCAGAATCACTTCCACATCGAACGGCAGGCTTCCGACGGGCGGAAAGTCGGCGTCGTCGCCGTCAATGGGACCGAGTCCGACGCCCCACAGGATGACGACCTGTCCGGGCTGAGCCGCCTGCACGAGCGAGTTGAGCGGGGCCTCGGCGGCCGAGATGAAGTTCTGAAGGATCGCCGGACCGTAGCCCGCTTGGTTCCGCGTGAAGATGCCGAAGGCGTTCTGCACCACGTTGACGTTGACCGGCGCGCTGGTCTGTCCGTTGAAGGTGACGGTGAGGGTTCCCGCGCCCACCGGCGTGTTGGAGGGCAGGACCGCCGCGAGCTGTCCGCTGAAGGTAAACAGCATGAAAGCGTTGACCGATTGCCCGCCCACGGTGACTTCGATGGAGGTCCCGGCGAGTTCTGTTTGGAGCGGGATGGAGTCGGCCTGAACGAGGCCTCCGGGCCCCATTCCTTGCCCGAACACGACGAACATTCCGCCTTGGGCGATCCCATCTCCGGGCAGGCCGTCGCGGGTGAAGCTCGCCGCGTTCAGAACCCCGCCTTGATTCACGACCGGCTGTGCGGATAAAGAACACGCGAATAGCAGAGCGATTGCACAAAAAAGACGGGCTC
>Ga0209273_10001701_pt1 | contig 18561 bp, 16 predicted proteins | sample tdAd471_FD_187126 | JGI IMG/M metagenome (GOLD analysis project Ga0209273, IMG submission 187126) | Marine sediment microbial communities from the Atlantic coast under amendment with organic carbon and nitrate - tdAd47.1 (SPAdes)... | ecosystem: Environmental > Aquatic > Marine > Coastal >...
GGCTGCTCTTGTTTCGCGCTGGCTCGATATCCAGAGCCCCCCTCCCAAGCGCTCGGCCTGACCTCCGCGTCCGTACCGAATTCAGAGCGCTTCGGGTTTGTCCTGTGCGCACCTGCGCTGGGTCTGCCCAAAGGGAGACATGTCATGTCACGCGCCACACGCTTGCGCGCATTCACACTCATCGAGCTTTTGGTGGTCATCGCGATCATCGCGCTGCTCATCGGCATCCTCTTGCCCGCCTTGGGCAAGGCCCGCACACGGGCTAGGGGCATCTTGGCGCTCTCGCGCATGCGAGACCTCGGGATGGCCAGCACGTTCTACAGCGACGCCAATAAGGGGCGTATCCAGGTCACGTCGCACTCGGCCGGCTTTGGCTGGACGGAAGGTTCGCCCTGGAACTTTGCGCTCTACGAGTTCTTCGCCGATGAGCCGTTCGATCGGTATAGCCCGCCCGATGAGGCCAAGTGGCTCTCGATCGTCAACGAGCACTACCGCTCGCCGCTGGATCGCCGGGAGCAGCTCCCGGGTCAGCGGCAGGTGACACAGCTGCCGATCAACAGCTTTGCGCAGAATGTGTACTTCGAGCTCAAATGGCAGGAGATCGATCCTGCGCGGGCCGGTGACGAGGGCAAGCCCTACACATACTGCCGGTGCGCGGTGAGGCCCGCCGAGACCATTCTCTTTGCGGATCTTGATGCGGAATCGAACCGTCCCGACCATCACATGGCGCACTTCTGGAAGAACTTCCAGGCGGACAACGACAGCGTCGCCATCGATCGGTTCGAGCCCGGCGAGGGGTACGTCTTTCTCGACGGGCACGCGGAGGTCAGGAAGTTTGAGGACACGTTCAACCCCGAGCTGAAGAAGGATCTCTGGGATCCCCGCGGCTGGTAAGCCGGGCTCGTCAAGTAACGCTGCTTTGCAGTTGCAAATTGTTTACACATACATCAGATATATGCGGATACAACCCCGCTGAAGAAGAGATAGAGAAAACAATCATGAACACGACCAAATCAATCGTTGCCGTTGCCACCGCTTTTACTGCCTGTGCCGCTGGTGCACAAACCTGGCCCCAGTTCGAGAACCCGATGGTCCACGTGATGATCGCGTTCGACGGGACGGACCTGACGGCTCACGCCGAGGGCGCCAACCTCGACATGATCAACTACGGCGATCTGCATACCGCGCCCGCGGATGTGCTCGACGGGAAGTTCCTGTCCAGCCAATACGGTTTTCTCGCCGACGGCTTTATCACCCTGCCACAGGACGCGGCAATCTGGATCGAAATGACCAGCGCCTCGGCCGGCATCGAGGCGTACGAGGGCGGCATGCGCATGATGAGCCAGAACCACACGTACGCGCCGATGTTCGGCACCGCGGGCTCGGACGCGGCCTGGAAGTGGGGCGGCACGATGCATCACCCCTGGTTCGCGGCGGCCAACGAGGGCTCGTACTCGATGGTGCTGAACCTGTATATCGGTGACGAGACCAGCGGCGCGCCGCTGACGGGTTACGGCTCGGAGAGCGTGACGCTGAGCTGGCAGACTATTCCCGCGCCCTCGTCGGCGGCGCTGCTCGGGCTTGGCGGACTTCTCGCTGTTCGTCGCCGCCGGTAAGCCATACACAGAAAGGAGCGCGTCATGAACATGCGCACGACAACGGGACTTTTTGCATCACTGCCAATCGCGGGCGCAGCGCTGGCCGACACGCCAAGGCTGGGCGGCTCGATGCTCCATCTGCTCGTCTCACAAAACGGGCAGGCGCTCGAGTTTGCTTACGAAACGCAGGTGAGCGATCCGGTCGAGTTGTTCCTGTACGAGGAGGATGTGTACACCGGGCCGGCCGGTGTACTCAATGGCGTGTACTACTCGAGTCGGTTCGGATGGCTCGCCGACGGGTTCTTTGATCTGCCTGCTGGCTCGGGCGTCTTCATCGAGAACCTCGGCACGACCGAGGGGTTGAGTGCGTTCGATGCGTTCAGCTTCGCGCCGATTCTGGGCACGCAGACTTCGCCCGACATCTGGCAGTGGGGCGGCATGATGACCCACAACTGGTACTCGGCGACCGAGCCGGGCGTGTACAGCGCGACGTACCGCGTCTATGTGGGTAGTGCCGCCACGCAGGAGCCGCTGGCCGGTTGGACGCCTGTCGAGTTGACGCTCGAGTGGGAGGTGCCTTTCGACTGCATCGCCGACGTCAACGGCGACGGGATGCTCAGTCCGGCGGACTTTTCCGCGTGGGTCGCGGCTTACAACACCGGCGCTGACGGGTGCGACCAGAACGGCGACGGCAACTGCTCGCCGGCGGACTTCTCGGCGTGGGTCGGCAACTTCAACGCCGGGTGCGAGTAAGGCACAAGCCGCAGCTTGATATGAAATCACGATCTCAGCGGGGGCCTCCGGGTTCCCGCTTTTTTCGTGTGCGGGCGAGCCTTGCTGTTAGACTGCCCTCGGAGGATGAGCATGAAGAAGACTTTGACGGCGATTATCGGGGCATCGGCGGCTCTTTCGGTCCACGCGCAGGGGGCCGAGGTCGTGGTGTTCGGCGATTCGTGGGCCAATCGCCTGGCCGGGCCGTTGCGTCAGACGATCGTGGCGCAGGGGCACCCGGAGATATCGCTGCTCAACGCGGGCATCGAGGGCGCACGGGCCGACGAGCTGTCATCGAGCGACCCGGCGATCGGGCTGCCTCATATCGAGAGTGTGCTGCTGGCGAACCCGGATGCGCGGATCGCGCACCTGTCGATCGGCGGCAACGATCTCTTCGATGGCATCCTGTTCATCAACAACGACGCGATCGTCAACAGTCTGCTCACGCGTGTGGTGGATGACACCGAGGACATCGTGCGCCACATGCTGAGCGTGCGCCCGGATGTGGAGGTGTTCCAATCGGGGTACGACTTCTTGCGCCCGATCCTGTGGTTCGACCCCGCGCGCGTCAACGAGGTGATGCTCGATCTGGACAGCAGGCTCTACGCGTTGGCCGACACGATCCCGGGGTATACGTACGAGGGGTACTACGGCTTCGCGCAGATCAACTACGGCATGCCGGAACTGGGCATCCCGCCCTTTGACCCCTCGCTGCCCGATGCGAGCCTGCCCAGCCCGGCGTCCACGTTTGTCGATGAGATCCACTACACCCCCGCGGTCTATGTGGTCTTCGCGGCGGATCTGTACATCGCCTACTACGAGGAACGCTTCGACACCGCGTGCGTCGCCGACGTCAACGACGACGGCATGCTGAGCCCCGCCGACTTCTCGGCCTGGGTCTCGGCCTTCAACGCGATGGCTCCCGGGTGCGACCAGAACGCCGACGGCTCATGCTCGCCCGCAGACTTCTCCGCCTGGGTCGCAAATTACAACGCCGGCTGCTGAAACACACTTCCTCCTCCCGCAAAGAAAGAGAAGATTCCATTTTCAAGGACCCCTCAACGCGACCCCTCATATGTCGAGTGCGTCATTGTGGCCTTTACCTAGCTTCAGACCTCCGTTATAGGAACAACACACTAGTCCTATGTCGGAATGGAATGACCAAGCCATTTTCGATACGTAGGAATTCGGGCCTTCTCACTCTATGTTTGACTCGGCGTCTACTAACAATGTTGGTTGATTTTGCATTCATCGTGACCCGGAAGGCGCATGATTCACGCTACTATGAGTAGAGAGAAGAGTAAGCCACGAGGTGGCTATGTAGTTCGGTGTTTGGTCCAAATATTATCCAAGGAAGCAGTCCTATGAAGCGACTCATTATGTTTGTGTTGAGTACTTCCTACTTTACCTTCACAGCTTCTCATGCTTTGGCCCAGCCCTGCAATGGCTTAGAACATCTGAGCACACTCGACACGTTTGGCCCAACCGTGGATGTTGATGTTGTTGGGACAACCGCATATTTGGCGGCGTCGACATCTGGCTTGCGCTTTCTGGACATCAGCGACCTGACAAACCCAACAGAGCTCAACTCGATCATAGTGGCTGACAAAAGTTGGAGTGTTGCTGTTGACGGATCGATTGCTTATATAGCCGAAGGTAATGCAGGTCTGCAGATCGTTGATGTCAGTGATCTTATGAACCCAGTCATTCTCGGGTCGTTCGATACATCAAACACCGCGTTTGATGTGGAGTATGTGGGCACAACCGTGTACCTGCTCGATCAGATCTCGGGCCTGCACATCATCGATGCCAGCGACCCGACCACGCCGGTACTGCTCGGTACATATAACCCACCGAGCATCGAGTACGATGTCGAAGTGGTGGGCAATCGCGTTTATATCACAAGCGATGACGGACTTCGGATCTTGGAAACCTCAAACGTGGCGAATCCGCTTTTGCTTGGTCATATAGGCACAATCAGCGTAGCGCGGGGATTATCCGTGGTTGATGACATCGCCTACGTCGCATCATTTAGTGCCGGGCTGAATATCATTGATGTCAGCAATCCGGGAACACCCAACATCCTCGCCACATACGACACACCGGATTGGGCATTCGACGTAAAGCTCATCGGATCGGTCGCGTATGTTGCCGATAGAGTTACCGGCGTGCTCACGCTCGATGTCAGCGATCCGACAATGCCGGTACTCATTGATACCTATAACGAAACGACTGCTGGTGGTAACATGCTGATTAAAGACGGCACCCTTTTTCTAGCTGACAAATCCAACGGTGTCCACATAGTTGATCTTTGCCTGACAAACTGCCTCGCCGACACCAACGGCGACGGCATGCTCAGCCCAGCTGACTTCAGCGCCTGGGTCGCAGCATTCAACACGCAGGCCTCCGAGTGCGACCAGAACGGCGACGGCTCATGTTCGCCCGCGGACTTCTCCGCTTGGGTAGCCAACTTCAACGCGGGGTGCTGAGGCGGGTGACGAAGGCCGTGCCGATGGGCCGGGATGTCAGTAGTGGGGCTGCCGGATCGGGGCATGCGGGCTACCCTGTCCCATGACGGCCCAGTTGAGCGACAACACGGGGATGCTGCTGATCATCAGCGGCCCGAGCGGGGTGGGCAAGACCACCATCACGCGCGCGGTCGAGGCCCAGATCCCCGGCAGCGTTTTCAGCGTGAGTGTCACGACCCGCCCCAAGACCGCAGCCGACCAGGAGGGGGTGGACTACCTCTTCGTGGATGACGAGCGGTTCGACCGGATGGTCGAGCAGGACGAGCTTCTTGAGCACGCCAACGTCTTCGGGAAGAAGTACGGCACACCCAGCGCTTGGGTCGACGAGCAGCTCGAAAAGGGGCGGATGGTCATCCTTGAGATCGATGTGCAGGGGGCCGAGCAGGTCAAGGCCAAGCGGCCCGGCGCGTTTGCGATATTTATCGAGCCGCCAAGCGAGGATGTATTGCTCGAACGCCTCCGGGCCCGCAAGCGCGAGGACGAGGCGACGATCCAGCGGCGGTTCGCCGAGGCCAAGCGCGAGATCGAGAGAGCCAGAATGGGGGGGGTGTACGACGCCTTCCTCGTGAATCTCGACCTGGATCAGGCGATCGCGGGGGCGGCCAAGCTGGTGGGACAGGCAAGAGCTGCGCTGGCTGCGAAGTCGTGATTCCCGTTTCAACATGAAACGAGCCCGGTGCCGATGTGAGGCATCTGGCGGAGATGTGCGGGGTGCACACTCTGCCGATGGAGCCTTTGACATGCGCACGCAAACACTCGCAGCGATTCTTCTGGTTGTGCTCGGCACGGCCGGGGCTGCTGCTCAGGGCGAGATCGAACGCAGCGGCGGGATCATCTCGGACACGGATTACAACATCTTCGGGCAGGAGTCCGAGCCGATCGACGCGCCCTTTGCCACCGATCGTCCGCGGACACGTTCGAGTGTTGGTGTGATCCCGGTCGGTCGCTTTCTCATCGAGGCCGGCGCGACGTACACGTTTGACGATGAGGACGGCGTCGAGGCCGAGACTGTTGCGGGGCCGGAGCTTCTGGTGCGTGCGGGCATCGTGCCGCGCGTCGAGGCTCGCTTGGGCTGGACAGGCTTTCAGCGGGTCGATGTCTCGACCACCGGCTTTGAAGACACGACCGACGGCACGACGGACATGAACTTGGGTGCGAAGGTCTCGATCTTCGAGAAGAACACCGGGGCTGTCCCCGCGATGGCCGCGGTTGTTGAGGTCAATATCCCGGTGGGCGATGACGAGTTCTCAACGGATCGGGCTGACCCATCCCTTGAGCTCGCGTTCGATTACAACGAGATCCACGAGATCTACGGCTTCTCGGGTTCGGTGAAAGTCAGCTCGCTCGAGAACCAGACCAGCAACGACGAGTACATCCAGACGGGCGTGGCGCTCAGCTTCGACCAGCGCTGGAACGAAGAGGTCGAGACGTTTGTCGAGTACTTCACGTTTCTTAACAGCGACAGCGACATCGACGACTCGCACTTCGTGCAGGGCGGCGCGATCTTCAAGATCATGCCGCGCGTCACAGTCGATGTGCGCGCAGGCGTGGGGTTGACGAGCGACTCGACGGACGTGTTCGCGGGCGCGGGCGGTTCGGTCAGCTTCTAACGCGGCCCATCACTCAGACAAACATCGGCACGGCTCAACCAGACAGCGTGTCTCGCTACAGACGCAGGCCCCGGGGAAATCTCCTCCCCCGGGGCCTGTGTCGTGTGTGTGGCGGGCAGGAAAGAGGCTGGACTGCCCGCAATGGGATAGGTGTGGCGTTGCGGCCCGGCTGCGGGTCAGGGGGTTGGCCCTATTGGATCAGTCGCAGCCGCGATTGAACGCGGCGACCCAGGCGCTGAAGTCGGCCGGGGTGATCGCCAGATCGTTGTTCTGGTCGGCGATGAAGTCGCCCCGGTTGTACGCGGCGACCCAGGCGGAGAAGTCACCAGCCTCGACGACGCCGTTGCGGTTCGTGTCAGCCTTGCAGACGTTGCCCGGGCGGACAAAGATCGCGCTGGCCTCGACGGGCAGTGTCCAGGTGTCGACGAGCACGGATGTCATTGCGTCGTAGACACTGACTTCGCCCATCGATCGGGTGAAGAGGGTCAGATCGCCCGTGTAGCCCGCGTCGATGACCTCGTGCGTGACGTAGTAGCCGTCGTCCGGGCCGCCGGCCCAGAGGATGCGTTTGGCGTTGCCCTGCGTGTCGGCAACGACGAGAGCTTCGGGACGCGCTGCGAGTGTGCGCACATTGGCGGGCATGGTGCCAAAGAGCGACCACGTGCTCTCGCCGGAAGCCTGACGGTGGATCTCGCCTGTTGACGTGCCGACGTACATGTCGCCGTCAAAGAGCAGCACGCTCGTGACGCCGGCGGGAGCGCTGATATCGGTGATGGGGAATCCGGTGTCGATGGGTGTGCGCGCGATGGTGCCGTCACTGCGCACGAGGATGGCGTCCTCGCCGTCGATGGCCATGTCGACGAGTTGCTGGCTGGTCCAGGCGCCGGTCTCGAATTCGCCGGTGAGTCCATTGAGCTGCCAGAGGCCGCCGAAGGAGTCGGCGACGAGCATGTCCGAGCCGAGCGGCTGGATGCTGACGATGGGTCCGATGCAGAAGCAGGCGAAGTAGGTGAACTCGCCTGTGTTCGAGTCGGCGACGTAGACCGCGCCGGCCGGTCCGCCGACAAAGATCTGATCGTCGGCGTTGGCGGTCCCTGCTGCTGCGGCTGCTGCCAGAAGTGCGATGGCTGTCGTGCGTGCTTTGGTCATGGCTCGTATCTCCTGCCACGAGGGCGGTTTGTGCTGAGGATCCCCGTCAGGGGCATGTGCATATCTTCGTGCCAAACTGGGGACATTCATCCCATCTCAATAGATGGGTTTGGTAGGAAAGTTCTGGGGTAGTCTGAAGAGATGGGTGGACCCGAGCCACATTTGGAGCCGATCGCGGAGCGTTCACGGGCGAGGCGTGGGGATCTTCGGCGGGTGTTTGCCCTCGTGGACCGCTGCCGGGTGCTCGGCGATGACGCGCCGGCCTGGCGCCGGTGCGCGATGGAGGGACTGATGCAGATCCTCCCAGCCAGCGTTGCGATCGGCAATGAACTGGCAGATCTGCGGGATCTGGCAGACAAGGGCTGGAAGGGCGTGCCGCCGGGCGCGCCGGCCCGCTCGCCGAGTCATGGCCCGATTCGTCTCGGGTTCACCACGAAGAAGCAACGGCAGGCGTGGGAGCGCTACGCCGAGGAAACGCCCGTGCACCGCACGCCGGAGTTCACGACGCTCTTGAAGGCAAACAAGCCCAGCGTGACGCGCTCTCGCCGGCAGATCTGGGACGATGCGAGCTGGTATCGATCCAAAGCGTTCAATGAGATCCACAAAGTGGCGGGACTGGATGATTACATCATCTCGATCTGCCGGATCCCGGGGACGCGGCGGGCGAGCTCGATCTGGATGCACCGCGCACTCGGAGCGCAGCCGTTCGGAAGGAGAGAGTGGTACCTGCTCGATCTGGCGCACCGAGAATTGGCGAGGCAGATCGGCGGTCCTGTGGCCAGCACACTCCAGCCGACGCCCGCGACACTGACCAGACGCCAGCGCGAAACATTGGAGCTGCTTCTTGCAGGCATGACCGAGAAGCAGGCCGCGGCGAGCATGGGCATCGGCGTGCCCACCGTGCACGAGAACGTGCAGGCGATCTACCGGCATTTCGGCGTGCACTCACGCGCGGAACTCTCGGCGCACTTCATCCGCAGGTACCGCAGCTCGCTCAACGATGCGCGGCTCGGTGAGGATGAGGACTGACCGCGCTCAGCACCCGGCGTTGTAGTTGGCGACCCATGCGGAGAAATCGGCGGGAGAGCAGAGGCCGTCGGAGTTCTGGTCGCATTCCGGGGCCATCGCGTTGAACGCGGCGACCCAGGCGCTGAAGTCGGCGGGGCTGAGCATGCCGTCGCCGTTGGTGTCGGCGAGGCAGCTGGGGCCGCTGGGCGCCCAGACGACGAGGTTGCCCTCGGGTCGTGGCGTGCCGGTGTCGTACTTGGGGCCGACCTGTGTCATGTTGCCCGCGGCGTCGATTTGGAAGACAAGCACGCCGCGGTCATCGCCCGAGGAATCGATCGAATCGTCGGTGACGAAGAGCAGGTCCTGGTAGGTGGTCATGTCGCCGATCGAGCCCTGACCGCCGACGTCGTAGAATGCGCTGGTCGCGGTGAGCGAGCCGTCCTCGGTGTCGATCGCAAAGCCCCGCACGGTGGCGTCTGTGCCGTGACCCACGAAGAGGTAGTCGACACCGGGCATGATGGCGATGTTGGACGGGCTGTTGCCCGCGCTGATGTAGGGCGAGCCGGGAAGGGCCATGAGCGGCACTGGGTTTGATGCTTCGTTGACGAGAAAGCCCGTGACCTTGTTGCGGTCGCTCGAGATCCCGCCGGCGGAGTAGAGGAACCTGTTGTCGGCCGAGAGTGTGACGTCCAGCGCGTAGCTGCCCTGGCCGACCGAGCCCGAGGCCGAGAGGTTTCCAGCATCGTCATAGGCGTAGCGGAAGATCGTGTTGCTGAACGAGTCCTGCGTGAAGAGGACGGAGCGCGAGCGGTCGTTGGCGAAGTTGGTCGCAAAGCCGCCGGTGGCCTCGGTGTCGACGAGCGTGACGGTCGGCACCTCGAGGTCGACGTCGTATGTGTTGATGATCGAGTTGGAGATGTCGGAATTCAGAATGGCGATGGTGTCGTTGTCGAGCCACGTCATCGCCAGTGGCGACTCGGGGATGACGACACTGCCAAGCTGTGTGAGCGTGGAGTCGGCGTTGATATGAAAGAAATAGGCGTAGTCGGCAGCGGACAGGCCGTCGGATGTGCCGGCGGGGTTGCCCACGCAGAGCGTCGAGCCGTCGGGCGAGATGGCGATGGAGTCGGACCACGTGCCGCTGGGCGCGTTGTCCGCTTGGGTGAGCGTGCCGTCGGCGTTGATGACAAAGGATGCGACGGTCGCGCCGTTGGCGTAGTAGTGTGCCACGAAGAGCGTGGGCTCATCGGGCTGGGCGGCTGCGGCAAACGGGACGGCGGCAACGATGGCGAGAGATCGATGGAGTGACATGAAAAACCCCCTTTTCACGTACTCCAGAGTAAAGCGTGAGCAGAGGGGGTGCAAGAGTTGGCCTCAAGATGAAGCACTCCAAACTAAAGCCGGCAGGACCGCTTTCTAGCTGATCGTCAGCTTCGGCTTACTCTTACCCGTGCGCATCGATGCGAGCGAGAGCTGGTTCTCGAGATTCTCTGCGAGCTTGTTCAGGGCCCGCGGCAGCGCCTCGCCGCCGGCCGTGTCAGGCTCGAAGTTCGCGCTCGGGTCGCCCGCGTCGGAGTTGGTGCGCAGCGCCATGGTGATCGGGATATCGCCCAGGTAGGGCAGACCCAGGCGCTGGGCCATGGTCTCGGCCCCGCCCTTGCCGAAGATGTCGTAGTGCTTGCCGTCGTCGCCGATGAACTCGCTCATGTTCTCGACGACACCGAGGATGTCGACGCCGAGTTGCTGGAACATTCGGGCGGCCCGGACCGCGTCGTCCTGCGCGACTTTCTGTGGCGTGCAGACGATCACCGCGCCCGAGAGCTGCAGGCTCTGAGCCATGGTCAGCGGCACATCGCCTGTGCCGGGCGGCAGGTCGATGATGAGGTAATCCAACTCGCCCCAGTTGGTCTGCTCGGTGAGCTGCTTGAACGCGCCGTGCGCCATCGGGCCGCGCCAGATGAGAGGCTTCTCGGGATCGACCATCTTGCCGATGGTGACAGCCTTGACGCCGTGAACGTAAAACGGCTCGATGAGTCGCTCGCGGACGACCATCTCTTGGGCGGCGAGGCCGAGGAGTGTGGGCAGCGACGGGCCGTAGATATCGCCATCCATCACGCCGACGGCGTGCCCCTTGCGCGCGAGCGCAACAGCGAGGTTCACGGACACGGTGGACTTGCCCACGCCGCCCTTGCCCGCGCCGACGGCGATGATGTTGGTGACTCCCGGGAGCGCACCAGCACCGGCCTGTGCAGTGGGCTGGTTGGTTGCGGATGACGCTTTATTCGGAGAATTCGACTCGCCCTCCTTGACAAGGCGAGAGGACTGCTCGTCGGAGGGCTTGGCCCCGGAGGTCGAGGTGAAGAGCACCGTGCCCGGCTCGTCGACGAGATCGACGATGAGGCTGGTCAGGATGACGCCCTGCTCGGCGGCTGCGGCCCGGATCGAGCCGTGGACGCGCCGGGCGAAATTGTCGAGCTTGTCCTTCTCGGTGACACCCTCGATGTGGAGCTTGACGGACGCGAAGGTCTCGCAGGCGGCGGTCCAGATCAGGTGACGCACCAGGGGCTGGCCGTCGGGGCCTTCGGCGCTGGAGAGGGCGGCTTTGATGAAGTCTCGGCTGAGTGTGGGCATATCGGGGTTATCCTTCGTGTAAGGACTGACATGCTAGGAAGGACTGCAATCCCGGGTCGATTCGTGCGTTTGGCCCTCTGACGCATCCGAAGCTCAGGGGTGGGCACAGATGCGAAGCTCGAAAGGAGCCAATGCCATGAAGACGCTTTCAACGCGTGTGTTCGCCGTTTCACTGATGATCTGCGCCGGATCGGCCTCGGGTCAGGACGCGGACAAGCCGCTGCTAAGCGGCCCAGCCGTGAACGACTCACGCCCGTCGCTCGTCGAGGACAACTTCGGCGATATGAAAACAGGCAAGGCCCGACTGGGCGCGATGGACGCCATCCCCGCCGAGGATCTGCGCCAGATTCTGCGCCTGATGGGTTCGCCCGAGGCAGACCCGGCGGTCAGTCTGAGTCAGGAGCAGAACGATCGCATCCGGGAGCTGATGCGCGAGTTTGCGCAGGAGCGACGGGCATTCATCCAGGAGAATCGCGCGGAGTTTGACGCTCTGCGTTCGGCTGCGGGCGTCGGCACCGATCGCGGCAGGCCCGAGGCCGCCGAGCGCGACATGCGCGAACCCGTAGGAGCCGAACGCGTAAGGCCGCAGGCCCGCCCGCGTGCCGAGCGTGGGAATGAGCTTGAGGGTGGCCCAGAGCGTCGGCGTGCCGGTGGACCGGACCGGGCGGTCGATGGTGCCCCGCGTGCTGTCGGCCGGAACGCTGGTGAAGCCAAGCCCACGCCCAAGCAGGAGGCCGCCCGGCGCGAGCTCATGGAGTTCATGAAGGCTGGCCCGTCAACGGGCGATTTGCAGCGGCGGATTTACTCGGAACTCTCACCCGCCCAGCAGCAGTTCATCGATGATGAGGTGTTGCTGCGAGCCGAGGAGCGGGCACAGGATCGCGACATGATGATGCTCGAACGCAAGCGCCAGGATCGTGCCCAGCAGGAGCCCGGCGCGCGCCAGGACCGGGGCGGCCAAGCCGAAGGTCAGGCCGGAGCCAACAGGGCCCGGATCGATTGGAGCAAGGTCTACAACGAGGACGGCTCGGTGAACATTGAAGCCCTGCCCGAGCGACTGCAAGAGCGGCTCGAGAAACTGGACGATCAGCAGCGCCAGCGTGCCGTCGAAGCCCTCAAAAAGCGGTTTGAGACCGGTCAACGGCTGCGCAGCCGAGGCGAAGACTGAACATTTTCACAATAACACCACCTGAATTGGCGATATAATTTCGGTCAACATACTTGTCAGGACACGTAAATCTCCGATCCCAAGCCGGTTTTCGCCGGCTTTTCTTCTGTCCAGAGAGCGTGGATATGTCGGTTGAAGAGACGTGGATGAACCAAAGCACAACCTGTTTGCAAGGATTATGTTTGTGTGTTTGATAGGTAAAAACTCGGAAATTGATGTCAATTTAGGCGAACTTGAGGATTTGATGTGCTTGGATTCGAACCGGGCTGCCGATAATCCGTACAATTCTCTGATCTCTCTCTCCTCCAGCGGGGTGCCGATTTACGTTGGCACCCTGCTTCTTTTTTACCCAGAGTCACTGTCGGTTGAGCGCGTGCCCCGCCTCTCGTGCGGATACGCTGGCACCATCGAGCAAGAGGAGTGAGACCGATGGCGGGCGGCGTGATTGTGGTGACCGGTGCGGCGGGCTTCATCGGCTCGCATCTCTGCCAGGCCCTCATCGCCCGGGGGAACCGGGTCGTCGGCCTCGACAACTTCGATCCTTTCTACAGCCGGGACCTCAAAGAACAGAACCTCCGCGAGATCGAGGCGGCCTCCCCAGAAGGCGGCTTCGAGTTTGTCGAACTCGATCTGTGTGACCACAACCGACTCGAGGGTCTCTTCAATCGAATCAAACCCGAGGGCGTGGTGCACCTGGCTGCCAAGGCTGGCGTTCGGCCGAGCATCGCCGACCCGGTCGGGTACGCGCGTGCGAACGTCCTGGCGACGACCGGCGTGCAGGAGGCTGCCCACAAGGCTGGCGTCGAACGGCTGGTCGTGGCTTCATCCAGCTCTGTTTATGGCAACAATGACACAGTGCCCTTTTCCGAAGAGCACAGCGTCGATGCGCCCATCAGCCCGTACGCGGCCACGAAAAAGGCGTGCGAGCTCATCGGGCATACGCACTGGCACCTGACCGGCATGCCCACGGCCATGCTGCGGTTCTTCACCGTCTTCGGCCCGAGGCAGCGCCCCGACCTTGCGATCAACAAGTTCATGAGGCTCATCCACGCGGGCGATTCGATCTCGATGTTCGGTGACGGCTCGACCAGCCGGGACTACACGTACATCGATGACATCGTCGCGGGCGTCGTGGCGGCGTACGACCAGATCGACCGCTTCGGGTACCGCGTGTGGAACCTGGGGGGCGATCATCCGATCAGGCTGGATGAACTGATCACCAAGATCGGTCAGGTCGTCGGGCGTGAGCCTGTGATCGAGCGAAAGCCCATGCAGCCGGGCGATGTCGAGCGGACGTGGGCGGATGTTTCACGCGCCCGCGACGAGCTCGGGTATGTAGCGCGGACGAGCGTCGAAGACGGGCTGGCCCGTCAGTGGGCGTGGCTTAGTGGCTCTCTCTGATGACGCTCTGATCTGAATGCTGATCCGGCTTCTGCTGGAGGTGCTTTGGCACCGTGGTCAGCCATGTCTTTGCAGCCTCGGCGTGGTCGGGGTTACTGAGGGCCACGGTTGAAACAATCACGGGCACGTACCCCAGCTTGGCCAGCGCATCGGCGTCCGATTGCACGCGGGCGGCGCTGATGTTGCCCGGGCGGACACGCTGGATCTCGGAGTAGCGGAAATAGCCCCATGTCTCGTGGCCGGGAATCAGGAAGTCGGCGAGGTAGTGCGGCGTCTTCAGCTTGTGGAAGTCCCGATCGCTCCGTGCATCCTTCCTGGCTTGGTATGCGATCATGAAGCCCGGCGCATCGACCTGGATGAAGTCGGCGCACATGGGCTCGGCGACGAACGTGATGGAAGGATAGATGCGGCGCATCGCGCGGATGAGGCGGATCTGATCCCACACGGGCACGAGCCAGTGGTTGAGCCCGTCGAGACCGATGAGCGTGCTGCCGGCTTTGTGCGCCAGCGCGAGCTGCTTGGTGATGCTTCGCAGGTGCTCGCGGTTGTCGATGTCGAGCGGCTCGAGCGTTTCGGGGTTCCAAGTGTCGGCGTGCTGGGTGAAGCGTCCCCACCAGAGGCCCAGCTGCGTTCCGGTGCGTGGGAGCGTGTTCAGGTGCTGCGAGGTGGTGCGCAGGAGCGGGACGTCGTCCCAGCCGGCGGTGAACTGCGTGGGGTAGTTGTGCTCGCGGTGCTTGTCATACAGGCCGCTGGGCGCCCAGAGCATGACGCGCCGAAAGCCCTCTTTGGCACGGATGTAGTTGATGAATGAGCCGAAGCCGTTGAGATCGGGGCGTGTGGATTTGTCGCCGAGGAAGCCGCGGGGGTTGTCGCTGCGGATAGCGCTGACATTGGCGACCTCGCAGGCGAGGACGGCGTCGGGGTTTCGTGTGTAGCTGACGGGGCCGAACTGCTTTTGAAAGTGCTCACGATAGGGCAGGAGTGTTTCGAGCCAGTCCTGCTGATCGGTGACGGATCGCGGGAGCTTGGTGCGTTTCATGGTGCGCACAGCGACGGTGTAGGTGCGCTCCTCGCCGGGCTTGAGTGAGGCGGGGTATGGGAGCGCGGTGTTTGGATTGTTGTACGGGGGCTGAGAAAGGTCGAACGAGACGGTCCAGCCCTCGGCGCCGGCCGGGCCATGGAACACGCCGCCGGCCCTGTTGACGCCGACGAGCACATCGTGCTTGTACTCGGTGACGGGGTAGAGCAGGCTGACGCCCACAGCGACTTCTTTATTCATGAGGACGGAGACGGGGCTGAAGGCCTCCGACGGGTAGCGCCAGGCCTGCGAGATGTAGCTCTTGTGCGTGGCCTCGACGATGGTCGAGCCGCGGTGGACGTTGAGGTACTGCACCTCGGGGCCGAGAGCGAGGGCGCCGATGGTCAGACGCGCCAGCGGCTGGGGCGAGGTCTTTGTGTTGCGGTAGGTGCAGACGAGGTCGAACCCCGTTTCGCCGACGCGAACGGTCTTGATCTCGGGGAGGATGGACGTTTCTTCGCGTTTGAAGCCGGCGACGGCCATCGTGCGGGGCTCGATGATGTTGGCGCCATCGATCGTGATGGTCGGGCCTCGCCGAGAGGCGTCGGGCGTGGAGAGCTGCGCCAGTGCGGCGGCTGGCAGGATCGCGGTGAGCACGGCAACGATGGCTTTGCGTTTCATGTGGAATCGTAGGAGATGGTGCACGCCCGATGGTGCGTGCCATATCCTCTGGCCGTGCGCCAAATTGCGGACAAACCGGCTCGCAGACGCTCAGTGATCGTTGTTGCGTGGGCAGCGGCCGTGTGCGTGCTGCTCTGGGCGTGCGTGGTCTGGTTGCCGATCGTGTTCGCCGGGCGGGCGGCCGCGGGTGAGCTCGGGCGCTGGTACTGGGCGCTGGATGTGTGCGCTTCTCTTGCTTCTCAGTCGCTTGCTGTGGTCGTGCTGCTCGGCGTTGTGCTCGCGGTGCTCAGGCGATGGTTCGCAGCCGGCGCGGTGCTGATCGCGGGAGGGGTGGTCTTTGTCTTGCCGTTGTCGGAACCGAGGCTGGCACCGGCTCAGACGGGTGCCGAGTCGATCCGGATCGTGATCTACAACGCCAAGACGAGCTCGGGCCAGGCGGATTCGAAGAACGAGCTTTTGCTTTCGGCTGGCGCAGACATCGTGGCGGTGCTCGAGTCGCCGATGGAATTCGTTGAGCGGTATCTGGGCCACGAGATGCTCGATGGGTACGCCTCGGTCTGGCGTCCCAAGGGGCCCTGGTATGGTTGCCCGATTCTGGTCAGCCGACACCCGATGCGTGAGCACGAGCAAGAGTTGGCGGAGATCCGTCATCGGCTGTGGGATCATTTGTATCTGCTCGAGATCGTGCGCGCGCCGATGGGTGATGTCGCGGTTGTGCTCATGCACGCCAGGAGCCCGCGTCGGCCCTGGCGGTGGGCATCGGGGCTTGAGCAGCTTGGGGAAGCGGCCGACATCGTGCGCGAGATCGGGGAAGTGACTGGTTTGCCGGTGGTGGTTGTGGGGGATTTCAACAGCACGCCGACGTCGGTGCGCGGGCGCGCGTTCGCGGATCGCAGCGGGCTCGTGCGCGCCAAGCCCGCATTGCAGCCGGGCGGGACGTTCCCGTCACTGGTTCCGAGCTTTGCGGGGCTCGCGATCGACGGCATGTACGCGTCGCCCGGCGTGCGCGTGGCGCGGTGGGAGCCGATCGGGTCGGCGGGATCCGATCACCGGGCGCTGGTTGTCGAGTTGGTTCTGGATCAGCCCTCGTCTGGGTCGGTTGAATAGGACGCGGCAAGCTCTGGGTCGTAGTAAGGCCCCTCGTCGTAATCGTCGTGGTTGGCGTCGTAATGGTCTTCTTCGAAACGGGCGAGGTCGTCGTCTGAGATAAGGCCGGCCATTTTGAGAATCTTGGCCACGATGATGAGCATGACGAGCGCGCCTAGAACACCCACGGTGAACTCGTAGGTGAAGTTGGCGACCTCGCCTCGGGGGATGCCGATGAGGTTGCCGAGTGAGGCGCCGATGGGCAGCGCTATAAATGGCTGGGTCGGTGCGCGCGCCAGGACAGCGTCGAAGTAGCGGATGAAGAGCCCGAAGATGCCCGCGTAGAGGATGAGCGCGTAGAAGCCGCCCTCGGCTGCGGCATGTCCGATTATGCCCGGCCCAATGGAGAAGCCATCGGGTACACCCGGGATGCCCGCGTCTCTCCATGCAACCGTTGCAAGCGGATCGGGTTTCTCGGGCCAGAGTGCACGGGGGACGGAGAAGACGAAGTAGAACTCGATGGAGTGCATGTGCCGGTATTGGTAGTTCTCAGGGTAGATCTCCATGAGATGCATGGACCATGCGGCGCACTCCTGGCCTGAGACGAGATCCATGAGGCCGACCTTGGTGTTGGCGTTGACCATGGCAGTAAGTCGTTGGTAGCCGCTGGCCTCGGTGCCTTGAAACTGTCCTCGGATAGCGGTGTATTTTGCGACGAGCACGACGGGGATGATGCCGAAAATCGCGGCGTAAACGATGACGCGTGCCGGCTGGAGGTTACGCCAGCGCGAGTAGTAGGTGCCCCAAGCGAGACAGCCGGTGATAGCGACGATTGGTCGCCGGCCATAGAACCCCGCCAGGCTGATGATGAGGGCGGCGCCGAGGACGCCGAACATCAGGGCCGCGGCCGCTGGGTTGAGTGGGCGGCGGACCCAGACCCACGCTCCGAGTCCCGCGGCGACGGCGGCGGTGGACATGCCGATGTGCGTGGTGAGCACCGAAATATAGGGAACGAGAATCATGAACCGCAGGAGCAGGGCAACGCCGAGAAGCGTGAAAGCGAAGATCCACAGCACAGGCTCGCGCGGGGTGCCCTTGACGATCGGCGTCCACTTGGCCAGCTTTTTGCTGCCAAACCCCCATCGGTAGCTGGCGAGGAAGATGATCTCGAAGATGATGATCCAGAGCAGGTACTTGCCCGCGATGGCGTTCTGCTGGCTGACCATGATCTCGGGTGTGTAGCTGCCCGGGTTGGCGAGCGTGATGACGCCGCTGGTGACCTGATAGATCGTAAAGCCAAAGAGAAAGAAGTTCCGGCACGTCATCAGTTCGGCGCGGCCGAGCATGTACGGCACGATCACGATCGCCAGGTTGGCGATGGCGACGAGGATCAGTCCGTACTTTGCGAGTTCGACCATGCGGGTGCGTTTCGTTATCGGGCGATCGTTCGGGAGGCTTCTCGGTACAGAGAAGCGTATCGACCGGAAACCACCTCGGGATCAAGGGTGGTCAGGACCCAATCCCTGCCTTTTGAGCCCATTTCGCGTCGGCGGCGCTCGTCCTGGAGCAATTCGGTGATGGTGGCTGCGAATGCCTCGGCATTCTGCTCGGCTATCACCGACGAGCCTGAGCCCTCAAGCTCGGGCCAGATGTCGACGCCCTTGGTTGTGATCGCGGGTGTCATGCAGGCCAGAGCCTCGGGGAGCACGAAGCCGAAGTTCTCCTGACTGGTGGGCAATGCAAAGACGTCGGCGGCCTGATAAAGGCTCAGCTTCTCAGTCCCCTTAACCATGCCGAGCATGCGGACGCGGCTTTCGAGATTGCTTGACGTGATCTGCTGCTTGATCTGGTTGGCGTAATCCTCGTCGCCCGTGCCTGCGATAAGGAACTGGGCATCGATGCCACGCGAGGT
>Ga0209273_10001702_pt1 | contig 18558 bp, 15 predicted proteins | sample tdAd471_FD_187126 | JGI IMG/M metagenome (GOLD analysis project Ga0209273, IMG submission 187126) | Marine sediment microbial communities from the Atlantic coast under amendment with organic carbon and nitrate - tdAd47.1 (SPAdes)... | ecosystem: Environmental > Aquatic > Marine > Coastal >...
CATGGAGATGCTGCCACGGATGTTTTTCAGGCCGTTCAGCCACTCGTTCTTGATGGGGTCGCGGGTTTCCTTCTGGGCGTAGTTCTCATCGAACCCGCCGCCTTGGATCATGAAGTTGGGGATGACGCGGTGGAAGACGGTGCCGTCGTAGTGGCCGTCCTTGACGTAGGTCAAGAAATTTTCCACCGATATCGGGGCGTTGGCTTTGTCGAGGAGGAGGACGATCTCGCCGCGGTTGGTCTGGAAGGTGACGGCGGCGTAGTTCTCGGGGCTGAGGTTGATGTCGGTGTCCTCGCTGGTGGTCTGGTTGTCGGTGGAGGTCTGAGCGAAGGCCATGGAGGCCATGAGCGCGATCGAAAGGGCCGGGATGGTGAACAGTTTCATAGAGGATCCGTGCTTGGGTTCAGTGAATAGAGCAACCGGCCTTGGGGGGCGCGGTCCTCAAGGATAGTCGAACCGATGCGGTCGGGTTGCAGGACGGCGGCTGTCGGGACCTGAGGCGTCCAGCCCGCCCGAATTGGGCGGGAAATGCAGACTTTCGAAGAGGGTTCTTACCTGCCCCGAACCGAAATTCTGCTGGTTAGTACGGATTCATTCCGGCTTCACGGATCGCCACCGGTGCGTTCGTAGCGTGTTGGAGTCGATCGGGTTCGGCGTCGCACGATCGTGCGTCGGCCGGACCGAGACGAACGCTGTCATCTACCACCAGAAGGAGATCCACGATGAAGACCAGAACAACAATGATTACGACCGTTGCCCCGCTGTCCGCCCTCATGCTGCTCGCCGGTACCGCGGTCGGTCAGTACGACGGCACGCAGGACCGCGATCGACCGGTACGAGATTCGCAACAAGCATACGCGCAGGACAAGAGCGTCGTGTTCACGCTTGCGAAGGATATTCGCGGCACCGAGATCTACAGCACGCAGGGCGAAGAGATCGGCAGCGTGTCCGATCTGGTCGTCGACGTGCGAGCGGGCAAGGCGATCTACGCGGTCGTTTCCTTCGGCGGCTGGCTCGGCATCGACAGCGAGTCTGTCGCGGTGCCGATGAAGGCCATTTCCTGGGATCGGACGAACGAGCGCTTCGTTTTGCCGGTCACCAAGGAAAGGGTTCAGAACGCGCCGAAGTTCGACTCGACGGACTGGGACCGGCTCGACGACCGGGATTGGTGCGAGCGCACGCGCCAGGCGTTCGGTGAACTGCCGGATAAGGACGGTCGCGAGGGGCACCGGGACCATCGCCGGGACGACACTCGCGCTGCGGGTCGGAACTACGACCGTTACATGCTGTCGACGAAGCTCGCGGATGCCAAGATCTCCGGCAGGGACGGTGAAGACTTCGGCGCGATCGAAGACATGATCGTTGACCGCTCGAGCGGGGACATCGGCTTTGTCACGCTGGAAACCGGCGGCGTGCTGGGCATCGGCGCGGAGACCCGCGTCGTTCCCTGGGAAGCGCTCGAACGGCGCGAGGACCTGCGGTTCTCCGTCGCGCTGAACGGGTCGGAGATCGAGAACGCGCCCAAGGTGAAGAGCGATCAGATCGCTGATCTGCGCAACAGCGACGCGAACAAGGATATCTACGCGTTCTACAACGTCGATCCTCGTCGGGACTGGGCGACGGGAACCGACCGCATGGGGCAGACCATGTTCGCGTCGGCTTCGAGCATGACCGACAGCGCGATCGTCAATCGCCAGGGTGAGACGCTGGGCGAGATCGATGACCTGATCATCGGCTTCGATCGCGGCACGGCGCCGTACGCGGTGGTTTCGTTCGGCGGTGTTGTCGGCATCGGCTCGGAAACCGTGGCGGTCCCGGTGCGATCGCTCACCTGGGATCGGTCCGAGGACCGCTTCGAGCTCCCGCTGAACCGCGAGCGGCTGCAGTCGGCTCCGGACTTCGACTCGGAAAACCTCGATGGGATCGAGGACGAGGCCTGGCGGGACGAAACCCGTCGGGTCTTCGGCGATGTGCCTCGGATGGATCGCACCGATGACCGGCGGAGCAACCCTCAGGACACCCGCGATCGGGCGAATCGGAACCTTGACGCGTACGTGCTCGTGAGCAAGGTTCGCGGGATGGAGGTGGTCGGGTCCGGCGACGAGAAGCTCGGTTCCATCCAGGACGTGATTCTCGATCGCAACAGCGGCCATATCGGCTTCGTGACCATCGAGGTCGGCGGGACGATGGGGATCGGGGCGGAACTCGTCGCGGTTCCCTGGGAGGCGCTGAACCGCATCGGTGAGAGCCGGGTTCGGCTGAAGACCACCAAGGCCGATCTCGAGAACGCGCCTCGCGTCAAGAGCGAGCGCATCGGTGATCTGAACGACCGCCAGTTCACGCAGCGGATCTACTCGTTCTACAACGTTGAGGCGAGGCCCATGCTCGACCGCAACCATCGCTACAACTGGCACAACGATGCCGATCATCGCAACCCGGATACGCGTCGCTGATCGGCTGAGCGATCGCCAACTATGAACCCGCGTCGGCGGCGGCTTCCCACAGGGGGCCGCCGCTGTTCATTGTGTGGGGGCTACCGATACAGGCACCCGTGCGGATTCGAGGTCTGCGGTGCGGCTTCGCCAACGCTCGGCCTCGGACGCGAACCGGGTGTTGCCGGTCTGCCTGTGGCGGTCTTCGTAGAAGAGTGCGAGTCGCCTCGCTGCACGGGCGATGTCGCGGATCTCAGCGTCGGGCGATTCGGCGAGCTCGCCGTATACGCGCAGGAACTCGGCTTCGGCTTCGTCGTAGCGCCCGAGCCCTTCGAGTGCGTCGCCCGCGATGAACCGGAGCATGGCGCGGGCTCCGGGGTGGAGGTCCGGTCGTTCACGGAACTCGCGGGTAAGCGAGAGCGCGAGATCGTACTGGCCGACTTGCGAGGCGAGCACGGCGAGATCGGGCGCGAACTCTGACTCGACGAGCGGCTCGCCCGTTTGCGCCGTCACCTCATCAGTATGGGCGACGATCGCGTCGAAGGCGTCCTCGGAGCGGGCCTGGCGACGGAGGCACGTGACGAGGTATCGCATGGCCTGTCGCGACTGCGCGTGATCGATGCCGAAGTACTTGACGCGACCTTCGTAGACCGTTCGGAAGTGTCGCGCGGCCTCTTCGAGTTTGCCCTGCTCGCGGAGCGCCCCGGCGAGGTTATTGAGCACCGCGAGGGTCACGGGGTTGTCTGCGCCGCGGTCCTCGACGTGCTGCCCGTGCACGACGCGAAGTTCAGCCTCGGCCTCTTCGAGCTTGCCCGAGCGGAGCAGGACGATCGCGAGGTTGCCCCGAGCGGTCACGGTGCTGGGGTGGTCCGCGCCGAACTGCGCTGTCCGAAGGGTAATCTCTTCGCGGACGAACGAGGCGGCGGCTTCGTAGTTTCGACGTGCCATCGCGATACGACCGAGCATGCTGAGTGCGCGGTAGGTCTGGTGGTGCCGTTCGCGCATCCGGCGTCCGGCGTTGAGGGCTTCCTGCGCGAAAGTCTCCGACTCGTCCAGACGGCGCAGGTTGTAGAGGACCCGGGAGAGCTCGAGCATGGCGGATGCGGTGTCGGGGTGCTGGTCACCGAAAGTCGATCGGTAGAAATTGAACGCTTCGCGGATCATGGGTTCGGCATCGTCGTACCTTCCCTGCCGATCGCGGAGTACGCCCATGGCGTGGATGCGCCGGATGGTGCGCTCGTCGTCGGGACCGAACAGCTGGCGCGTGGTCTCGAGGCTCTCTGTGAAAACGGGATCGGCATCGAGCAGGCGACCCATGTCGAGCATGAGGAAGCCGAGGTTGTTCAGGATGGTGAGCGTGGTGTTGTGGGTCGGGCCGAGGTGCTCGCGGGCGAGGCTGAGGGCCTCGCTGTAATGGCGATCGGCGCCTTCGATATCGGAGCGCGACTGGGCGACTGCGCCGAGAGCGCTGCGCGTCGCGATGGCTCGCTGGGAGTGCGGTCCGAGTGTCTGCTCGTAGGCGTGGAGCGCCTCGGTGTAGAGTTCTTGTGCTCGGTCATTGAGCCCGAGGCGGTTGCATGTGCTCGCGAGCAAGTCGATGGCGTTGAGCGTGGGCGGCGAGGTCGTTCCGGCGTGTTCGCGGAAGAGCTCGACGGCGGATTCCAGGACCGGCACCGCCTGCTCCAACAGCCCGACCGAGGACATGGCCCCGCCGAGGCTGTCGAGGAGCTGGGCCCGGACGAGCGGCTGATCGGCGAACGCCAGTTCCATGGCTTCGAGGCCGGGCTGGAAGACCGCTTCGTCGAGCGCTTCGCGCGCGACGTTGGCGAAGTTCACGCCGCCGAGTTGGTCGGAGAGTTCGCTGCGCAGGTTCTCGAGCTGCGCATCGTTCGCGCCGGTCAGTCTCGCATCCAACTGAGCGGCGTCGATGGTGGCCTCGCGTACGCGCTGGCCCATCTGCTCGATGTCGAGGCGTTCGAACTGTTCGGCTTGGAAGGCGGCGACCTGTTCGAGTTCCTGTGCCCGCCTTTCGGCGATGGCCTCCGCCTCGATGGCGCGGTCGCGCTCCTTCTCGGCGGCCTGTCGCTGCTCGGCTTCGGCGTTGCGGGCGCGGGCTTCGCCGAGGGCGAAGTTGATCGAAACGGCGGTCGCGCCGAGCAAGCCCGCGAGCAGGACGGCTGCTGCGAGGACGCCCGATCGGTTGCGCTGGACGAACCGGCTCGCGCGATACGCCAGCGTGTCGGGGCGTGCGAGAACGGGGAGGGATTCGCGCAGGCGTCGAAGGTCGTCGGCGAACTGCTGGACTGTGGCGTACCGTCGATCGGGCTCCTTGCGGAGTGCCATCAGCACGACCCATTCGACATCGCCGGAAAGCATGGTGCGCAGGCGGGCCGGATCGACGCCGCGGAGATGGCTGAGCTCGCCGGTGGTCAGCGTCGACGTGTGATCCGTCGAGGGGTTGGCGACAACGACGCTCGGACGCGTCGGGGCGTCGTCGCAGATTGCGCGTTCGAGGTCCCGCCATGCATCGCCGCGGACGCGGTACGGGCGGCAACCGGTGAGCAGCTCGTAGAGGATGACACCGAGCGAATAGACATCGGTCGCGGTGGTGACGGCGTCGCCGCGAACCTGCTCGGGGCTGGCGTACGCGGGCGTCAGGCGTCGTTCGACGGTGAGCGTTGCCTCGTACTCCTCGGCGCTGGCCTGTTCGAGGACCTTGGCGACGCCGAAGTCGAGCAGTTTCACCGTGCCGTCGGGCGTGACGAGGATGTTGGCGGGCTTGAGGTCGCGGTGGACGATCAGGTTCCGGTGCGCGTGGGCGACCGCGTCGCAGACGGTGCGGAACAGATCGACGCGCTGCGGAACGGTGAGGCGTTTGTCGTCGCAGTACTCGTCGAGGCGTTTGCCCTCGACGTACTCCATGATGAAGTACGGCGAGCCGTCAGGGAGCGAGCCGCCGTCGATGAGCTTGGCGATGTTCGGGTGATCGAGGTTGGCGAGGACACGGCGTTCGCGATCGAAGCGGGTAAGGATCTCTTCGGTGTCGAGTCCGCGGCGGATGAGTTTGATGGCGACGCGCCGATCGAAGGTCTCGTCGTCGCGTTCGGCGAGGTAGACACTGCCCATGCCGCCGGCACCGATTCGCTGAAGGACGCGGTACGGCCCGATGCGTGTGCCGACGGTGGGGTCGGCGGCGTCGGCGAGTTCGGGGGACTGTTCGAGGGCGGACTTGCCGAGAAAGCCCGAGGCGCGGTGGTGTGCGTCGAGGAGACTTTGGACGTCGTGGAACACTTCCTCATCACCGGCGCACTGCTCGCGGAGCCATGCCTTGCGCTTCGCGGCGGGCTGCTCGAGTGCTTCGTCGAAGAGGTGCTCGACCCGGTCGGCCTCGCCCGCGCTCATGCCGCGTCCTCCGGGTGGTCCCCGAGTTCGCGGAAGAGCCAGGCCCGGGCGAACTGCCAGTGCCGGTCGACGGTTCGGCTGGGGATGTCGAGGACGGTTGAGACTTCCGCACCGGTCAGGCCGCCGAAAAAGCGGAGTTCGACGATTCGCGCCTTGTCCGGGTAGCGTTCGTGGAGTTTCGCGAGGGCGTCATCGAGGGCGACGAGGTCGGTGTGTTCGTTTTCGTTGGCGAGCATACCGGTGTCGAGAAGTAGTCGTTTGCGGTCGCCGCCTCGCTTCAGGGCGTTGCGCGCGCGTGCGGCGTCGACGAGGATTCGCCGGATAGCTTGCGACGCGATGGCGAGGAAGTGGGCCCGACTCTCCCAGACCACGCGATCCTGATTGACCATTCGGAGGTAGGCCTCGTGAACCAGGGCGGTGGCCTGGAGTGTGTGGTCGGGCCGTTCGGCCTTGAGGTGGTACTCAGCGATGGCGCGGAGTTCCTCATAGAGCATCGGCAGGAGCACATCGACGGCGCGATCATCGCCGGCGGCGACCTGATCGAGCAGTTGAGTGATGTCGTCCTTTTTGTGCATCCGGCGTCTATCGAGCGAAGTGAACAAAGCGGGCCCGATGGACCCTTCGCGTGGCGAACGGCACGGGTTCGCTCAATCCTGCAATTCTACGGATGCTCGGTGCAGATACGAGCGGTTCACGACCGGGGGTTTCCCGAGCGGCGGACGTATCGGACCCGTGAGGAACAAAACGACACGCGGCCCGGACGAGCCGGGCCGCGAGTGCGTTGGGAAGTGACCCCACGGGGATTCGAACCCCGGTCTTCAGGATGAAAACCTGATGTCCTAGACCTGACTAGACGATGGGGCCATTCTTTTCCACTCGCGAGGAGCGGTCACCCGATCCGTCCGGAAAACCGGCTGGACGTCGGAATCGGGGCGGGCATTGTAGCCATCGCGCCAAATTCCTCAACGGCTTTCACGACGTCGGGGCAAAAAACACGGATGGCGGGGCAAAAACCGCCGATGAACCGAGTATGGACACTCCTCTTCCGAGCCTGAATACGCGGATTCCGAGACCGGCCATCCGAGTGCTCGCGGCGGGAGCGTTCCTCATCGCGTTCTTCACGCTGACCAGCCTGATCGACCCTTCGCAGTCCACGGCGACGGAGTCCATGGGCACCGAGCGGGGCGAGGTCTACGGGCCCGTGCTTGGCGGAGGCGGCGAGGACCCGGTCGAGCGGATGCTCGGCCAGTTGCCGACCGACGCGAATGTGCTGGGCACCCTTGAAGGGCGTCACGCGGTGGTCATTATCACGGCGGGCGAACTTGAAGCCAGGTACAGCGTGTTCACTCCTCAGGGCGAAGCGCGCGTGATCGAAGCGACGCTCAACGAGTTGTACGACCGTGTCCCCGATCTGGATATCGAGGGTATGCTTTCCTCCGGGTACGGCGATGTGGATCAGAGCGTGCCGATCGATCTCGACGACGGCTGGATGTACTGAGGCGGTTTCGAGGGTCGGATTTCGACTCGGGGCGAGACAACGCCTAGATTCCGCGTATGTCCCGCGATCTAAACACACACCGTGAACACCTCGGTTTGACACCATCGATGGCGACACCACCGATTGCGGCTTCGGCGCGCGTGATCGTTCTCTTCGGTGGGTCGTTCGACCCGCCGCACATCGGGCATCGGCGGTTGGCGGTCGCCGCGCGGGACGCGATCGGCGCGGACTGGCTTCTGGTGATCCCGGCTGGTCGGTCTCCTCATAAGGGGTCGAGCACGCTGTTCGACGGGGAAGATCGGATCGATTTGGTGAAATGCGCCTTCGGCGGTGCGGAGCGGGTCTCGGTCAGCCGGATGGAAGTCGACCGGATGCGCAACGAACCGGATCGCCCGAGTTACACGGTAGAAACGCTGCACACGCTGCGCGAACACCTGCCGGCGGGTGTCCGGCTGCGCTTGCTGATCGGAGCGGACCAGGCGTTGAGTCTGCACCGGTGGCGCGAGCCGCGGGCGATCATGGCGATTGCGGAACCGCTGGTCATGCGCCGGGCGGGCGACGACGAGAGCGCCGAGTCGCTGGCGGCACGGATCGCATCGAATTGGAATGACGGAACGGCGGGTCTGGGTCCGGCGGACTGGCATAGGCGCGTTGTGGATGTTCCGCTGGTCGACGCGTCGTCGACGGAGGCAAGACGACTGCTCGCCACATCGGACGAGCCCGGTCGCGATGGGCGCTTGCGCGAGTTGCTGGGCGATGCGGTACTCCAGCGGGTGCGCGAGATCAGAGAGGGTCGCTGACCGGCTCGAGTCGCGCCAGCAGCTCGGCCGCGGATTGGTGTGCCACCGGGTGCACCACGTCGGGCGCGATCTGGACGAGCGGCTGCAGGACGAAACGACGCTCATGCAAGCGCGGGTGCGGGATGGTCAGGCCGGGTTCATCGATGACCAGGTCGGAGTAGAGCACGAGATCGAGGTCGATGGTTCGGGGCCCCCACCGCTCGGTGGACTCTTCGCGGATGCGCCCGAGGGACCGCTCGATGGCGAGCATGGCGTCGAGAAGGGCGCGCGGGCTGAGGGTGGTGCGGACCATCGTGACGCCGTTGAGGTATGGGCCCTGCCCGGGCGGACCGACCGGGTCGGTCTCGATGAGGCTCGAGCACCGGACGGTCTCGATCTCGGGACGTCGACCGAGCGCGGTGCGTGCTGATTCGATGGCGAATTCCCGATCGCCGAGGTTCGAACCGAGGGCGATGAAGGCGTTTGCCGGGATGTGCGTCGGTTCGGGCATGCGGGGTATGGTAGGCCCAAAACGAGAGGCGGCCGCCCGGAGAAAGGCGACCGCCGACCCAGTGTGGTGTGAAGAGCGAGTCCTACTCTTCGGCGTCGAACTCTCGTTCGCGGTGCTGCATCTGTGCCTTCAGACGGGCGAGGATGGAGCTGTGCATCTGGCTGACGCGGGATTCTGAGAGGTCGAGCGTGGCGCCGATCTCCTTCATGGTCATTTCCTCGTAGTAATAGAGGATGACGATGAGGCGTTCGGCGCGGCTGAGGCCCTTGGTGAGCAGGTTCTTGAGGTCGCGCCGCTGGATCTCGCCGAGCGGGTTCACCTGAGTAGTGTCTTCGAGGACGTCGATTTCAAGGACATCGCGCGAGCCATCGGACTGGTAGCGCTCGCGTGAGAGCGAGGACATGCTCACGGCGCGTCCGTCCTTGAGGATCTTCTTGACCTCCTCGGCATCGACTCCGAGTTTGGATGAGATCTCGTCCTGGGTGGCGGGCCGACCGAGTTCGGCCTCGAGCGACGCCTTGGCGCGCTCGACTTTGCTGGTGCGGCTGCGGACGATGCGCGGGACCCAGTCCATCGAGCGGAGTTCATCGAGGATCGCTCCTCGGATGCGCTGGGCGCAGTAGGTTTCGAATTTCACGCCACGCTCGAGGTCGAAGCCGTCGATGGCGTCCATGAGTCCGAAGACGCCGACGGAGATGAGGTCGTCAACATCGACTTCGTCGGGCAGCCGAGTGTGCACGCGCTCGGCGTTGTAACGCACGATCGGCCGGTACTTGACGATGAGGAAGTTGCGCAACTCGTCGGACGGGTTCGCCTGATAGAGCGTCCACAGTTCGGTCTGGTCCATTTCCTCGTACGGCTTGTCGAGCTTGGCCGCTTTGGACTTTCGCGCTGTGGATTTTCGTGAGCCCCCGGCGGGGACGACGACGGGTGACCCCTTCTTCGTCTTCGTTGCTGGCACGGTCTTCTCCTTGACCTTCTGGCCTCGCGGCGTTTTTGCCGGCGCCCATCCTTGGGCAGCGGTGTATCGGACTATACCAAACGCCTTGCGAGACACAAAGAAAAATGCGCAAGAATCGCAACAGCTTTATGCGGCGTGCGATGCCTGCTCGGGTTGCTCGGACGACTCCTGAGTCTGTGATCGATCGTCGGACGTCGGGATGGGTTTGTCTGCTTTGAGTTGATCGATGCGTTCGCTGACCGCGACATTTGCTATCGAGGCGATCATGAGGCCCAAGATGTAGCAAACGACAAGCGCAAAAACTGCGGTCGAGAGGATCGCCGAAACTGATCGGTCCGCGTTGAGTCCGGCGATCAGCGCGATCGCGAACGCGGAAAGTGCGAAACAGCTGGCGATGATTCGGGTCGGGGCTCGGCTGTCCACGATGCTATCGGCCCTTCAAGAAACAGAGTGAACGATCCCGTGCGAACTTGATCGGCGCGATTTCGGCGCGCCTTCAGGCCCAGAACAGAAAACCTTCAGTTCCGTCGGAGGAGGCGGCGCAGCCCCCGGCGACGGCGCTCGAGGCGCTGGGGCGAGAGCGTCAGCTTCGCGATGAACTCGCCGACGGCCTGCGTATCGCGGGTCGCCAGGGCTTTCGGATCAAGCACGGCGTACGGCTTACGGGCGCGCACGGCGTTGAAGACGGCGCGGTCGCGCCGGACGAAGCCGGCGCTGGCAAGATCCGTCGCAAGGAACTTCCGGGCAACTGAGGCGATGCGGGTCTGGATAGCGATCGCCTCGCGTTCGTCGTAAGCCATGTTAACGAGCACGGCGAGGTCACCGGAGACCGGCTCGGCGCACTCGGCAGCCGCGCGGTCGCGTCGGGCGACGACACACTTGATAAGGCTGTACGCGTCGGTAATCGAAGTTGGCTCGGGCGTGGTCACGACGAGCGTAAGGTCCGCGGCGTCGATGAACATCTGAACCTTGGGCCCGATGCCTGCGCCGCAGTCGACGAGCAGCAGTTCGCTGTTCGACTGCATGCGGTTCAGCGAGCGGAACAGGATGGCTCGTTCGTGCGCGGTCAGGTCCGCGAGACGAGCGATGCCCGACCCGCCGGGGACCAGGTCGAAGCCGCCGGACGTGCGCAGGGTGATGTCGTCGAGAGACTTCACGCCGGCGATGACATGCCCGAGATGCCCGCGGGGGCGCACGCCGCAGAGCACATCAGCGTTGGCCATGCCGAGGTCGCCGTCGACGACCGTGACGCGGATCCCTCGCTCGGCAAGGATTGTCGCGACGGAGAGGCAGATGTTCGTCTTGCCAACGCCGCCCTTGCCCGACGCGAAGGCGATCATGGGCGGGAGCGGGCGCTGCGAGGTCCCGGCGAGCGGGTCGTCCGACGGGGCTTCGGTCGGAGCGTTCTTCTCGACGCTCGCGATGAGGGCGCGGAGGCGGGTGGCCTGATCGTCGTTGCCGCGGGTGGCGGCAAACTCGGCATCGAAACGGTCGAGGGTGGAATCGCTGGACGGGAGTTTCATCGGGCTACCCCCCCATCGACCACGAGGCGGGCGATGCGGTCGGCGTTGCCGAGCTCGATCTGATCGGGCACTTCCTGACCGGTTGTGACGAAACTGAGCTTCGCGTTCAGGCGGCGCAGCGTGTTGACGACGAGGCCGACGCTGACGGCTTCGTCGAGTTTCGTAAAGATGACGTGGTCGGGTTCGATGTCGACGAACTTCGCGGCGGCTTCGGCCAGAACGCGCTCGCTGTGGGTCGAGGACAGAACGAGATGGGTCTGGTGCGGGTTCGCGGCGTCGACGAGTTGGCGGAGTTCGTCGATCTTGCCCACATCGCGCTGGGAGCGACCGGCGGTGTCGATGAGGATGACATCGCAGTCACTCAGCTGCTCGCAGGCCTGTCGCATATCTGCCGGGGTCAGCGCGACCTTGAGGGGCAGGCCGATGATGTTCGCGTAGGTGCGGAGCTGATCGACCGCGGCGATGCGGTAGGTGTCGCAGGTGACGAGGCCGACTTTCTTCCCGCGACGGAGTTTGTAAGTCGCGGCGAGTTTGGCGAGGGTCGTCGTCTTCCCGACGCCGGTCGGGCCGATGAGAGCAAGGGTCAACGGGCGGCCGTCGTCCTGCTGCCCGGCGGGTGGAAGCGAGCGGGAAACGGGGATGAGGGACGCGAGGTGGCGGAGGATGGCCTGACGGACCACATCCGGCGAGGCGAGTTCCTCGCGGTTGAGTTCTTCACGAACATGGGTGGCGATCTCGTCGGCGAGTTCGGAGGCGAGTTCGTTCTCGATCAGTTTGGCGTAGAGATCGGTGAGGGCGTCGTTCTGCATCCCTGCGCCGCCGCCGCCTCGTGAAGTCTGGAGAACCTGGGTGACCATACGCCGGAGGGCTGCGAGTTCCGCTTCGATTGCGGTGTTGCCGGAGGTCGCCTGCGGAGTGGGCTGAGCGGGGGGCGGCGCTTCGGGCTCGCGTCGGGGCGGGATCTGCTGGCGCCGGGGCTTCGGCTCCATCGCTTCGCGCGCGGGCTCCGGGCGGGGGCGTTCTGCGTGGGTAGGGCTGAACGAGTCCTCGGAAGACGACTGCTCGGACGGCGCGGGCTGTCGGCTGCGGGTCGGGCGCAGCGACGGAGTGTTGTCGCCGGAGTCATCGCGCCGGGTGCGCCGAGAGGCGAGTGCAGCCAGCGGGTCCAGCGGATCGAGGTCGACGGTCTGGTGACGAATGGTCGGTGGTTCGGCGACCGCGGTCTGCGGGGAGGCCGTAGAACGCGCGTACTCCAACAGTTCCCGGCGGGTGACTCGGCGCTCTGCGCTGGCGGAAGCCGGGGCGACTCCGGCTTGCTTCCGCTCTGCGGGCGCCGCCTGACGCTGACCGGAGCGGGATTGCACCGAGCGAGCAACCGAGGCATCGGCGGTCGCGGTGATCTCGGTGACGCTCTGCGCACCGATTCCGAATACGCCGCCGACTTTGTGCGTTTTCGTGTGAAGGATGACCGCGTTGGGTCCGAGTTCGCGCTTGACCAGCGCGAGCGCCTCGTTCACGGATTTCCCGCGAAAGGTCTTGATCGCCATACGCCCTCCTGGCTTCGGCAGCGTCGCATCCTGCGACGCCTGGTTCGGGTTGAGCCGAGTGGAAGATAACTGACTCTTCGGTGGGAGTCAGGCAAAAAGACCGGAATTTTCTTCGCAATTTTCAGCCCGACACCAGCTCCCGGGTCAGGACGCCTGCGCTGTCTGGCGTGCGACTTCTGGCGGGAGCGTCACAAGGCCGACGGATTCGACGTCGATGCCGCTGACGATCTCGTTGTAGCCGAGGACCGCGACACCCGAAATGTGGGGCTCCAGGATCGTCCGGATCTGCGCGCGCACCTGCGGTGATGCGATGACTAGCGGCGGGTGCCCAGCGTTCGTGACCTTGGTGACTTCCTTGCCGACGCGCTGGGCGAGCAGCGAGGCGACTCCGGCCGGGATCGAGAGCGTGGTACCGGCCTGGCCCCGATCGATGTACGCGGCGACGGCGTCCTCGAAGGAGGGGTCGAGCGTGACGCAGACCATGCGCATCTTGGCTCTGCCGTTGTCGGAGTAGTCCTCGGAGGGTACGGCGTAGAGGTTGCAGATCGATCGCCGGAGGGCGTTGCGGACATACTCGACGAGTACATCGGGGTCCTTGGTCTTGCGGGACCAGTCGCCGAGGGTCTCGAGGATGGTCTCCATGTCGCGGATCGGAACCCGTTCGCGCAGGAGGCACTGGAGGACCTTCTGGATCTCGCCGGGCGAGACGATCTCGGGGACGACCTCTTCGACGAGTTTGGGCGCGTGCTGCTTCAGTTGCTCAATGAGGTTGTTGACCTCTTCGCGGGTGAGCAGTTCCTCGCCGTGGGACTTGACCAGTTCGGCGATATGGGTCGTGAGGACGCTCGTGGCGTCGACGACGGTGTAGTTCATGATCTCGGCGCGTTCCTTCAGGTTGGGCTCGATCCACCACGCGTCGAGGCCGAAGGCGGGCTCGCGGGTTGGGCTGCCCTGGATCTTGCCGGTGGTGATGCCGGAGTCCATGGCGAGGAGCATGCCGGGGATGACCTCGCTCTCGGCCACGACGTTGCCTCGGATTTTGACGCGGTAGGTGTTCGGCTGGAGGGTCATGTTGTCGCGGATGCGGACGGGGGGCATGACGAGCCCGACCTCCGCGGCGATCTGTCTCCGGATCGCGCTGATGCGGTCGAGCAGGTCGCCCCCCTGCTTCGCGTCGACGAGAGAAACAAGGCCGTAGCCGACTTCGAGTTCGAGGGTGTCGACCTTGAGCAGATCTTCGACCTGCGGGGTCTGCGGCGCGGACTGCTCGGCTTCGGCCTCGGCTTCGGCCTTTCGCTGCGCTTCCACGGCGATGGTCTGTTCGCCCTTGTAGACGAAGAACCCGACCGTGGCGAGGATCATCGAGATCGCGATCAGCGGGACGGTCGGGAGCGGGGTCATCGCGAGCAGGAGCAGGAAGCCAGAAGTGATGAAGATCGCGGTTGGGCGCGAGGAGACCTGAGCCATCAGTTCGTTGCCGAGGTTTTGCTTGGAACCGGAACGGGTGACGATGAGCGCCGCGGCGATGGCGATGACGAACGAGGGGATCTGCGATGCGATGCCGTCGCCGATCGTCAGGATGGTGAAGGTCCTGGCGGTCTGGCCGATATCCCAGCCGTCTTTCTCGAGCATGCCGACGGCGAAGCCGCCGAGGACGTTGACGACGGTGATGATGATGCCGGCGATGGCGTCGCCGCGGACGAATTTCGAAGCACCGTCCATGGCGCCGAAGAAGTCGGCTTCGCTGGCCACACGATCTCGCCGGACGCGTGCTTCGCCTTCGCTGATGACTCCGGCGTTAAGGTCGGCGTCGATGGCCATCTGCTTGCCGGGCATGGCGTCGAGGGTGAAGCGGGCGGCGACCTCGGCGATGCGGGTTGCGCCCTTGGTGATCACCACGAACTGCACGACGACGAGGATGATGAAGATGATCACGCCGACGAATAGAGAACCGCCAGCGACGAAGGTGCCGAATGCGCTGATGACCTTGCCGGCAACCCCGACAGCCTCTTCGGGCGTTGACGCGTCGGCCGTGAGGATTAAGCGGGTCGAGGCGATGTTCAGGACGAGTCGGAGCAGTGTTGTCGCGAGAAGGAGCGATGGGAACACGCTGAAATCGAGCGGTTCCTCCATGTACATTGTGGTGAGCAGCATGATGATCGCCACCGCGAGGTTGATGGCGATCATGATGTCCATCGCCAGCGGCGGGAGCGGGACCAGAAGCACGCCGAGCAGCGAGACGAACGCCAGCGGGATGATCAGCGATCGGTACTTCTGGATCGCGTTGACCCAGCGCGGGTTGGGGCGGTCCATCGCGAGGAAGGCCATGGTCAGGCGCTCCCTTCGCGGTCAACCGCGCCTTGCGGCGCGTGGTACGTGACGGACCGGATGATGGTCACGACGCCATCCTTCCGTCGAGGCGGTAGACGTACGCGAGGACCTCGGCGACTGCCTCGAAGTGCTCGGGGTGGATCTGCTGCCCGACGTCGACGTTGTGGTACAGGGCGCGGGCGAGGGGCGGGCGCTCGACGATGGGGACACCGGCGGTCGTGGCGATCTGGCGGATGCGCATGGCGAGGTAATCGCCGCCCTTGGCCAGAACGCGCGGTGCGTCCATGTTCTCTTTGTCGTACTTGAGCGCGACGGCGTAGTGCGTGGGGTTGGTGACGATTACATCGGCCTTGGGCACATCCATCTGGAGGCGCTGCATGGCGATCTCGCGACCCATGCGGATACGCTTGGCCTTCTGCTCCATGTCGCCTTCCATGGATTTGCGCTCGTCCTTGACCTCGTGCTTGGTCATCTTGAGGTCCTGGGTGCGCTGCCACTTCTGGTAGGCGTAGTCGGCCAGGCCGAGGATCAGCAGCATGAGCAGCGCCCAGATGGCGATGCGGATCAGGATCTCGCCGGCGACGATGACGGACTGGATCACGGTCAGGCTGGGGAGCGACTCGATGAGTTCCTTCTCGAACTGGACCGCGATGAACGCGATACCACCGACGAGCGCGAACTTCAGCAGATCGAGACCGCCCTTGATCAGGCTTCGCTTCGAGAAAAGCCTCTGGAGCCCCTTGATCGGATTGAGCTTGTCGAGTTTCGGCTGCAACGCCTTCGCCGAGAGCAACCAGCCTACCTGGAGGAACTGAGAAAGCCAGCAAACCAGGAGCATGACGCCCATGAACGGAGCGACAACGATGGCGAACTGATATCCGGTGTTGTTCAGGTCGCCGACCAGATCACCGACGAGGAGCGATGACGCGACGGTTTCGGGCGAGAGGTTGTGACGGGTGATCGCGAGTACCCTCATGAGAGTACTCTGCGCGAACACGACCATCAGGACCACGGCGCCGATCATGATGATGGCGGCGGTGAGGTCCTGGCTCTTGCCGACCTGACCTTGCTCGCGCGCATCGGAGAGGCGCTTGCCGGTCGGTTGTTCCGTCTTTTCGCCCATGTCTTCTGCCATGCGGGACGCGCCTCCTTTCCGTGGCTAGAGGGACCAGACCCAGTCCTGGGCGACCTGCAGACCGGCTTCGATCTCGAAGCCGATCGCTTCGGAGATGAAGAAGATGGAGCCGATGAGCGTGGCCAGGCCGATGACGATCTTGATGGGGAAGCCGAAGCTCATGATGTTGAGTGTCGGCACGGTCTTCATGAGGAAGCCGAGTATCAGCGTCTCGACGAAGATGATCGCGAGCACGGGCATCGCGATGCGGAAGGCGAGTTCGAAGCCGGAAGCGATCAACCCGACGAGCAGGTCGAGTGGCGCGTCGGAGAACACGAAGCCGCCGGGTTCGACGTACATAAAGGTCTGTGCGAGCGAGTCGAAGATGATGGTCAGCCCGTCCATCATGAAGAATGTCGCGATCGCGATGATGAAGAGCATCTGGCCGATGTTGTCGCCTTCGATGTCGATGCCGGGATTGACGATCTGGGCGAGGCCGAGGCCCATCTGCTGGCCCATCAGCAGGCCGCCGAGCTGAACGGACATGAGGGGGATGGACGCCAGCAGACCGAGGGAGGCGCCGACGACCATCTCGGTCGCGATCAGCGGCGCAACGGACCAGAACTCGATGGGTTGGCCGATGAGGTGCTCGGTGTTGGATATCGGGTACAGGGCAAGGGCGAGGATCACGACGAGCAGGGCGCGGACCCGGAGCGGGACGGACGCGCTGGACAGCAACGGCGTGAAAATGAACAGGCCGCCGACCCGCGCGAGGACCACGACGAACGCGGGAGCGTGCGGCAGGATGGCTTCGATCAGTGGCACGGCGGAACGTCTCGGCGGGCGGGCTGGGTCAGAAGAGTCGGAACATGTCAACGCAGAACTCGGCAAGCCGCATCACGATCCAGGGCATCAGGATCACGGCGACGATGCACATGACGAAGATCTTGGGAACGAGCGAGAGCGTTTGCTCCTGGATCTGCGTGACGGACTGGAAGATGCTGATGGTCAGGCCGATCAGTACGCCGGCGACAAGGATGGGCGCGGAGACCTTGAGCGCCACCATGATGGCGTTCTGGACGAGATCGACCACGGAATCGTCGATGATCATCGGCGCCCCTTATGCCAATCCCAGCGAGGCGACTAATGGGACGTGTTCCATGAGCGCGACTGTTTGGGGTTCGACGGGCGCAACACTGCGCATGAGGCTGCCGACGATGAGCGCCCAGCCGTCAACGAGGATGAACAGCAAAACCTTGAACGGGAGGCTTACGAGAACCGGCGGGAGCATCATCATGCTCATGGAGATGAGCAGGCTGGCGACGACCATATCGATGACGAGGAACGGCAGATAGATGCGGAAGCCCATAAGGAAGGCGATCTTGAGTTCGCTGAGCATGTAGGCGGGGATGAGCGTGAGCATGTCGACATCGGCGCGCGTCAGGTTCTGCGGCTCTGTGACGGGTTCGCCGGTGCGGTACTCCATCAGCATGAACACCGTGGACCATGAGTCGGCCTCTTCGATCTGCGCGAACATGAAATCGCGGAGCGGCTGCTTGGCGCGCTCCCACATCTCGACCTGGTTCTGGACCTCGCCCTGCTGGTAGGGCACGATGGCTTCGTCGTAGATCCGATCGATGGTCGGCGCCATGACCATGAATGTCATGAACAGCGAGAGCGCGAGGAGTACCTGTGACGGGGGAAGACCCTGGGTGCCGAGAGCCTGCTTCAGCATGCCGAGGACGATGATGAAGCGGATGAAACAGGTGCACATGATCATGATCGCCGGCACGAGTGAGAGCACCGTCAGCATGACCATGATGTTGAGGGCGCCGCTGAGGCCGCCCTCGAAGCCGGGGATCGCGTCCGCGGAATCCTCGAGCATCGCGATGGGGTTCAGCGATTCGCTTCCAGACGTGCTGGCGGAACTGCTGCCCGCGATCGGGTCAAAGCGGTCCATCTCGCCGAACGACTGAGCCGACGCGGGTTGTGGCGCCAGCGCGAGGAGCAACCCGATCAGGCCGGTGATGAAGTACCGAGAGATCCTCACGATCCGAACTCCCTCAACCGGTTGATGCGTGAGCGGAGTTCGTCCTCGCCCGTCGTGATCGAGGGCTTGTCCTCGTAGAAGCCGGTTGCCCGATGTGCTGACGGCTCCCCCTCGATCGTCTCGATGGTCGCGTCGGTCCCGGTGTGGCGGAGGCGCACCGGCCGAGCGGCGACGGCGTTGTCCATGTCGGTGAGCGTTTCCGGATCGCGCTCGAACTGCTTGAGCATCCCGGAGAACTTGGCGCTGAGGCTCTCGCCACTCTCATCGCGGGTCTTCTGGACGACCGAAGCGACTTCGGCAGGATCGCTGAGTTCGGCGAGCGTGTGGAACCCGGCGCTTGTCTGGCTGAGAAGCAGAACACGCTGGTCGAGTTGGAGCAGGACCAGAGACATGCCGCGGCTAACCGGGTA
>Ga0209273_10001704_pt1 | contig 18547 bp, 14 predicted proteins | sample tdAd471_FD_187126 | JGI IMG/M metagenome (GOLD analysis project Ga0209273, IMG submission 187126) | Marine sediment microbial communities from the Atlantic coast under amendment with organic carbon and nitrate - tdAd47.1 (SPAdes)... | ecosystem: Environmental > Aquatic > Marine > Coastal >...
ACAGCAGCAGATCTATTGCGTTATCAGCAAGATTATGAACGGGCAGCGAGCGGGTATGAAGCTCAATTGCAGTCATCAGACCTAAGTTGGTCAGACTCCGTATATGCTTTGAATCAGATCGTTTACTGCCGCTTGATGGTCAATGAAACGGAGGGTATTGCGCCCTATTTGGATCGTACAGAACGTCTTTTAACAAAAGTAGAAAGTGTGCCGGACTCTCTCTTCGTAGATTTCCTATTCAACAAAGGCCGCCGTCACTTTTTGCTTAACGCGCCAGATTCGGCATTGATTTATACCCATAAAAGCTTGAAACTAGCTTATGCCTTATACCCCAAAGGGCATTTAAAGCTAGCCCAAGGATTGACCTTGCTTTCTCTGATTCATGCCAAAGATGGAAACCTAACTGATTCTATCCATTACTACACCCTACAAGCCAATGATGTTTTTCTGAATAGTCCAGAATTAGGTCCTTACGATTGGGAAAATGACTATGTACAAGCCTACTCTAGTTTGTTGTACAGAGCCCATGAAAGAGGCGTGTTTTATTGCAAAACTGCTTTGCAAAAAATTGGAAATTTACCCTTTGAAAATAAATGGCTGGAAGCTCGGATCTTGAATTTATGGGGAAACTTATCGAAAAAACATTCTGACGATACCGTAGGGGAAAATTGGTCTTTGCTGGAAGCGCGGCAAACCCAGTTATATCAAACCGCAGATTCTCTTTTGCAGAAAGCAATTGCGGTAGGAATTGAGCGTGAGGATAGTGAACTAATGGATTTCTATGTGGATTGGATCATTAATACCACTCGCTTTTCAGATTCTACGTACTTCTTCCAAGCGATGCAGGATTTTGAAAAACAATTTGCTGGAGAGGAGGCTTGGCAGGCCCATCACAATCGCTTGTTGGGATATTATCACTACGGTACCGATACACAAAAAATGATCCAATACTATAGCCGTTTCCTGGAAATCAAGGACAATGACCCCAATACAGATTATCGCAAGTTAGCCGATAGTTACTATTGCCTCCGGGTAGGTTATCGAGAATTAGGGGATTTTGCTCGTTCAGCCACCTATGCAAAAAAAAGCTTCCTACTATATGATTGTATTAATGAAGAAGTAGACATAGTGCAGGCAGATAATATCCAGCAGATCGATAGCACTAAACGTTATTGTTTGACGATTAGCGGGTTCTTCGCTGAAGGATTGCTGAAAAAATACCAAGTAGGAAAGGACCCTGCGGATTTAGAATTAGCCAATGCCTACTTTGATTTTATTGAACGGCATAGTTTTAAAAGTCTATTGAATAAGGATGAAGGAGCCTTTCTTAGTTTCCAGCTGGAGGCAGGGAGCAGAATCTATGCCAACTCCTTGGAAGCCGCCAGCGAAGCCTGGGCAGAGAGCCAAGACGATTATTGGTTGGATAAGTCCTTTACTTATATGGAATACCTGAAATCGTACTTGCTTTATCGAGACATGTTAAGGGAAGAGGTGGTGGAATCTGGCTATTCTTTATCGGATAGCATACGATTGTTGCAAGGCCAGGTCAATCAAATGCTGTTTACTTTGAGGGGAAATGACCCCGAGAGTACTGGAAGGAGATATGATAATAACCTTATCAATAGCCTGAATCAATTGGAGCATCAGAGAGGGGAAAGATTGAATGCCTTTGAAGCGAAGGGCTATCGGAGCCAAGTAAAAGTACAGGAGATTCAAAAGGATCTTTTACCCCAGCAAGGGGTAGTCAATTATTATGGCGGCAGAAATCAGCTATTTGGACTCTATATTGATCGAGATACTAGTTTGTTTTTTCAGTTATCTGATGGCTATTCAGCGCTGAAAAAGGCGGTTCAAGATTTTAGAGATAGCATCGAAAAAGAAGTGAAGCTCGATCAGACGACCTTTCAGCAATATTTATCTGCAGGGAGAAGCTTGTACCAGCAACTCATCGAGCCATTTGCACATCGGCTTCCACAGCTAGAGCAGCTCTTAATTATTCCAGACCAGTTACTTGATCCGGTTCCTTTTGAAGCATTCTTGAGTGAAGATGTCGATGCCAAAGATTTTAGTTTTAAAAGCCTTCCTTATCTACTTCATCAGGTACAAATCGTCTATACCTCGGCTTGGAAAGTATATCAGGCTAACCAGCAAAAAAAACAAGCTGATTTTAGTAATACCTCCATTGGTTTTTGGACAACGCCAGAGTTGAGTACGGTCAATGGCTTGGAAGTGATAGAAAAATCTATTCAGACCAGTTTTGGCAATAACTATGAAGTGTTTAGTCAGCATAGTGGCGGCAAACGGCTTTTTTCCCAGCAGCACCCTCAATTTGATATCCTACATTTACTACTACATGCCAGTAGCAATAGAGGTAATAGATATGATAATAAAATTAAGTTTGGAAGGGGGGAAGACGAGCAGGTGTATGGCTTTGAACTATATAAAGAGAAGTTTAAGGCCAAATTGGCCGTGTTGGCTTCCTGCGAATCTGCCGCCGGCGCCCCACAAAGTGGCGAAGGGACCTTCAGCTTGGCACGCTCATTTATTAATTCAGGTATTCCTGAAATCGTAGCCGCTCAGTTTTTGATTCCTCAAACCACAACAGGGCCGCTCCTTAGTTATTTTTACCAATACCTAGGAAGTGGATATGGTACTGCAGCTTCCTTGCATCGAGCCAAGATTGACTTCTTACAACATACAACTAAGGAGCGGCATGCCTATCCTCGCTTTTGGGCGGGGATGGTGGTGTTTAATTGAGCGAATAGAAGTGAGCGGGCCACAGGAAAGGGAACCTGCCCATTTTTTACCCTGAGGACACTGAGTGTAATAAGTGTGAGAAAAAATAGTGAAATTTTGTAATGGTTAAATACAAGTGCTATTTGCCCTAAGTACTTATTTTACAGAGTGCTAAGTCAGGCTGCTTAATGTACAGCACTGTTCAAAACCGATTCCTTAAAAACGACCTTCTTATCTCCTACGAGTAGTTCTGCATTCTTACCGATAAAGACGGACCAATCATCAATAAAACAGAAGGTAGCATCCTCTCCGGCGATACCCATCCATTTGTCTTCTGAATTTTCGTTGAATTCCTCCACTTTATCCAACCATTCTTTCAATAGCTTTTTTACTGGCGTTTTACGATTAGATTTTCCATCTTTATTAAGGACACAATAGTAAGTTACGCGATTGTCGGGCATGACCATTGGAATAAGGAAAACGCCTCCTTTTAAATGATCTGTGAAAGATTCATCTGAGAGTTTGGGGTCTTCACTACCATAGAAATGCTCATCTGTAAAGTACATGTACAGGATTTGGGCAATCGTAAAATTAGGCTTTGTAACTCCCTTCGGATTTGTATAGGTGCCTTGAGATTTTATTAAGTCGGAATAGGGCATATGTAAGACCACTAATTGGTGTCGTATTTGCCCGGCCTCATTGAATAAATCATCTGTATCAGGCATTAATTGCGGCTTTGGACAAGTCTCATAACCATCTTCTGAGTGTCGAAGACCTAAAGGCGAAATTTTATTTTCACAAGGGTGAAAATGCATTTGGGTATATTGGACACTTTCAACCATGCCACAGACCGTAGCGTTGATGCCATCTTCCATCTGTCCCTTGTAGAACAATCCTTTTAGATCTATAGCCTTATCATCTTGAAGCTTGACCCTCTTCCATAACTCGCGAGGGTTTACCATACAAGCATTTTTGGGAATAACTATATTATCGATCCGCATGAATTTATTGTCTAATTGTGAGGTGTCCAGCTTCTCCGGTCCAAGAAAAAAGATTGATTTATCTTGATCATAAGACATGTGTTGGATAAATTCTGGTTGCCCACTTGAACCCAATAGTTTTTTTAACTTATTAATCCTGACTACGCGTCTAAAGGAATGCTTTAGATAAAAGGGCTTAATGTCAGTTGATTGCATAATGTTTGATGGTTTTAAGAAATGGTAGATAAAATAGAGGAATATAGTCCAACGGCCCGTATGCACAGGCAAAACGCTAAGGATAAAGGGATATATCCTGGGCTATCCTTTTCACTTATTTTGGATTTGCTGCATCAGCTCCTTGGCTTGAATTGAATAAGGACCCTCGGTTTGGTCTATTACTAATAGTAACTTATTGGCTTGTTCCCACTGCTCCTGATCTACATAGGCCAGTGCGAGATACCAGCGAATCTCTGCTTCATAGAGTTGCCAATTCTCAGCTAAAAGCAATGGTTCCAATAAAGGAATAGCCTTCTCCGCTTGCCCACTTCCAATCGCTGCTACACCCGCATAAATAATATTTAGACTGTCTCCACCCGCTGCGACTTCTTCGAGTAAGGCCGGATAAGCTTTTTTATACGCTTTTCGATCATAAGCCTGCTGTCCGGTTTCACCATCACCACTGAGGTTGGCATTGTCTCGGGGCAAATGCGCGAAAAATTGATCCGTAGGGCTATCGGGGAGTAGTAATCCTTTTAAAGGGCCCAACCACAACAGTAGTAAAAGTGCCGCCGCCGCCGCTAGACCTATATATAGTCTCCGAATAATCGGTTTACGTTCAGTCTTTTGTTCTTTTTCCTTCTCTTGCTTTGGACTGGCCTCACTTACTTCGGCATAGCCAAGCATCCTGGCTTTGATTTCAGCCAACTCTTTCTGCTCCTCAGTAGGAGGCAGGAAGCCTTTTGTTACAATCAACTTCCAGTCTTCTGCGGCCTTCTGAAACTCGGCATCATCTTGTAATCGCTTTTCTAAGGCTTCCTTTTCTGAAGGATCCAAGCTATTTTGCCACAAGGCTTCCAATTGAAAAATATCTGTCTCGCTCAGGTTCATCATTTATTGTTTTTAGATGCCGCTAAAGTTGATGGTTTGAACATAATGTTCACGAAATCTTTTTCGGCATCTGCTGAGCAAATTTCTGATTACATCTCCATTGCCCTTTCCTGTCGCTTTCGCAATATCATCATAATCTTCCCATCCCAAAATGTAACGGTAAGTCATCATCGCCCGGCACTTTGGATCGAGCCTATGAATGGCTTTTCGGACATTTATACGCATAGATTCATTAGTACTATCCGTTTCGGAAGAGCCTTCTTCCTGCGCTGGTGTTGTTCGTTTGGTGCTCCGCGCTTTATTCATCCAATTATATCGCATAGTGGTAATAAGATAGGTTGACAATTTAGCGTCCAGCTGAGTAATTCTATCTTTTAACACATTGTGAACAAATAAGACACAAGCATCATTATAAATTTCTTCCGCATCTTCTATGTCACATTGGATCGTCATACCATCGGGCTGTTTCCAAAAGAACTTCTTCAAGGCAAATTGTATACACTTGTCTTTATGGGTTCGATAAAAAAAAGCCTCTATTTCCTTGTTCTTTTGTTTTATACCTGCAATAATGTCTTGGTCAGTCAGCGTCAGGTGTGTATTCATTTAATGTCTATTTATCACGACTTGCAACCTTGCTATGCGTATTTTTTAGAATAAAGTCTACTGGTTCATCTCTTTGGGATAAGAAGTTTCCAAATTGATAATTAGGGGGCGTCAAACTAATCCAATATTGAGCGTTATGATTGGGGGGCGTAGATAGATGAAGTAAGTTATGGAAATTCAAATATAGTAACTTTTGAAAATTCAATGCACTCATACATAGATAAAGTTTATTCTATTTTGATGATTGAATCGCAGGAAGTAATGCCCCCATTAGTATCCTTTTTTATAGCTATACTTTTAGCCTTTCTCTCTTGTCCTTTCTGCTAGATAAGCTATTGCCTATTTGCCTTTTTCAAAAAAAAATAAAAAAAAGTTGCGCACTAGGTTGCAATCGAGAAGTAGACCTACATAAAGGAGGTGAAGACAAGGCAGTGATCAACTGTCAACTATTAACTCAGATTAAATAATTAAAATGAAAACTTCTAGTAAAGCAAGTAAGACAAGTAGAGCAAGTGAAAAAATTGAAACCAGTAACACGGTTATTGACAGAAAAACAGACAGACACACTTTTGGCCATTGGCCAGCTAAAGAAGAAGTAGCCACAACAATAACGTTGGTTCATATGGGCAGTGGAAAATTTGGCTTGTCCTATGACTCCGTATTTAGTGGTGTCAAATCTGGTCATGTGAGTGGTGGACCTTATCCCGTCTCTGGAAATATGCATAAAGTATTGCACAATAGTCCACAGGTGGTATTGACGATTTCAAACTTTGATGAGACCTCCACTACCATCAGTATGCGAGTTACCATTACTGTAGATATCCCTGTACTTGGCAATAAAACGATCTTTGATGAAACTTTGGGAGGTGCTTATGCCTCGGGTGCTGGATGGGACATAGCTTTGGCCAATGTTGGTGCGAAATTAAGCGACTAAAGACCGGTCTCTAACTTAAGGGGGTTGGAAATAAATAAGGTACCCAAGAAGGCGCTGAAATTTTGTTGTCAGGCTAGGCCAGAGAAACGATTATAGCCAAAGCTACATGAGGGCTCGAACAACGACGCCTGGCAGCAAAAGAGCAAGCCGAACGGGTAGGTTATTTTTTTCCAAAGCCCTAAATCTAGCCTGCGCAGGGTGTTGCAATGATTCACAGATATTCCAACAACCCTGTGCAGCTACAGAAACCCACAAACATGCTCTCAACATGCCAGTGGTCGCTGGGTGAACCCCAATGAGCTAGAATGGTTTGGTGTTGAAGATTAAACCTGAATTACTACATCGTCTTATCCTTTGATGGATGTTCCACGATTATACGCTAGCATTGAACACAAAAGTCATAGAATCTTTCTTTATGTTCCTTACACGATTTGATCGTTACTAAATCTATTCAATTTCTTTTTCATATCCGCCGGTACTATAGCAAGTCGCTCTTGCTATACCTGACTAGCCATTGGCTGACCGGGCGATACGCTTAACTCAATACCATCAGGTGCACATGATGAATTGGGGACGGAAATGAACCTACTCTGCTACAGCGCAGACTGGAAAACCTATTCATTTTCTAACCTCTCCCATTTCTAAAGCGGAAGGGAGCACAAGACTATTCCTATTATGAGAAACTTAATTTCAGCTTTTACATCTGTATTAAATTCAATTTTCACCAGTGCAAATAACAACGAAATTACGTCTGATAATCGAATCCACAAATTTGCGGCATACAATGAAGGGCTGTCGACAGCGGCCATCAAGGGGGGGATCATCATTGAAGACATTACCATAGATTAGCATCAACGCAATCAGCGGATCATAAAAGCTCCTCACTGCTTAAGTATAAAAGCGGGGGGAGCTTTTTTATAGGTAGGTAACAAGGAATTTAAAAAAAATAAATAACTTCAAGGGAAAAACAACTTATGTCCGATTCTAAAGATATTTTGATTATTACTGGCGATGCTGGGGAGAGTTTCGAAATCTTATATGCTAGCCACCGATTACAAGAAGCTGGCTACCATCCTGTCATTGCCGCTCCTTCTAAACGCCGTATGCACTTAGTGATTCATGACTTTGAACCAGGCTGGGATACTTATGTAGAACGTCCTGGGTATAATGTTTCTGCAGATATAGGATTTGATGATGTAAATCCAGCAGATTACCACGCGGTCTTAATTCCTGGTGGACGTGCCCCCGAATACTTGCGAAATGATCAGCGAGTGATCGATATGGTTCGCCACTTTCATGAGAGTGGGAAATTCATTTTTGCCATTTGTCACGGTGTCCAGGTCTTGATTACGGCTGGTTTGGTCAACAAACGCCCAATATCTTGCTATGAGCATGTTAAGTTTGAGGTAGAGTCCTGCGGTGGGGTATATGTAGCGGATCAGGAAGCTACTCGTGATGGTAAGATCGTGACGGGAAAGACTTGGGAATCGCATCCTGACTTTTATCGAGCGGTGTTTGAATGTCTGGATAGTGAAGTGTACGCCTAAGCGTCCAATTTATTGGAAGGTTTCAAACCCGTCCGAGGAAGTACAACAATTAAATAATGGATCGGGCTAATCAACCCACACCTATGTCTCTTTCACCTCATTGCCGTGCCCTCCGTACTGGATGATATTGATGAATCTTATTTTGAATAAAATTAGAAATATGAAATTACAACTCAATCTAGCCTTCGTCTTACTTTTTTCTATGCTATACCTGGGAAGCTGCGCCCAGGGAGCGGATAATTCAGCTGAGCAAATTGGAGCTGCAGTTATGGCCATTCCAGAAAACTTACGTGATGGTGCCAAAGTACTGGGTTTTGATGCCAAAGGCGAAATGGTGACCCTCCGAGAAGGAACCAATAATATGATCTGCCTAGCTGACGACCCGAACAAGAAAGGTTTTAATGTGGCTTGCTATCATGTAGACTTAGAACCCTTCATGGCGAGAGGTCGCGCCTTAAAAGCAGAAGGGAAGAAGCACCAGGAAGTTTTTGATATACGTGAGGCGGAAGCCAAAGCTGGTGTGTTGAAAATGCCAGAAAATCCTTCTACCCTCCATATCCTTTCAGGAACAGAAGGTAAATATGATCCAGCTACCAACACGGTTACCGGCGCCAATTACCGTTCTGTTGTGTATATCGCATTTGCAACGGCAGAATCAACAGGTTTACCCCTAGAGCCTCAGGTTCCGGGTGGGCCTTGGATCATGGATCCTGGTACGCATCGGGCTCACATCATGATCACGCCTCCCCCTACCAATTAGGAGACTGGAACAAGACTTCTGAAGTGGAGTGGTCGATAGGCCAATAAATGGCTATTCTTTACTTCACCAAAAATGGATATGACCTAGCCCTCTTTTAGATGTGCCTTCGGCGACTTCTTTGTCTTGACACAAAGAAGCAAAAGTCAGGGCTTTATTCATTTCTTAACGCGAAGAGTTAGCCCAAAATCCTAAACTGTACAAACTCGCTATATCATGAGTTCCTACTTTTGTCGACTTTGATTGCTGAGTAGCTGTACTTCAAATCTAGCCTTATGGAAGCTCAAACAATGTACCGTTTTTAACGGATTTTGGGCTAACTCTTCACTAAAATGAATAATGCCCAACACCCCAGTCTCTCCATCTAGATAAACAAAGTCACCTGTTAATGAATATGTTATAATTAAATTAAAACACTCCTGATCTTCACGTCTTGTGGGGTGACTAAGCCCTTGGCGATAGCCAAACACTGCTATTGTAGCCGCTAGGCTACGCCATATGCGGGTGGCCCGGCAAAACACTGTCTGACGGAGGAGTTACGTTTTGCCTAGCGTTTTTTGCCTACTTTTTTTGGCAATGAAAAAAAGTAGGTCACCGAAGGTAAAGCCAAGCTTGAACGAACACTTTAGTAGTTGAAAAACCGCACCAATGAATGAAACCTAATCGCCGAATTGAATATTTATATCCAAAAATGGTACACACAAGAAGAACGATTTTTAACAGTATCGGCCAACCCACATCATACTTCTGGGCAAATGCGGTTTATCAGTTGATAAGTTTAAGGTTTAATGCACTAGCATAAACCTTCACCCCTAAACTTTTCAACTCTGTTGAAGTAAAATATCCAGTAGTATGGTTAGGCATACCGCTAAATTCTCAACTTACTCTCCCCTAGCTCTTGACTAATCACCAAAGGCAATCCCTATAGATCTCGCCACATGTACTAAATAATGATCTTTCGATACAAAATTGTATTCCACAATAGCTTCCTTGATCGGGACACTGGTCAATTCATTGTTTTGAAAAGAAACCATCTTGCCAAAATCACCCGCTGCTACCAATTCAAAGGCTTTGACACCCATTGAGGTAGCCAATATTCGATCAAAAGCCATTGGCGTTCCCCCTCTTTGTATATGTCCTAATATCGTCGATCGCACCTGTACTTTAGGCATATCAGGGTGCTGTTCCAATTCATAACGCAATGCGTTACAAACACCTCCTAATTTCAAATGCTCATCTTTTGCTGTAGCGGCAGCTCGGCCGACTACTTTACCCCCCAAGGGCTTGGCCCCTTCCGCAATCACGATATTCACAAAGCCTTTTCTTTTGTTGAAACGCTTGCGAATCCGCTTCACAATTTTGTCTAAATCATAAGGAATTTCTGGCAATAAGCAGATTTCTGCACCTCCAGCCACGGCTGTATGAAGGGCAATCCAGCCTGCATCACGCCCCATTACCTCCATGATCATTACCCGGTGATGACTCTCCGCTGTGGTGACTAATTTATCAAAACAATCAGAAGCAATTTGAACGGCTGTTGTGAATCCAAAGGTAAGGTCAGTAGCAGAAAGGTCATTATCAATCGTCTTGGGGACGCCAATCACATTCAAACCATTCTCATATAGGGCTTGCGAAATCGTTTGGCTTCCATCTCCACCTATATTGATCAGGGCATCAAATCCCAATTGCTGAACTTTCTTGGCTAATTCTGGGATTCTATTTATCCGCTTTATACTTCCATCCTTTTGTACAACGGGATAAGCCAATGGATTGGCTGTATTACTGGTCTTTAAAATGGTTCCACCTTTAACATGAATACCTGCCGTCCTTTTTGCCGTCAATTTCACAATTTCTGGCGGGTCTGCATCCAGGCCATTAAGTGCCTCCATACATCCCCATACTTCCCATTCCTTGCTTTTTTTTGCTGCTTTAAAAATTCCTCTAATTACGGCATTCAAACCGGGGCAGTCGCCCCCTCCTGTACTTACTAATATCTTCTTCATGGCATTAGGTGCTTAGAAACGAAAAAAAGTTAAGAAGGCAATATAACTTTTAATCCTCTCCTAAGCAAAGGTTTTTCCAAGCCGCTAATAATTCTTAAGCTTCACCACACTTACCCCCAAGTGCCTACACCTCCCTTGAAAGGCCCTACTATGTCCTGAGTTATCCATTCCCCATTGTCCATTACCCATTATTCATTATCCATTACCCATTATTCTTCCCCATTCCCCATTGTTTCCCAGAAATAAACTATCTTAATTCCCGATCAAGCAGTACTCGATTTCTCAAAACGAAATACGCAAAAAGATACCATACATGCGAGTCAATCTCCCCCTACTATTCCTTTTTATCTCTTTACTATCAAGTTCGGCACTAGCGCAAGATACGGTTCAATGGAAAGGATTTGAACAACTGCAATTTAAGCTCGGAGAACAGGCGGCCACGCTCGTGATACCGAAAGAACCATTGGCAGGGAAGCCCTGGATGTGGCGGGCACGCTTCCCCAACTGGCATACAGAGGCCGATAGTATTTTGGCAGCTTCGGGCTATCACATTGCTTACATCAACACCGATAACCTATATGGAAGTCCCAAGGCTATGGCTATCTGGGATCAATTTTATCAATACCTCCTCAAGGAATATGATTTACATCCCCAGGTAGCTTTAAACGGGGTAAGCAGAGGAGGGCTATTTGTGTACAACTGGGCCAAGCAAAACCCTGAAAAGGTGACTTGTATTTATGCGGAAGCGCCCGTTTGTGATTTTAAAAGTTGGCCAGCAGGATGGGGTGAAGGCTTAGGAAGCTCTAAGGACTGGGAAAGACTCAAGGAGGCTTATGGCTTTTCTTCGGATGCGGAAGCTAAGCAGTATCAAGGCAATCCATTAGCGGGGCTGGAAGCACTAGCCAAACAGAAGGTGCCGATTCTACATATGATTGGATTGGCCGATAAACATGTACCGGCAGCAGAGAATACATTTCTTTTGGTCGACAACTATATAAAACTGGGAGGGATAGCTACTGTCGTACCTTGCACAGAAGGGGAACAGTCACTTGAAGGTCACCATTTTCCGATTGAAAGCCCGCAGCTTGTTGCTGATTTCGTTAGCTATTATTCCACCCCTAAAGGGACGCTAAATTCTAGTCGATACCACAAACTTCGTGCGGGTTTAAAAAATGCCCAAAGTGTTTTTGAAAAAAGAAAAAAGGCTAGAGTGGCCTTCCTAGGAGGATCCATCACCTATAATCCGGGCTGGAGAGATAGTATCAGTACTTATCTTCAGCGGCGGTTTCCGGCAACCGAATTTGAATTCGTTGCAGCCGGGATTCCATCCATGGGAAGCACGCCCGCTGCTTTTCGCCTGGAAAGAGATGTATTATCTACTGGTAAAATTGACCTTTTATTTGAAGAAGCTGCTGTCAATGATGCGACCAACGGACGGACGGACCTCGAGCAAATCCGGGGCATGGAGGGGATTGTCAGGCATTTGCGTAAGGCCAATCCGGCGGTGGATATAGTGCTCATGCATTTTGTTGATCCTGATAAAATGGAGACCTATAATGACGGAGGCATCCCCGCCGTTATTAGCAACCATGAGAAAGTAGCCCAGCACTATCAAATTCCTACTATCAATCTAGCTAAGGAAGTGACCGACCGCATTAACAATGCCGAATTCACCTGGGAAGATGATTTCAAAAATCTACACCCCTCCCCTTTTGGACAAGTGGTTTATGCCAAATCGATGATTTATTTCTTAGAGCAGGCTTTCTCCGGTAGGGCAAAGGAAATAGAGAATTACGAGCTCCCCAAAGCCTTAGACCCTGACTCCTACGATGATGGCTATTTAATTGAGGCGGCGCAAATAAAAGCCCCAAAAGGCTGGGAAATAAATACCAATTGGAAGCCCGTTGATCGAACCGGCACCCGCCCCAATTATACAGACGTACCAATGCTCATCGGGAAGCAAGGTAGTAGCATACTTAGCTTTTCATTTGAAGGGACGGCAATAGGCATGGCGGTAGCCGCCGGGCAAGATGCAGGCATGATCGATTATCAAATCGACAATGGCGATTGGCAGCGTTTGAATTTATTCACTAAATGGAGTAAACAATTGCATTTGCCTTGGTATTATACCCTAGCCGCAGGCTTGACAAAGGGAAAACATAAATTGAAGATCAAAGTCCTGGCAGAACGAGACGAAAGGAGTATTGGACAGGCATGTCGGATTCGATATTTTTATGTAAATCGGTAACGTAGCCGTTAATTTATTGGCGAGACTCAAAGGCGAGGACGGGGCTAGGTGCCGGTTGAAAACCGGGCACCAACGGGAAGTTGGAAGTTGGAAGTTGGAAGTTGGGAGCCTGGGACGATAGCAGGGCTCAAAAGCCAATACAGCGAGTGCTATGACATTTTGATTTTGATTCACATTTATATTTTGATTTATATTCTGATTTTGATTAAAACGGTTGGCACAACAATGTCAATCCATCTGATATAAAATAATTGTTGCATGGCAAATCAGGCTTTAAAGAAAACGCTGGGTCCTTTGATGCTTTGGGGATTAGGTGTTGGGTATGTAATTTCGGGCATGTATTTCGGTTGGAATTTGGGATTAGAAAAGGGGGGAACCTTAGGTTTAGCGGTAGCCACCTTTTTTATTATCATCATGTATTTGGCCTTTACCTTTAGTTATACCGAACTAGCTTGTGCTATTCCCAAAGCGGGGGGCGCCTTTGCCTACGCCATGCGAGGACTGGGGAAAGACCTAGGATTTCTGGGGGGGATGGCTCAGAATATCGAATTTATTTTTGCGCCTCCGGCCATTGCTTTTGCGATCGGAGCCTACTTGAACATCTTCATGCCTTCGATACCCATCATCGGTATTGCGGTGGTTGCCTATCTCCTTTTTACGGGGCTCAATATATATGGGGTAAAAGCAGCGGCGTCCTTTGAGCTGATCATCACGATCATTGCGGTAGCCGAATTATTGATCTTTGCTGGTGCAGCCCTGCCGTCTTTTGAATATGAAAATCTGACCAAAAATCCGCTGCCGAATGGCTGGGGGGGAGCTTTTGCCGCTATTCCCTTTGCTATATGGTTTTTTCTAGCCATTGAGGGAGTAGCGAATGTAGCGGAGGAAACGATCAATCCGCAGCGAAATATTCTCATTGGATTTGGATCAGCGATACTTACGCTAGTTGCCCTTTGTCTGCTTACGTTTACGGCTTCGGTTGGGGTAGACGGGTGGGAAGCCATCGTGTATCCGGAAGCTGGCGGGGAAGCCTCAGATTCTCCTCTGCCCCTCGCGCTAAGTGTCGCATTGGGACAAGGGCACATCATGTATCATGCCGTAACCTTTATTGGCTTGTTTGGGTTAGTAGCCTCTTTCCATGGTATTATCTTGGCGGCAGGTCGAGCTACCTTCGAATTTGGGCGGGTGGGCTTTGCGCCTAAGGCATTGGGTCGAGTGCATTCGCGCTTTCAGACGCCGGCTAATGCCTTGATCATTAATATGGGCATTGGGATCATTGCCCTCTTTACGGGAAAAACGGGAGAGATCATTACGATTGCTTGTTTTGGGGCATTGACCCTTTACATTATTTCTATGTTGGCCCTTTTCGCCTTACGGAAAAAAGAGCCAGCATTGGAGCGCCCCTTTAAAGTCCCCTTCTACCCTATCGCTCCCCTCGTTGCCTTAGTTATTGCCAGCATTGCACTTTTAGCGATTACGATATACAATCCAATCTTGGCGATTGTTTATTTTAGCATTTTATTTTTGACTTATATCGCTTTTAAGGTTTTTAATAAAGCTTAAACCATGAAAAACAAGGGGATGCTCAGCTTGGAGCAACTAGTGGAAAAGGTAAAAGAGGAAACCATCGAAACGGTGATTGTGGCTTTCACTGATCACTACGGGCGAATGGTAGGTAAGCGCTTTGATGCAGAATTTTTTCTCGAATCCATTGCCCAGGTGGGTACCCATAGTTGTGATTACCTCCTCACTACAGATATGGAGATGGAACCCATCCCTGGCTATCAATTCGCCAATTGGGAATTGGGGTATGGAGACTTTCACCTCATCCCAGACCTGCAAACTTTGCGGCAGGCTACTTGGTTGGATAAAACAGCGCTCATTTTATGTGATCTTGAAAATGACAAAACGCATCAGCGCATAGCCATTGGCCCCAGGTCTTTGTTGCATCAGCAGCTCGACCAAGCCCAACAAATGGGCTTCAATTGTTTTGCAGCTTCTGAGTTAGAATATTATTTATTTGAGGATAGCTACCGCAAAGCACACGAGCAGCATTACCACGATTTAAAAGCCGCGGGCTGGTATCTGGAGGATTATCACATTATGCAGGGCTCCAGGACAGAGCATTTTACCGCTGCAGCTCGAAAGCACCTCAAGCATTCGGGCGTGCCTGTAGAGAACTCCAAAGGAGAATGGGGCTTAGGGCAACACGAACTCAATGTACGCTATGCTGAAGCCCTGGAGATGGCCGATCGGCATGTGGTTTATAAACAGTGTTTGAAAGAATTGGCAGATCAAATGGGGCTATCTGTCACATTTATGGCCAAGTTCCATGAAGATCGTGCCGGCTCCAGTTGCCATATCCATATCAGTTTGTGGAAAGATGGGAAAAATGCCTTTCCCGGAGATCAGGCTATAGGTCCAGTCATGGGTTCTGATATTTTTCGGTGGTTCTTGGGGGGATGGATTGCACATGTGACCGATGTCATGCCTTTTTATGCGCCTACGGTCAATTCTTATAAGCGATATGTAGATGGTTCTTGGGCGCCAACACGGCTAGCCTGGAGCTATGACAATAGAACGGCAGGGTTCAGGGTAGTCGGTAAAGGGGAAAGCTTACGGATTGAGTGCAGAATACCCGGCGCGGACTGCAATCCCTATTTGGCCTTTGCGGCCTCTTTAGCTTCGGGGCTCGATGGGATCAAAAACAAGATCGAACCGCCGGCTATTTTTGAAGGTGATATTTATGCTGCTAAAGACTTGCCGAGAGTGCCCTACACATTGGCTGAGGCCACCCAACAATTCAGTGAAAGCGCTTTTGCCAAAGCTACTTTTGGGGAAAAGGTAGTGGAACATTACACCCATTTTTTTAATACTGAACAAGCAGCCTACAATAGTGCCGTCAGCGATTGGGAACGAAAGCGCTATTTTGAGCGCATTTGATTTAGAAGCATTAATTATGTGCTATTATATATTCCTATCAAACAGAAAATATCGACATGCGTTTAGACAATAAGGTAGCCCTCATTACGGGGGCAGGTACTGGTATCGGAGAAGCCACGGCCTTGCTTTTTGCCCAAGAAGGAGCCAAAGTGGTGGTCGTTGACATCAATGACCAAGCTGGAGAAACCACGGTAAAAGAGATTAAGGAAGGCGGCGGAGAAGCCGTCTTTTTTCATGCTGATGTATCCAAAGCATCAGATTGTGAGCGAATGATTGGCTATGCCGAAGCGCAATACGGTGCCCTGCATATTCTATTCAATAATGCAGGGATAATGCATGGAGATGACGGGGATGCCATGTCTACCTCTGAAGCTATTTTTGATCTCACTTATGCCATCAATGTGAAGGGGGTTTTTCTAGGTTGCAAATATGGAATCCCGGCATTGGCTAGAGCGGGTGGAGGTTCGATTATCAACACGGCTTCCTTTGTGGCACACCTTGGTGCTGCCACGCCACAATTGGCCTACACCGCCAGTAAGGGTGCTGTTTTATCTATGAGTCGGGAACTGGCAGTTATTCATGCTCGCGAGAATATCCGGGTGAATGCCCTATCTCCTGGCCCACTCCGTACGGAATTACTGATGAATTTCCTCAACACCGAAAAGAAGCAACAGCGACGTTTGGTACACGTACCCATGGGGCGCTTTGGAGAAGCAAAGGAGATGGCACAGGCGGCCCTTTTTCTCGCCTCGGATGAATCCTCCTATATGACGGGGTCGGAATTTTTGGTGGATGGCGGAATTACGGCGGCTTATGTGACGCCGGAGTAGTGCTTGGAATACAGGTGTGCAACACCTGTATGAACGGTGCGTGCAGGTGTGCAACACCAGCACCAACGGCGGGTGTACAGGTGTTGCACACCTGGACGAACAGCTTTTGATTTAATTTAGTTTTTGATAATATGCAAACAAAGATTGAAACGATTAGCCCTATTGATGGGAGTATTTATGTGACGAGAGAGCTAGCAGAAGGGAAGGCTATCGAGAAGAGCTTGGCCGCTTCTGTCCAGGCTAGGACAATATGGAAAAACACCCAGCTCGAAGATCGAATAGCCATTCTGCAAAAGGCATTAGATTACTTTATCGCCCATGCGGATGAGATCGGGGAAGAATTGACTTGGCAGATGGGGCGCCCGATTCGGTACACTCCTTTTGAAATTACTAAGGGTTTTAAGGAGAGAGCGGAGTATATGATGGGGATTGCAGAGTCGGCTTTGGCAGACATTGAGATTCCTGGTTTAAGTGGGTTTCAACGATTCATCAGGAAAGAACCCGTTGGTACCGTGCTGGTTTTAGCGCCTTGGAATTATCCTTACCTCACTTCTGTCAATGCTATTTTCCCAGCTTTACTGGCTGGCAATACCGTGATCCTCAAACATGCGGAACAAACGCCACTTTGCGCGGAACGTTATGCTGCTGCTTTTGCCGCCGCAGGATTACCCGATGGCGTATTTCAGTTTTTGCACCTCTCTCACCCACTGGTTGCAAAAGTTATTGCTGATCCACGGATTAGTTATGTTGCTTTTACCGGCTCGGTGAGTGGCGGCAAGGCTATTCAGCGTGCAATAGGTGAACGTTTTATCACAGCCGGCTTAGAGCTAGGGGGTAAAGATCCTGCTTACGTAAGAGAAGACGCTACCCTGGAGCAAGCCATTGAGAACCTGGTAGATGGCGCCTTTTTCAATTCAGGACAATCCTGTTGTGGCGTTGAGCGCATCTATGTGCACCATACTCACTTCAAAGACTTTGTGGAGGGAGCCGTAGCCTTGACTAAAGACTATGTCCTGGATAATCCACTATTGCCCGAAACTACGCTAGGGCCAATGGTACGACCAACTGCCGCTGCTTTTGCTCAGCAGCAAATCCAACAAGCCGTCCAGCGAGGTGCACAAACTTTGGTCGATTCCCGATTCTTTGTTCATCACCAACCGGGAACACCTTATATGGCACCGCAGATATTGATAGATGTCAACCACAAAATGGACATCATGAGAACAGAAAGCTTTGCTCCTGTCGTGGGCATTATGTCTGTCAAAAATGATGAGGAGGCTATTCGCCTGATGAATGATAGTCCTTATGGTTTGACGGCCTCGATTTGGAGTAGGGACGTGGAGGCAGCCATTCGCATTGGGGATCAATTGGAGACGGGTACCTGTTTTCTCAATCGTTGTGATTATCTCGATCCAGCGCTGGCCTGGACCGGCGTTAAGCAGTCAGGAAAAGGTTATACTTTATCCCAGCTCGGTTATGATGCCTTAACGAGGGGCAAATCCTTTCACCTTAAACTACCCGAAACTTCATGAAAGTAGGCTTATTATTATGTGACCATGTTCGGCCGGAATTCCGGGAAGAATTTGAGGACTATCCCGCTATTTTCCAGCGTGCCTGGCCTAGCTTTGACTTTGAAGTATTTGCCGTGTGTGATGGCCAGTTTCCAGCGAGCGTAGACATTTGCGATGCCTATATAGCGACGGGTTCCAGCTATTCTGTCTACGAAGAAATAGATTGGATTATTCAACTCCAGCAATTGATCAGAGATATACATCAGTCAGAAAAGTATTACCTGGGCGTATGTTTTGGGCATCAATTGTTGGCAGAGGCGCTTGGTGGCCAGGTCAAGAAAGCGCAAA
>Ga0209273_10001706_pt1 | contig 18537 bp, 9 predicted proteins | sample tdAd471_FD_187126 | JGI IMG/M metagenome (GOLD analysis project Ga0209273, IMG submission 187126) | Marine sediment microbial communities from the Atlantic coast under amendment with organic carbon and nitrate - tdAd47.1 (SPAdes)... | ecosystem: Environmental > Aquatic > Marine > Coastal >...
CAGAGAGACCGCTGAATGTTCCGGTCACCGGGTCGGTTCCGCCCTTGCTGATGATCACGAACGAGTCGCCCGGAACGGGAATGTGCGAACCGCTGAGATTCAGGTCGCCAGCGAGGTTTACGGAGCCCGTGACGTCGAGCTGGTCGTAGTCCGCGCCAGCAGTGGCGGCACCGTTGATGTCAACCGAGAACTGGCCGCTGCTCCCAAACGAAATATCGCCCGTTTGCAGAATTCCCGTGCCGGCGCCTCCTGGAGACACTTCACCGGAGTTCACGTTGACGTCAGCCTGTACCTCGCCGGCACCGGAGAGCACGTCACCGCTGCTCAGCGACACCCCGTTTGACGCCGCCAGAGTTCCGCCGTCAAGCGACGTACTCGTGCCCAGAACCGCCAGTCCGCTATCCCGCAGCGTGACGTTGTCGGCCCCGACCGCGAGCGTTCCGACTGTACTGAAACCGGAACTGCTTGAAAGTCTTCCCAACATCAGGGAACCGGTCGCCGTGATCGTCGATCCGACCTCCCCCAGAAAGTCTCCATCGACATCTCCTCCACCGGTCAGTCCGCCCTGATTACGCAGCAGGCCCGTGCCGGGAATCGTGACGACCGCACCGCTGCCAACATCCAGATCGCCAGACGCGGCATTGACAAGTTCTCCATCCCCGACAACAGATTTCGACTGGCCAGCGACAATCGTCATGACACCTTCATTGGTAAATGACTCGCCGTTTGTGACAATAGAATCGTCGCTCCACTGCAGGCCATTTCCTGTGATATTAAAGATGACGCCGCCTGGCCCTACCGCAAAATCATCTGCGATTATTCCGTTTCCATTGTCCTCGATCGTGACGAAATTCGATCCTGCCGCGGTGCCGTTGAAAGTTCCCGTCCAGCCACTGGACGAACTCAGCTGCAGGTCGCCACCGTTAGCGGTCCAGACAGCACTCGCGTCACTCGTTCCACCTGATGCGACATTCAGAGTGCCGGCGTTTGACCGCACTTCACCACCGGTCAGATTATTGAACACACCATTACTGCCGGAATCATTAAAAAAGGCCGACAGATCAGCACCAGCGAGCGACTTCACGACCAGCCCGGCATTGTCAAACACCGAATTGTTACGCAGTCGGACATCACCACTATTTTGAAAGTCGAAGGTGCTGTTATTCACAAAGTGGAACGCATCGTACAGCTCAAGGTTGTCGCTGCCGCCACCCGCCATGTGACTAAACGTACCATTATTTGTAAAGGTCCCTGATCCGCGGAACTCGAAGTTGCCGTCGCCGAACCGGTACTGGGCTGCCCCGTTGCTGACAAAGCTGCTGGAACCCGCCAGCACGAGGTCGCCGTCCTGGAAATCGAGCAGATTCGTGGCCTGACTGGTCGCCTGCCCGGTCACATTAATTGTCGTATTGGTCCCGTCGAACGTCGTCGTTCCGCCTTGGAACTCAATATTGGCTGCAGTGAGTGCCGCATTGGCCGAGAAGCTCACATCTCCATCATAGATCTGATCACCGCTACTTGTGACCCCACCGCCATCAATGGCGATCGCTGCAGCGGAAATACTAACGTCACCGGCGGTCGCTTCCACGAGTCCGCCGAACGTTGTCATCCCCTGTCCAGTCGTCTGAGTGATGCTGGCCGCGAGGACATCCTCGGTGAAGTCCACATTCGCAGCGTTTTGAATCAGAAGATTGCCGGTCGGGCCACTGGCGCCGAAGGTCGATTCCGCCGGCCCATCGCCAGTCGGAGGGCTGAGCGAATCGAGCTGCAAAACGAAGGCATCCACGGCCGCACCGTCCTCACGGGACGAGATACGGACGGTGTATGTCCCCGGTGTCGCGATGTCCCACGTCGCGTCGACACGCGGTGTCGCTCCCGCGTTGTTGGTTTCAAACCCACCATCCAAAGACCAACCCGGACTGCCGAAATCGCTCGCACCGTTGCCAGCAAACTCATACCAGTCCGCGACCGTTCCTCCGGGACCATCGGTCAGCTCGATGATGTCAAAGAAGACGGCATCGCTCCCGCCGTCGTATCCGCTCCAGCGAGGAAACAGTCGGTACGTTCCAGGCGTGGAAATCACCACATCGAAGGTCACAAAGGGTGCGTTGGTCGCACCATCCGTTCCACTCCCATTCGGAAGATGCTGAATGTACTTTCCGTCTCGCGCATTGGCGAACAGGCCGGGTCCGGGAAACGCCGCGGATTCATCGGGAACGATGACCCACGCGGCCCCGTTGCTGCGGTCCGTCCGCCCGGTGAAATTCTCCGCTTCGACGACGACCGTGCCGGCAGATTCCAGAAAGCCAGCGTTGCCCCCGACAGAACCGTCGAACAGGATGTCCCCTGCGGTTCCGGCATCGAGCGTCAGGTTGTCGTCGCCAGGTGACGAGCCCACAAGAACGCCGTTAAAGCTGATGTTCCCACCAGCTGGCGCGTTGCCTCCGTCGGTCGTGTCAATCGACATCGACGTTGTGTAGTCCGTCCGGCCGTTGAGGGTTACTGCCCCACCGTTCGTGACGATGCCCGACGCCAGCGTCGTCGATGTCCCTGAGGTCAGCGTCACGGACGCATCGCCCGCCCCCGTAATCTGACCATCGACCACTACGTCACCGAACGGTGATGTCAGCGTCACCGGGTCGTTGAAAGTCGCGGTATTTGTCGTGACCGTCCCGCGTCCAGTCGCCGCGTCACCAAAGGTGACCGAACTGAAACCGTCCTGCAGCAGCGCGAGTTCGTCACTGTCAAGGTTCAAGTCTCCCGCGGCACCCGCCAGGCCAATCGACGTACCGGCTGTCAGCGGGGCGAACGTCAGCGGACCAGTGCCTCGAACATTCAGTGCTCCCGTCCCGGTAATGCGGACAAGCTTCACATTATCGGCATTGATCGTCAGTGGGCCGGTCGCTGCCGGATCACCAATGTTGGTCGTGCCCGTATTGTGCGTCCGAACCTGAAAGCCATCACTCGCTCCAGTCCCGGTGGCGTTAAAGGTCAGAGCACCGGAGCCGGTCGCGGCCACGGACATCGTCGCCGTGTTATTCCCAATCCGGATCCCATTGTGGTCACCAGCGGTGGCCGTTCCCGTGAGGGTGACGGAACCTGTACCGCCCGTCTGAATGCTGATGACATTCGGGCTGCTCGCTTCGGCGTAAACACCTGCACCACCCGATCCGGTCGAACTGACGGAACCATTGATGTCGATGTCGCCCGAGGTGGAACCAATTGTCGATGTCCCCTCGATCAGCACACCGCGCTGAGAGCCCGTCCCTCCGACAGTCCCGTCAATATCGATCGTCCCGGTCGTCGATGTCAGCATTGAATCATCAATGAAGACGCCGGTCAGTCCCGTGACCGACACACCGTTTACTGTCAACTGGCCACTTTGCGTGGAGACGTCGCTGGAACTGCGAATAAAGACGCCGCCTCCCGCCGTTGCCCCACCGGTCCCTTCGATCGTGACGGTTCCCGTTCCGGTCGCTTCCACAACCGCACCATCAATCGTGACGCCAGTAAAGATCCCGCCTCCGCCCCCCGCATTCGCATTCAGCGAGATCGCGCCATCGACTGTCGAAATACTCGACCCGCTGCTGAGCACGATGTCGCGGCTCGCAGTCAGGTCAACCGAGCCGAAAGCACTCGTGCTGATATCAGAGGCCCCATTCGGCAGGTTAATCGTGGCAGCGTCGATCGTGAGCGATTCGTCAGCGGCCAGGCTGACTGCTGCATTCACATTGACGGTATCGCCCCCGTTTCCGCCATTGATGTCGATCGTCGCCGGGTAGCTCGCCGACAGACTGTCGACGTCAATGATGTTTACGCCGGTGTCGCCAGCGTTGATCGTCAGCATGACCGAAGGATTGTTGAACGTAACGGACTCGCCAGCGACGTCAGAGTCAACGGTCGTCTGCCCTGCCCCTGCATCAGTGACCGTGATTGTCTCAGCAGCAGTGCTGTAATTCAGCGTGACGTTCGCGGCTGTGATTGATGACGTGATCGGCTCCAGACCGGTGTAGGTGATCTGTGGGACGCCGGTCAGGTCGATGGTGCCGTCGGTGTTGTTCGTAAAGTCGAACATGGCATCGTCGAACGTCCCCCCGGTCAGAACTAGATCGTCGTTGCCGCCGTCGCCCCCGTTGTAGGTCAGTCCGCCAGCCGGCACGGGGCTTCCGCTACTGAAGTCCAGCGTCAGCGTGTCATCGTCGCCATCGGTGCCCTGGATTGTGATGCCGCCAGTCAGAGATGCGAGCGGACGCGACTCGATCAACGCGCCACCGGGCACAGCCCGCACCTCCAGATTCCCCCCGTTGACCACCAGTCGGACGGAATCCGCACTGCCATCCTCGCTCGGCGAGAACGTCGCGGTGGTTGCCGTATCATTGTCGGTGATCGTGATGTTCTGCGACGTCGTGGCGCCCAGCGCAATGCCGGCGGAGGGGTTGCTGATCGTCAGCGTCGCGGTTTCGGTTCCCTCGTTCAGCAGATCGTCAAGGACCGTGAACGTGACGCTGCCGGTCGTCATGCCACTGGGAATTTCAATCTGAACACTGCCACCAGGCACGTCGTCGGTGAGCATGTAGTCGCCCGCCGTGATGCCGGCTCCGGTGACGCCCAGATCGACCGTCTGGTTGCCGTCAACCGGCCCTTCTGCTGTGGCCGTAACGGTAATTGCTGTCATGCCAGCCTCGGTACCGGTGCTTTGGTTGACCGACAAGTCAACACGGGGCCGGATTGTGTAGGTTTCTTCCGAGGTGATGCCTGTGGAAGGGTCAAAGGCGTTGCCGGCAATGTCCTGAATGTTCTCGCCAGGAGTAAAGTCCAGGTCGAGTAACCCGTTTCCACCGACTCCGGCAATGGTGACCGTGAATGTTGAACCGTCTGTATCACCATTGTCGCCAACGGTGATCATGCCGGTCGTTACCGTTCCGGATACCGTGAAGTCCGATGCGTTCACACCGAATGCTGCGAGGGGATGAATGTCTTCACTGAAGTCCACGAGAAACGTCACACTCGGTGCACCCGTAAATTCCGCAGTCGGAGACTGGCGCGTGATGGCAACGGTCGGGGCCGTGTTGTCTGGAGACAGTGTGATGCCAGTCAACTGGTTACCCTGAGCCCGGTTGATCACGGTCATGCCACTGAAATTCTGCAGCACGGGACTGCCACCGTTAATGGGTGGGAGACCAGGCAGATCAAATGGAGTGTCGATGGCCAGAAACTCAGCAACATTCAGCCCGCCCGGGCCGGTGGTTCCTTCTCCGACGACAATCTGGTTGTTCTCAAGGACGAAGCCGGAGGAGTTGGCGAGGTCGTAGTTGACTGCGCCCTGATAGATGAAGATTGCATCGCCGTCGGTATCCGGATCAGAGCCACCGTTCAGTGGTGTGAGATCATCAAACGGATTAGCCAGCGTGCCCGTCCCACCTCCCGGAGCAGTGTTGTCGACAAACCAGATCAGATTGTTGACCGAGATCTCGACCGTCCCAACCGCCGTGTCGATGCCATTCCCGGCGGTGTACGTGAAGGTTGTGGTCCCGGTGAAGCCGGGATCGGGGAGGAAAATGAAACTTCCGTCTGCATTAAAGGACGAAACGACGCCGTCCGTTGCAGCGTCGTCAACGGAAATGACCGTCGTTGCGTCGGGGTCATTGCTCAGCAGACCGTTGTCGGCGTCGACCTCGATGCCCACGTTGCCGATCGAGTCGTAGAAGTCGTTCATGACCGTCGTCAGCAGCGTGCGGTCTTCGAGACGCTCGGACTGACTGATGGCCGCGACGAAGTCCTGCCGCTGCAGGGCGCGACGCATCCGCAGCGACGAGTACCAGCGGCTGGGGCCGAAGTGAGCGGAGGCAGCGGGAGTCACGTAGCCAGACTGGCCCAGACGGGCCTTGCGGTTCAGGAAGCGACGGGACCGTCGGACCCAGTTGATGCGTGCTGCGAATGTCTCATAAAGCCCAAGCCAGTTGCGAAGCTGCATGATCTGAGTCCTTCTTTGATATCTGAAATCTCAACAGGCTTCCTGGACGACAGCGGCAACCAGACAGACAACGTCGAATCAGCCGTCGTTGTCGGTGGTCGAAGCTGCCTCAAGCAGTCCAGAAAAAAATGATGGGTGACCGCTCAACGAGTGACGGCGCAGGCGCGGCGTGTAACCTCAGGTTTGCGCAGCGGCTGACACACTGGGTTCCTGAGGAAACAGCCCATCACTCCAGAACCGGGAAAACCCATGTGCCAATCGCAGCGCACCTGAACACAAAATGGCGGCCCTGACAGCTGATTGTGAAAATACGCAAAATGTGGGCCATGCAAAGCTGTCGAAAACCGGGCCCACGCCAGCGATAGCAGACGAGTCTTCAGGCAAATGAACCGGGCCTGTGCGTTGTTGCTGTTCGCGTCGCGAACCAGAAGCCGTGCTGGTCCATCGCGCCGCTCTGGGCAGCAGCGCGGCGGACGCCCTGCCCCAACGGTCTGGCCAGAATGAGAATCTGACGACGGTGTAGCGGACACTGTGCGGCACGATTCCGCCGGTCGCCTGTCGGTTGCGCACCTGCGAGGAAGCTGTCCTGCCGGCAGTGGAACGACGTGGTCATTCGACGGGTCGGGCGGTCGGCGTATACTTCGCGGCCTGAATCCGAAAATCAGTCCGTTACCGTGAAGAACCGCTCGTTGCGGTCGAGGAGACGTTCAATGTCGTCGCGTTACTGTGTGAGAATTCTGTGGAGCGTATTCGTTGTTGCTGTCGTCGGTCGCTCGGCGCTGGCGGCGGACGATGGCTGTTCGAGCACAAAGGACAAGCCGGTCACGGACCTGCCTCTGGTGTTCTGCGAGGACTTCGAATCGGGGGCGGAAGCCTGGGAGCCGGCTGATCCGCAGGCCTGGAAGCTGGAAACGCTCGACGGCAACACAGTGTTCGCGCAGTTTGCTCAGAGCAAAGTTAAGAATCCGGTACGGTCGCCGTTCAACCGCTGCATCCGGAAGGGCGACTCAGTCGGCAGCTTTGTGCTCGACGTGAAGTTTCAGTCGACAAAGAAGGACTACCCGCATCGCGATCTGTGCCTGTTCTTCGGCTTCCAGGATCCCTCGCACCTGTATTACGTCCACTTTGGAAAACGCACCGACGATCATGCCAACCAGATCTTCATCGTCAATGAGCAGCCGCGCACGAAGATCTCGACGAAGACAACGCCAGGCACAGACTGGGATGACGAGTGGCATCATGCGCGGATCAAGCGCAATGTGCAGAGCGGCTCGATTGAAGTCTTCTTCGACGACATGCAGACGCCCGTCATGACGGCGACCGACAAGACGTTTCAGTGGGGCCGCGTCGGCATCGGCTCGTTTGACGACACGGGCCGGTTCGACAATGTCATGCTGTTCGGACAGAAGGCCGGGAAGTAGGTAAGCGATTGCCGGATACGTTGTGGCTCGCCAGCGTGTGGCCCTCTCCGCGGCTGAGACCGCGACTCTCCCGCAAGCGGGAGAGTCAGTGTCTGGACCAGGAAGTGAGTGCCTGCCCCAGGAAACGGGAAGTCCGCTGCGGACTGGCCGGTGGGAACCGGCTCTGCAAAGCTGGCCGGTGGGAACCGGCCCTACGAAGCGTCGTCCGCCAGACCGTAGTTCTCCAGTTTGCGATACAGCGCCGGGCGGGAAATGCCGAGGAGTCTGGCGGCTTTGGCTCGGCTGCCACCGGTTCGTTCCAGCGCGGCGAGAACGTGATCACGCTCGACACGGGCCAGCAAGGTGTCGAGCGGTTCGAGCGCTGCGTCTGGCGAAGGCCCGAGCTGCTGGGCGTCCATCCCAGTCCGGAACTGAAAGGGCAGGTGCGCCGTCGAGATGACACTGCCGTCGCACGCGGCGTGAGCCTGCCGCACGACCTCACGCAACTCGTCCAGATTGCCAGGCCAGTTGTAGATTTCGAACTGACGCCAGACGTCTTCGGAAACTCCCGTCACCTGTCGGTCGCTGCCTCGATTGCACGCCTCGACAAAGCTCTGGCCAAGCAGTCGCAGATCGGCGAGCCGCGAACGCAGCGGTGGCATTTCGATCTGTAGAGACGCAATCAGATAAAAAAGATCGTCCGCCAGCCGTTCGTTCTCCCGCAGCAAATGAAGGGCCTCGACCGACGACGTCATCAATCGACAGCGGTCGCGGAACGCTGATCCGTGAGAAGAAGTGGCAAACGACGCCAGTCGAGCCTGCAGGTCGCGCGGCAGATGATCGACGTCGGCAAGAAACACGGCGCCCGGCTGCAGAGTGGCGCTGCCCGACGCTTCGCCCCAACCGGTCTCCACAAGCCGCCGCAGCGCACCGCATAACTCGTCGACGGAAAGCTCGCGACAGTTCAACGGCACGAACGGGCGCTGGCCGAAATCGCTGCCGTAATGAATGACGCGCGCGACGTGCTCGCGACCGGTGCCGCTCTCACCTGTCAGATGCACGATCGACCGTGAATGCGTCGCAAGCTCGATCTGATCGAACACGCAACGCATCGGCGGAGTCTGGCTGACAATCGAATCGCGTCCGTAACGCTGTCGCAACTCGTGCCGCAGCGCCGCCAGCTCGGCATGAACTTCAGTGATGATCGACGCACTCCCCGACGCGCGCGTCGGCGGAACTTCCGTCACCACTCCCAGGACAAGCAGGACGCCGTCGGTGTCCGCCAGCGGGAAAAAGTGAACGAGCCTCGCCACAGATCGGCCGGTCTGGCGATGGACGAAGTAACGCGGCACCTGCAGTCGCTCGCCGCCGAACACTTCCTGCGGCGGGGCGAGACACTCGGTGACAGACTCGGGCTCTTTCGCGGCCGAGCCCGACGTCAGCTCGCAGCGGCGTCCCAGCAGTTCGGCGACCGGCCAGCCCGTGATCTGCTCGCAACCGGCGTTCGCAAACACAAGCCGCCGGTCCGCATCGACGACGAAGCACGGCGACGCGACCAGATTCAGCATGGAGTCCAGCCGCTGCTTGCGTGAGATTCGTCGAGCCACGCGGCGCCTCCTGGTGGAAATGTGCGGTCTGTGTTTTCGTTTGACCCGCAGCCGGAGGCGACGGCGTTTTGTTGCCCTCACGTTTGAGTACAAACGCCTGCGCCTTCGGCTGCGGGTCAAACGGAGCGGCTACTCGCTCGGAAAAGCCGCCACGCGGATGTTTCGAAACGCCAGGTCCGTCGTCGGGTCGTGGCCCTGCAGGCTGATTGGGCCGGCGGCGGTCTTGCTGCCTCGACGCGGGTTGTCGTCCGCGGCACGAGTGTCCTCCCAGTCGGTCACCTGAAAGCCGTTAACCCAGGCCGCGATGCGCGGCCCGTGAGCGATCAGCGTCGTCGTGAACCATTCGTGATCGTTCGGCACGACCCAGCGCGCCTGTGTGCGGCGGAAGATCGCTCCGGTCCCGGCGTTGTCTTTCGGCCGGCGGCGGTCACCATCGGCGAAGACGTTTTCAATCTGCAGTTCATAGCCGTGTGACGGAGCCTCTTCGGTTCCTGGAATCAGGCGGAAGAAGACGCCGCTGTTGAGCCCGTCGCCGTTGACCTGCGCCTCGAACTGCAGCGTGAAGTCCGCCCATGATGATTCGGTTTCCAGAAAGCCCGGCCCGTTCTTCGCGACGATCGCACCGTCGGCCACGCTGAATTCACTCTTCGATCCCGGCACAACTCGCCAGCCGCCGAGGTCCGCGCCGTTGAACTGCTCGATCGTGCCCAGCGGTTTGAGGAACACGTTGCGGAATCGAATGCGGCCAGCGTTCTTCTGCAGGCCGATCAACCCACCGCGTCGGAAGCCTTCGGTCTCGTCGGTGTGATCGAGCACCGCTTCGCCGTCGACGGCGACCGTGAAATGGTTGCGGTCAACCCGGACGCTCATCGACTTCCAGACTTCCTCGCCGGTGACTTCCTTAGTGGGCTGAGCCCGACCGACGAGGCTCGCCGTTTTGAACTCGGGGTGCGAATCGCAGATGTTGAGTTCGTAGCAGTCGGCGGTGACGACTTTGGGGTCGGCCAGCGTTCGCAGAAAGACGCCGCTGTTGCCGTCCTTGCCCATCCAGTAGTCGAACTTCAATTCGTAGTCGGCAAACGGCACGGTCGTCAGGAGCAGTCCGATGTCGCCTTCGGTGGCTTCAATCTCACCGTCGTCGTTGACGTGCCAGTTCGCATTACTACTCGGCGTCCAGCCTGCCAGCGTCTGGCCATCAAAGAGCTGAATCCAGCCGTCGCGGATTTCTTCTTATGAGAGCAGCAGCTTTGGTTCGCCGGCAAGCGGCAGCGTTGGCAGCGCCGGCCTCTTTGGTTTTCGAGCCTTCGCGGAATCGCCGCCCGATGGAGCAATCGAGTCCGTCAGTTCAGTCGCCACAGAGTCTGCGCCGTCGTCGGGAGAGGCTGGCGTCGCGTCCTGACTCTCTGTGGATGCCGGGCCGGAGTCGCTCGCGTTGTCCCCGCACCCGGAAACACCCATCAGACACAGCAGTGACAGACTGGCAATCAACAGACGCATTCGAGTTTCTCCGTCAGGGGATTCGATCAATTCTTACTGACAGCGAAACCACCAGAACGTCGGCTTCGAATACATGGCTGGCCGACTGCCGGATGAACCGCAACGCGGTTCCACAACTCAACCTGGGGTCAGCGGCGCAGCCGCGCTACCCCAGGTCTCAGAGACATCAACGGCCCAACCCTGAACGGGTTGCACAATCAAATGTCGGCAATGTGGAACCCCTTCAGGGTTCAGACTTCCGGTGGTTGGTTTCCGGGGGCGGCACTCGCGGCTGCGCCGCATCGCTTGCCCCAGGCTTTGCTGTCTGACCCCGTTGGGGTCGATTGCTCTGACCCGATCAGAATTCGCTGTCCGTCGGTTGATGCGACGAATTCTCAGGTCGGAACGCGTCGGACTGTAGCGTGCTGCTGCGCTGCTTGACAAAGAATCGTGGTCACGTACAACGCTCGCCGCGCAGGACATCCATTTCACGGATCACGTTCTGCGATTGTCATTCTGATGTTTCCGCCGGCCTGCATCCGCACCGCGTCGATCTGCCGGCTTCGTGTTTCTCTGATTGAATCAATGTGAGGAGTGACTGATGAGTGGTCCGATTGTCCGTACCGGGACAACGCCGGAGTTCTGGAAGAACTATGACCAGGTGTTCGGCAGCAAGAAGAAGGCCGCCGACAAGAAGAAGGCGGTGAAGAAAGCAGCGACGAAGAAGGCGACCGCTAAGAAAAAAGCGGCGAAGAAGAAAGCCGGCAAAAAGAAGGCTGCAAAGAAAAAGAAATAGAAGACGTCGCCGCGTTCGCGGAGAACGCGGGTTTCCCGCACTCGGGCGAGTGCGGCGACGAAGTCAGAATCAGAAACGCTCCCGCTGAGTGATCGGCGGGAGCGTTTTTGTTTTCCGTCACAGGACATTCCGTAGCGAAACTCGCGCAGAGTTTCGGTCCTCTGGCAAAGCGCACCGAATCACCAGTGCCGAAACTCTGCGCGAGTTTCGCTACCGCACTTCGACCTGCTTGACGGCGCGAACCGGCGGGTTTCAGAATCGCCGCTCTTCTATTCGCCTGTCCCGATCGATTCGATCTTCCATTCTGCCTGGGAACTGCCATGACTTCGCTGTCGAGACTGCTCGCTCTGGCCCTGACTGTGACTCTGCTCGGCTCAACGCTCGCGCGAGCGGCCGACAAACCGAACATCCTGATGATCGCGATCGATGATCAGAACGACTGGATCGGCTGCCTGGGCGGCCATCCGCTGGCGAAGACGCCGCACATCGACGCTCTGGCGAAACGCGGCACCGTCTTCCTGAGTGCTCACTGCCAGTCGCCGCTGTGCAATCCGTCGCGAACCTCGTTGATGACCGGGCGGCGGCCGTCGACGACCGGTGTTTACGGGCTGGCTCCGTGGTTCCGGCAGGTCGAAGCTCTCAAAGACATCGTCTCCCTGCCGCAGGCGCTGCGGAAGCACGGTTACAAGGCGTACTCGACCGGCAAGATTTATCACGGCGGTTATGGCCGGCGGAAAACCGATGACGAGTTCGACAAGCTCGGCCCGCCGGCGGGAGTCGGCGTGCGGCCCGAAAAGAAGCTCGTCGACACGCCGGCCAAGCATCCGCTCGTCGACTGGGGCGTCTTCCCGCACAAGGACGAAGACAAGGGTGACTGGAAGGTCGCGAGCTGGGCGGTTGACGAACTGAAGAACTCGCCGGACGAACCGTTCTTCCTGTCGGTCGGCTTCTTCCTGCCGCACGTTCCGTGTTACGCGACGCAGAAGTGGTTCGACCTGTACCCGAACGACAAGTCCGTGCTGCCACCGATTCTTCGCACCGACCGCAGCGACACGCCGCGCTTCAGTTGGTACCTGCACTGGAAGCTGCCCGAGCCGCGGCTGAAATTCCTGGAGGAAGCGAACCAGTGGGAGAACCTCTGCCGGTCGTACCTGGCCTGCACCAGTTTCGTCGACAGCCAGGTCGGTCGCGTGCTGAAAGCTCTCGATGAAAGCGGCAAGCGGGACAATACGATCATCGTCCTGTGGGGCGATCACGGCTGGCATCTGGGCGAGAAGGAGATCACCGGCAAGAACACGCTGTGGGACGACGGCACGCGAGTCCCGCTGATCTTCGCCGGCCCTGGCGTCTCAGCCGACGCCCGCTGCACGCAGCCCGCCGAACTGCTCGACATCTACCCGACCCTGCTGGATCTGGCTGGCCTGCCAGAAGACAAGAGCCTCGAAGGCCTCAGCCTGCGCCCGCAGCTCGACGATGCCAGCACGAGGCGCGACGTCCCCGCGATCACGACGCACAACCACGACAACCACGGAGTCCGCTCAGAAAACTGGCGCTACATCACCTACGCCGACGGCACTCAGGAGCTGTACGACATGCGGCAGGATCCCAACGAGTGGAAGAACCTCGCCGACGACCCGCAATACGCCGACGTCATCGCCCGGCACCGCAAGTACCTCCCGAAGGCGAGCCTCAAGCCCGTCCCCGGCAGCAAACACCGCATCCTGCTGTACGAGAATGGAAAGGTGAACTGGGAAGGCGAAGACGTCGCCAAAGACGACCCGATTCCAGAGATCTGATTCGAGGCGGATGTAGGGCCGGTTCCTACCGGCCGATTGCTTTGGCAATGACAGGTGGCAGGTGGGAACCGGCCCTACTCGCTTGGGTCATTTGTAACGAATGATGAGCAGAGTCGTTTATGACCGTCTACAAGTATCTGAGTCCTGACCGTATCCATGTCTTGCAAGACTCCGTGGTCCGATTCTCCCAGCCGAACGCGTTGAACGACCCGTTTGAATCATTCCCCGGCTTTACGGAATATCGTGATCACCTTCGGTCCGAATTGCTCCGCAAGCGAGTTCGGGAATGCAGATGCGGTCGGCCGGTGGGAACCGGCCCTACGGGGAAGCGACTCCGAAACGGAATCATTACCCTGTCGGCACAAGACCTGTCTTTCCGGCATCAATCCCCCACTCGCAAAAGGACATTCCATGCGCATGCTCTTCACACTTTTGACCGTCACCTGCCTGATCACAGGATGCGCCAGCGATCCGCCTGCGACGGAGACCGCTGGTACTGACACGGGTACGAGTTCGGCGGCGGACTCGGCCGGCGAATCGATTGATGCGTCTGCGGAAGCATCAATGGCCGCGCCGGAAGAGTCGGGCGCAGAGGACGAGACGGTCGCGTCCGCGGAGACGACGGCGGACAGCGAGGATTCGACGCCGCTGGTGATTGATGTGCGGACGCAGGCGGAGTGGGACGAAGGGCATCTTGAGATCGCCAGACACATTCCGCTCGACCAGATCACGGAGCGGATTGGCGACGTGGCGCCGGACAAGGATCAGAAGATCTACCTGCACTGCCGCAGCGGCGGTCGTTCCGGGCAGGCGCTGACGCAGCTCGAAGGTCTGGGCTACACCAACGTTGAGAATGCTGGCGGCCTTGAGGATGCTCGCGCGAAATTCGAGAGCGGCCAGGACTGACCGTCTGCGTGGCCACGAAGTTTCCGCCTGGCTGGTTCCTGCCGGCTGGCGTTGAATCACTGGTCGGAAATGCGAACGGTGCTGTCATCGCGTTCGCAAAGAATGTGAGTCGATCGGCTGATCAGGGATTGCCACGAAAAAGCACAAAGAGACACGAAAAGAAACGCCCTTGTTCTTGTGCCTTTTCGTGCCTCTTTGTGGCGATCGCTTTGTCAGCTCAGCCGCGACTCTGTTTCGCCGGAACTCGCTGTACTCAGTCCGGCCTGTATCTGCGAGTTGAAGACGCCCCGGCGGCAAGATGGGCAATCTGCTTGAAATTTGCCTGTTGTATGGGTCGTAGCGGTGATTTGCGTCGTGCCTCTCGAATCGGCTCTGAGGAATCAGGCTGCGTCAAAACGTGGTGCAGGACGAGTCGATAACCCCTGTGTCTGATTGGATTGTGACGGGCGGACGGAATCTGCCGGTCACAGCAGACTCGGAAGTAGTCAGCTCACGGCGGACGACCGGCGGAATGGACGAGAGTCGCCGGGCTGTCGGGCTGTGTCGCACCAGCCTTTCACAAGGGATTGACGGGGAGAGCGCTGTGAAGATTGGATTCTCTGTTCGAGCATGGGTGCTCAGCGCGGCCGCAGGGCTGGTGATTGCAGGCACGATTTATTCCGGCAAAGCTCCGCTGACAGGCGAGCTGGCTGCTCAAACGCAGTCGAGCGAAACGAAGCAGCGACCTCAGCACAGCTCGCTGAAGTCGTACCTGTCGAGGAATCGGCAGACGGATTCGGAGATTGAGGCCGAGTCGCTTGCCGAGGATTCCGGCATTCGACAGGTCTCGAACGAAGTCGTGCCGGCGGACGGTTCAGCAACCGGCGAACCTCGCAAGCTGATCGAACGCCCGGCCACTCGCGATGCCATCAGCAAATCGCGACCGGCTCGCAACACACTGTTCCCGTCACTGTTTCAACGTCCGGCGAAGAATCAGCCAGAGCAGCAGCAGCAGATCGTGACGCCGCGTGCCGACGACGGTCGCAGTGCCGTTCAGCAGCGGCTCGAAGAACTGTACCATGAGAACGGACAGGAAATGCCGCCGATGGATATTGGCGAGCTGCCTTCGGCCGGTCTGGAGCAGGAGATTCCGCCACTGCCCAAAGCCGCGGATAAGGAGCCCGCTCCGATTCAGCAGGTTTCCAACAACCCGTTCAAGCGGTTCTTCAGCAAGATCTCGCCGTTCCGCAAGAAGAATGGCGAGAACGACGAACGGCCCGAGCATGTCGAGAAGATGCCTCGTTCGCTCCGCGCCGAGCAGGAGCGTGTCCAGCAGCAGTTCAATGCTCAGCCACTTCCCGCTCCGGCAGCCGCTCAGCCCGCCACGGAACCGCAGCTGCTCTCAGAAGAGTCGCAGCAGGAAGCCATTCAGGCGATTGAGAAACCCGCCAGTGAGCTGCCGGCATTCAATCCTGCTGTTGAGCTGCCCGAAGTCTCACTGCCGGACGTCGCCCTGCCGGATGAATCGGCTGTCCCTCAGCTCAAGGAAGAACTCAGCGACGAGCTGATCGGCAAGACGCCGGAGCCTGAGATTCCAACGCTTGACGACATTCCGGACATCGACGACGTGCTCGGCAACCCGTTTCCGGAAGTGTCCGAAGCGGAAGCCGATGGCGTGAAAAAAGCCGCTCCCAAAGCAGAGCCTCTGCCGGAAGCAGCGACGCCGTTCTCCGGCCTGGCTCTGGAATCCGAACCGGCACCGCTGAAAGCTCCGGCCCTGACCGACGCTCCGGCCTTGCCTGAAACGCCAGCGGAAATCGAAGCGACGGTCCCAAGCCTGCCCGAACTGCCGGCTCTGGACCTGACCGAAACTTCCGCCGAGACGCTGCCGTCGGTTCCGGAACTGCCGGAAGTCAAACTGCCGGCTCAGAATGAGCTGCCAGTCGTCGACGACAGCTCGGACAAAGCGGCTCCGCCTCTGGAACTGCCGGAAATCGCTCCGGCTAAGAAGGCTCCTCAGCCCGACGCCAAAACCAAGCTGCAGAAGATTGCCGAGCGTCAGGAGCTGAAGGGTCTGAAAGGTTTCTGCCCGGTCGCTCTGCGGGACAGTCGCGATCTGATCGACGCCGAGCCTCAATTCAAGGCTGAGTTCGAAGGCCGCACATACAACTTCTCCTCAGCGGAAGCTCTGAAGAAGTTCGAGTCGAATCCCAAAATGTACGCTCCGGCGAACGCGGGCATCGACGTCGTGGCCGCCCTGGAAGAAGCCGACATCGAAGGCACGCTGGACCACGCCGTCTGGTACAAGAATCGACTCTTCCTGTTCAGCTCGCAGCAGACACTCGACCAGTTCTCAATCGCCCCGTCAGTCTACGTGGCGGAAGACAGCGACGAGGAATAGCGAGCGACAAGCGGCTGACGAAGTCGCTGTTTAATCCGCAAAAACTCAACAGCCCGGTCGAGATTTCGACCGGGCTGTTTTGCTGCGCAGCAGGCGAGTCTGGCGAATTCAGGCCACGGGTGTCGGCGAGCCGTGTGCCGTCAGGCCACGGGTGTCGGCAGCGTTGGAAAAACCGCAGCCTTACGGCAGCGGCTCGCCAAACTTGTCTCGCGAGAACGACTGGCCAGCGTCACCACAGGTCGGCGCGCGGGTCGGTCGAGTTGCGGGCGGCGAACTCTGCAAGCAGCCGACGGCTCTCGTCGTCGAGTTCTTTCGGGACGACGATCTTCAGCACGGCAAACAGATCGCCGCGCTGTTTCGTTTTCGGATCGACGACGCCCTTTTCGCGCAGTCGCAGTTTCGTGCCGCTCGATGCCCCGGCCGGGACCGTCACAGAAACGCGGCCTTCGCTGAGCGTCGGGACATCGACTTTGGCTCCGAGTGCGGCTTCGGCCAGCGTGACCGGAACATCGACGAACAGGCTGCTGCCTTCGCGGCGAAACCAGGGGTGCGGAGCGACGCGGACCTTGATCAGCAGGTCGCCGTTCGGACCGCCGTGCATGCCGGGGTGCCCCTGCCCTCCCAGGCGGATCGACTTGCCAGACTCGATGCCTGCGGGAATGCGAACAGTCAGCCGTTCGCTCTGACCGCCGATCGAGACAGTCAGGTCGTAAGTTCCGCCTTCGGTCGCTGTCGTGAACGGAATGTCGATCGATGTTTCCGCGTCCTGGCCTTTCTGAGGTCGCGCCGGCCCGCGCCGCTGCGTGCGCGCTCCGCCAAACGCTCCCGATCCAAACGCGCCGCCAAACAGGTCGCCGAGATCGACGCCGGCACCTCCACCAAACAGATCGTTCAGGTCGACCGGCCCGCTGCCTGACCAGGCCTGCCCGCCACCGCCCGCTCCCTGAAAGGCCGCGTGGCCAAAGCGGTCGTACTTCTGCCGTTTCTCATCATCACTGAGAACGGAGTAGGCTTCCTGAACCTGCTTGAACTTCTGAGCTGCTGCCTTGTCATCCGGCTTCACGTCCGGATGATTTTCGCGCGACAGTTTTCGGTAAGCCTTGCGGATCTCGTCCGCCGAAGCCCCCTTCTGCACGCCCAGCACGTTGTAATAGTCGTCCGCCATGTGTTGTCATCCTGCCGTGATGGCAGTCCTCATTGCCGTCCGATCATCGAGCAATTCGGATGCCGATTCGGCAGCCTGTCGAGCAACTCCGAACGCTTCCGAGACGAGTCTCACGGAAACAAAAAACGCCCCGAACGAAGAATCGTCGGAGCGTTTCAGACTATGGCGTGTTGTCCGGAAGTGCTCAAGCGGCAGCGTGAGCCGCGACGGCCCCTACTGCACCTGAACGTTGACGTTCGGCTGCTGTGGCTGACCGGGCTGGCCATTCTGACCCGGCTGATTCTTGTTCTGGTCGCCTTTCTGTGGCGGCGCCTTCGGTCCAAAGATGCCGTTGAGTTTCTCGCGCAACAGGCGGGCGTTGACGCGCGAATCCAGATGGATGATCTGGACGGACGAGTTCGGCGCGGCTGCCTCGTCGAGCGCTTCAACAATCAATGTGACGTTGTCGAGCAACCCCTGCGTGGCCGACACGACGAGGTTGTTCGACAGCTCGTCAACGCCGATCGACAACAGCCCTTTGAAACGAATCGGCTGTTCCTGTTCCTGGTCGGCACCTTCGCCTCCGCCACCATAAATGTACGTGTAGCTGCGGTCGGCGGGCCGATCCTTCTCGTCCTTCCGGCCGCTCTGCAGAGCTTTGTCGTTCTCACTGAGCAGGTCGCGGTACACGTCTTTGACGGCTTCTGCGATGACGTTCGCCTTCGAGTACTTGATGGGGATGATCTTTGTGCGGCGGATCGAATGCGGTTCGGTCGACGTCGGTCGGTCATAGACGGCGATCAGCTCTTCAATCGTTTTGAGCTGATCCTTCGAGGCGCCCTGAACCAGAATCGTGTGCGAGTCAGTGTCGGAAATGATCTTCAGCGGCTTGCGGCGAGACAGTGATGCCGGTCCCCGATCCGATCCGGAGCCGGGATAGAAGCCGAAGAACGGGCTGTAACGCATGTTGCCGCTCTCCTCTGCCTCCATCTCTTCCTTGAAGATGTCTGTGAGGATCAGCTCGATGCTGTACGGCCAGGTGTTGGGATACTTCAATT
>Ga0209273_10001708_pt1 | contig 18527 bp, 17 predicted proteins | sample tdAd471_FD_187126 | JGI IMG/M metagenome (GOLD analysis project Ga0209273, IMG submission 187126) | Marine sediment microbial communities from the Atlantic coast under amendment with organic carbon and nitrate - tdAd47.1 (SPAdes)... | ecosystem: Environmental > Aquatic > Marine > Coastal >...
ACACCCGGCCCGGAAGCCACGATGGGTGCGTTACGGTAAGCTGCCAGATCAAGGCCATTATGCCAGCCGGGACGCTTTGTAAAAGGATCGACCCGGACGCCATAATCACTGGTCAGACGGTATGGCACACCGACTGGCCGATTGACTGGCAGACTTTCAAGAATTTGCTCATAATACTGCATTTCAGCGACACGCGCCTGTGTTTCGGCAAGTCGCTGATAGAAGGCGGCGCTCTGATCGGACACACCGTTCGCGCCAGAAGTCAGGTTGGCCATGGAAACAAGCGGACCGCCCATTTCCGTGCCGGAGAGAATGCGATCGCTGCCAACAGAGGTCAGCTGGATGACACTGCGGGCACGCTCGGCGCGCTCAATGGCCAGTTCCTCAGCTTCGTTGAGCATGCGCTCCTGATTGTATTTCAGGTTGCGGACGCTGACGCGGGTACCGCTTGTGTCCAGCGATGCGGTCATGCGGAAACTGTCGCGAGACTGGCGTGTGTCAGCCTCTTCGATAGACGCCTGGACGAGCAGGTTTGCGCCATCACCCTTCAGGGCGGAGACTTCAAGATCTTCTTCGCCCTTGAGCTGTTCGAACAGCTCTTCCAAGGCCTTCTGGCGATCTTCCCATTCTGCTGTTTCCTTCTGGAAGGCGTCAGTGCGCTCTTCAAGTAGGGACCGCGACAGCGCATCCTTGGCGCGCAGTTCCTGCACCCAGCGCTCATACTTGGCCAGTTCGCGATCATCGGGATTGCCTGTCAGCGCACCGGACGATCCGCCCAGAGCAAAAGAACCTGTCAGGAAGATTGTCCACCCGGCAACGGCCGTCGCACCCAGTGCAAAAATGGCCTGCTGCCAAGGAGAAATGGAAATGTAACGGACTGTGCCGCCACTACGATGATATATTTGCCGTTCCGGAAATGCGCGATCGAACGTCGCTTTGAGGTTCGCACTCCATTTCGCCATTCACGCCACCCGTCGACTGGAATCACACCGCCTACTGCAACAGTCTTTACAGCAAGTTCCCAAACCCGTTGCTAATATACATACCTTAATCACTTCGAGACGAAACCCCCAAGGAGCATAATTTGTGCTAATTTTCGCCTCATAGGGTAAACCTCCCATTAATATTAAATTATTTCGCCTTAGACCTTATATTCAATAGAAATTGATTAGTCCGGTATGGAGCTTAAAACGTCCTCTGCGTGCCCTTTCACGCGGACTTTTTTCCAAACTTTAATGATTGTTCCCTTCGGATCTATCAGGAAGGTTTCGCGAGCGATTCCCATATACGTCCGTCCGTACAATTTCTTCTCGACCCAAGTGCCATAGGCTTCGGTCACGACACCCGTCTCGTCGCTGGCCAAGATGACCTTGAGCTCGTGCTTCCCAGCAAAATTTTCATGCTTTTTGAGGCTATCACGAGAGACGCCTACAATTTTTGCACCCTTTGCCTCAAATGCGTCTGCGAGGGCAGTGAAGTCTTTCGCTTCATTGGTGCAGCCCGGGGTATTGTCCTTCGGGTAGAAGTACAGGACCAGATAATTGCCTTTGAAATCCCTCAGCTTCACTGGGCCTGATGTGGACGGCATGGAGAAGTCGGGAGCCTTATCGCCTGCCTCAAGTGTGTCTGCCATGTATTCCTCCTATGGTACGCTCAGATTCAGTTGCATATATCGCTAGTAAGCCGTTGTTCGTGGTTCAAGTAACCTCCCTCACCAAACCGGAGCCTGCATTTGGTCCGTAAGAAAGCCTCACTCATCGTTCTCGAGATTCTGGGCGGCTTGATTCTTCTGGCTATTGTTCTCGCGGGAATTCTGGTCTTCCGACTCTCAAGCGGCCCGATCAAACTGGAAATGTTCCGGGATGATATCGAGAAAGCGATCTCCAGCGCCAGGAATGGCCGACCTGTTACGCTTGATGACGTCTATCTTGAATGGTCCACCAAGGATCGCCGGGTTCTGGTGACAGGCAATGATCTGCGCCTGATGGATGATGATGGCAATGTGGCTGCCGAGGCCAAGCGCGCCAGAATCGTTCTGGCGAGCTCAGCGCTCGTGTTCGGGGATGTCGAAGTCCTCGGACTGGTGATGCAGGATGGTTGGGTCAATGTTGACGAGACAGCAGATGGTACATGGCGGGTCGGCGGAGATCCTCTGCCAGAGTTGCCGGAAGGCACCTTGCCTCAAAATCCTTCAGAGTGGCTGGATCGGGCAAACACTGTGCTTCCGCAGGTGCTGACTGGCCTTCAGCAGGCGCAGCGAGACTTCAGTCTCGAACGCGTTTCTTTCGAGAATTTCGAAATCCGGGTGAAGGATGCCCAGGGCGCGCCAGTCATGCAACTGATCGATTCCCGGGGGCTGATGTCCAGGGATGAGGATGGCCTCAGTTTGTCGGTTTCCGGTAGCGGTGTTGGCGAAGGCCTGCCGGGCGGAGTTGCCATGGACATACGCACGAGTGACCTCAGTCAGCGCATGTCGGCCGAGTTCGCTGTGGCAGACTGGCCGCTTGCAGATCTTGCCAGCCGTTTTGGCATGGGGGGAGACAATCTGACCGGCCTGCCCGCTAATGTTTCGGTGGAGTTCGATACATCGGCAAGTGCCGGTGTCGAGCAGGTGGCTCTGAAGGCGCATCTGGCCGAAGGCAAAATACCTTTTGCTGGCGAAGCGCGCGATGTTTCCGATCTGGATGTCACGCTAACTTACAAGGCCGGAGAGGACCAGTTGGACCTTGTGGGGACAAGTACCAATGCGGGGCCGGTCTCAGGTGAGTTGTCCCTGACTTTGAACGACGCTCTGAAGGGCACGGGACCGAGGCCTTTCCAGATGCAGAGTAAGGACCTCGTGCTCGATCTGACTCCGGGCTTTGAAACTGCCGTGCAACTCGGGGCCGTCAATGTAAAAGGCCATATCGATCTGCCAGAGCGTCGCATTGAAAAGGCGCATGCTACGTTCCTTTATGGCGAGACGCTCTTCAAGACCGATCTGGATCTTGCCTTGACCAAGGACAAGAAAGAGAATGAGCCACCCATTCTGGGTACGATCGAACTGGAGACAGAAGGCGCCGTCACCAAGGAGACTGTTCTGGCCTTCTGGCCTGTCGGGCTGGGTACGGGAGCGCGAAACTTTACCAAAGAGCGTATCGAAGCGGCAGATGTTTCCGGTTTGAAGGGGCGTCTGGAACTCAAGCGCGACAGCCTGGCCGAAGGATATCTGAGGGATGAGGATCTGAACCTCACCTTTAATGTCACCGGTGCGCAAGTGCGCTTTCTGGATGATTTGCCTGCTGTTAAGAATGCCGCAGGCAAGGGACGTCTGACAGGCAACAGCTTTCGGGTAACGGTCGATTCTGCCGAGTATGGGGGCTGGGATGTCGGTGAGGCGCTGGTTGATTTTCCGGCCTTCAATCCAAAAGGCGAAGACTTCCGTGTGTTTGCCAAGGGCAAGGGCCCTGTCCAGAACATTATTCGTATTCTCAATGAGTCGCGCTTGAAACTGGACTTTGATGCAGAGCGCCTCAGCGGTGATGCCGAAATGACATTCGAAATGTTTCGTCCGGCTCTGGATGATGTTCCGTATGAAGATGTCCGGTTCTCTGCTATCGGGACATTGGAGAATGGGGGGCTGAAGAATGCCGCCCTCGGCCTGAACCTGAAGAAGGCGTCTTCGAAGATCAATGTTGATCAAGACGGGATCATGATTTCGGGCTTTGGGGAACTCGGTCCTGCGCCGGTGCAATATACATGGCGCGACGGGTTCGATGATGATCAACCTTCAGCGCTATCCGCAAGTGCAATCATTACGGCTGATGTGCTGAACCGGTTCGGATTGCCGGGCAGGGCGTATCTTACGGGAGAAGTGCCGACGGAGGTCCAGGCCTCCATCCAGGATGAGTCCGTTTCTCTCGCGACGGTTTCTGCAGACCTCACGGAAGCGCGGATCGATCTGTCTGAACTGGGCTGGATCAAGCCTGCGGGAGATAGTGGCAAAGTCTCGGTCGTTTATTCGAACAAGGAGAACGGCTTTTCGTCCGACGTATTGTTCACCAGCGCCGAGGCTTATCTTGACGGCACGTTTGCGCTCGGCAAGGATTCTCGTTTGATTTCCGCTGAAGTTCGCCGAGCATATCTGGCTGACACGGCTGATGTAAAGGGAGATGTGCGAAGGGGCGAAGACGGCAATCTCGTCGTTGGTCTTGAGGGGACGTATCTGGATCTTTCTGGTGCGTTGCCGGGGCTGGGAGCGATTGAGAATGCCGATTCCGATAATGGGACGCCGCTGCGAGTAAATGCCAAGCTTGATACCCTCACACTGGGGCCGGGCCTGAACGTTCGTGGGGCAACCGCGTCGTGGTACTCCACATCGGCGGGGATGCAGCGCTTTGCCGCCAATGGTGCGACCGATGACGGCTCTCCATTTGAGGTGAAGCTTGACGGTACAGGAACGGATGGCACAGACATACGTGTTGTCAGTGGCGATGCAGGCTTTCTGGCTAGTGCATTCCTCGGCCTGGACTTTCTGGAAGGCGGCAAGCTGGAAGTGGAGGGCAAACTGGCACCTAAGGGGCAGGCATCCAAGTTTGATATTGCGATCACAAATGGACGTGTACAGAATGCCCCTGTGCTAACTCAGATACTCTCGCTGGCATCCTTGCGGGGGCTGGCAGATACCCTTGGCGGTGAGGGCGTGCTCTTCTCACGCATTGATATTCCGCTGACGCTAGCAGCAGACCGCTATGTTGTGACGGGCGGCAAGGCGCAGGGCCCCGCGCTGGGATTGACCGTAAACGGATTTCTTGAGTCCAAGACGAATGAGATCAGCGTAGATGGCGTGCTTGTGCCAAGCTTCGGAATGAATTCTGCACTGGGCAGCATTCCGATCATTGGCGACCTTGTCGTTGGCCGTGATGGCGAAGGTGTCTTCTCGCTGACATACAGCGTGCGAGGAAGCCTTGAGAAGGCGAACGTGTCCGTGAACCCGCTATCCGCCCTGGCGCCTGGGGTGATCCGCCGAGTGTTTGAAAACCCGGCGGATACATCCATTCCTGAGGCCAAGCCGCGGCCCGAGGATGAGCCGATCCCGTCAGAACTGCCACCTATTCCTGAAGAGGAATTCTAGACAGCTTTCACAAGGGCGTGGCGCTTCTTGCCAGCTGACAGCTTGATTGTGCCGTCGACAATGTCGTCAGCGGACAAAGCTGCATTCTGGTCTTTGACCTGAACATCGTTGACCTTGGCGGCGCCCTGCTTGATCAACCTGCGGGCCTCACCATTGGACTCGGTCAGGCCAGTGGCCATGAATGCCGCAGCGACCAGCATTCCTCCTTCAATCTCTGCCCTGGCCACTTCGACAGTGGGCAGGGCCTCAGCTGAGCCCCCTTGCGCGAAGACGGCGGCAGCGGCGGATTCTGCTTCCTTTGCAGCGGCTTCGCCATGCAGAAGCGTCGTTGCCTCATTGGCCAGCGTGATCTTCGCCTGATTGATCTCAGCGCCTTCAAGCGCTTCGAGCCGAGCGATCTCTTCCAGCGGCAGTTCGGTGAACAGGCGTAGAAAGCGGCCTACGTCAGCGTCCTCTGTGTTGCGCCAGAACTGCCAGTACTCATAGGGGCTCTTGCGGTCAGCGTTCAGCCAGACAGCACCGTCCGCCGTCTTGCCCATCTTGCCGCCGGACGCCGTCGTGATGAGGTGGGCGGTGAGACCGTACACTTCGCCGCCATCGGCCTTGTGGACCAGGTCCACACCGCCAACGATATTGCCCCATTGGTCTGACCCGCCAAACTGCAGACGGCAATTCTGCCGACGGAACAGTTCAAGGAAATCATAGGACTGCATCAGCAGGTAGTTGAATTCGAGGAAGGTATAGGGCTGCTCAGCCGCGAGGCGGCGGGCGACCGTGTCCTGCTTCACCATTGTGTTGATGGTGAAATGTACACCCACTTCGCGAAGCATGTCGATATAGCCGAGCTTGCTGAGCCAGTCGTCATTATTGACCATGATGGCATCGGTCGGGCCGTCCCCGAATTTCAGGAAGGGCTCGAACGCTTTCTTGATGCCGGCAATGTTCGCTTCGATCTGCTCATTGGTGAGCAGGGGCCGGGACTTTTCCTTGTCGGTCGGGTCACCCACTTTTGTGGTGCCGCCGCCCATCAGGACAATCGGCTTGCCGCCAGCCTTTTGCAGCTGGCGCAGCATCATGATCTGCAACAACGAGCCGACGTGAAGGCTGTCCGCCGTCGCGTCGAAGCCGATATAGCCGATCGGAGTTCCCTCATAGCAATACGTATCCAGTTCCTTTGGATGCGTGACTTGCTTGATGTAACCCCGATCCGAAAGGGTCTTCAGGAATTCCGACTTGTATTCGCTCATTTTCTCGTGTCTCCGTGAGGAAGCCGCGCGTACCATGGAAAGAGGCGATCTTGAACTCTGTGTGTGAAAAATCTGAACCCCAATGGGTCGCGGGCTTCATGTCCGGCACGTCCCTAGATGCTGTGGACGCCGCCTTGATCCTGACAGATGGCGAGAGCGTGCTGGATTTCGGCGCAACAGTGGAGCGCAAATATTTGCCGGAAGAGCGCCGGATTCTGCAGCAGGCAACCGAGGCGGCTCGCGCCTGGAACTGGACCGGCGAGGCGCCTGAAGCCTTGTTCGCGCAGGCGCGAGATGTGATCACTTCAACCCATCAGGCGACTTGGCAGATGCTTCTGGAGGCATGGAGTGGCACCCAGCCGGTTCTCGCCGGGGTGCACGGCCAGACGGTGTTGCATCTGGCACCCAAAGATGGCCGGAAGGGGCGAACGCTTCAGCTGATTGATGGTCCCGCGATGCGCCGTGCGCTCGGTGTGCCGCTCGCCTATGATTTCAGGACTCATGATGTTTCCCAGGGCGGGCAAGGCGCGCCCTTGGCACCAGCCTATCATGCCGCGCTCTTGCGCCGGCTCGGGGGTGAAACGGCCTGTGTCCTGAATCTGGGGGGCGTCGCTAATATCACCGCGCGCATGTCAGATGGGGCATTGGTGGCCTTCGATACCGGACCAGCCAACGGCCCGGTCGATGAATGGATAGAGGCGCGCGGACAGGGCACGCATGATGTCGATGGCAGGTTCGCTGCGGCAGGTCAGGCCGATGAAGCCTTGCTTGCGGGCCTGTTTCAGCGTGACTGGTTCCGCCAGCCGCCTCCAAAGTCTCTGGACCGGTATGATTTCAGTGCTGAAATGGTGCGCGGCCTGTCTCTGGAAGATGGCGCGGCGACGCTGACGCAATTCTCGGCTCGCGCCGTTGCCGCGGGGCTCTCGCAACTGGCTGAATATCCCCGTCGCGTCATTGCCTGCGGGGGCGGGCGACATAATCCGACGCTTATGGCAGCCCTGCGCGACGCTGTGAGCTGTCCTGTCCTGACGGCGGAAGAGGTTGGCTGGCGTGGAGATTCTATTGAGGCGGAGGCGTTTGCCTATCTGGCAGCGCGAACCGCAAAGGGCCTGCCCATCAGCTGGCCGGAAACGACGGGCGTTCCGACCCCGCTGACAGGCGGCAAACTGCTGGATTAGTCTTTTTCAGCTTCCAGACGCAGCTTTTCTTCGGCATCGGCGAGGCGTTGCAGAAGGTATTCCTCACAAAGGCCGATCAGTTCTTCGCGCTTGTCCTGATAGAAGTGGTTGGCGCCTTTGATACGAGCGCGGTCAATCTGTTCACCCTTCTGGACGCGAACCTTGGTCAGCGCGCGCTCGACGTCTTCCGGAGAGGAGATCGAGTCAGAATCACCAGAGACGATCAGACCAGACGCCGGGCAGGGTGCCAGGAAGGACAGGTCGTAATGGTTGGCCGGAGGGGAGACTGCCAGGAAGCCGTCAATCTCCGGGCGGCGCATCAGCAGCTGAAGCGTGATCCAGGCACCGAAGCTGTAGCCGGCACACCATACAAAGCGCGGGCTTTCCGACAGGTTCTCGACATAGTCGAGCACATAGGCAGCATCTTCCAGCTCACCGACGCCCTGGTCGTACTGGCCCTGACTGCGGCCGACGCCGCGGGAATTGTACCGCAGGACGCCGAAGCCGTGTCTCTCGAACATCTGATACAGCATGATCGTGATCGGATCCTGCATGGTACCGCCTGCTTTCGGGTGAGGATGCAGGATGAGAGCAATGGGCGCACCTTCATAAGGCGGCTCAGTGTAACGTGCTTCAATGCGGCCCTGTGGGCCAGGAATTATGAGTTCTGCCATGTTATACTCGCTGGTCACGGGGGAAGGGCGCGGTCATAAGCCATTTGGGGTGTGAAAAGCAAATTTTTCTGCACCTGCAAAAAACGCCGGAAGTACGTATATTCATTAGATGATTTACGCAGACCACAATGCAACCTCTCCCCTGAGGCCCGAAGCCCGCGACGCAATGCAGGCTGTTTGGGACATGGGGGCAACCAACCCGTCATCGGTTCATACGTCAGGGCGGGCTGCGCGCGCTGTACTCGAAAAAGCACGTTCAGCCATTGGCGGGGCCATTGGCAGCCGCGCCGAGGACGTGGTGCTGACCAGTGGCGGTACGGAAGCTGACAATCTGGCCATTCACGGCATTGTGGCGGCTTTGGAAGGCAAATGCACCTTTCTGGTCTCTGCAATTGAGCATGAGGCGATTGCAAAGCCTGCCGCATTTTCGGGCGCTCGCGTTGAGACGGCTTATGTCACCCCGGAAGGCAAGATTGACCTTGAGGACCTCGCCGCGCGGCTATCGGCTTGGGACCATGAGGCCAAGGGCGTTCCGGTCCTGTGCCTGATGCTGGCGAATAATGAGACCGGCGTGATCCAGCCTGTGGCAGAGGCAGCGGCTTTGGTACGTCAGGCTGAAGGGCTGACTGTGTGTGATGCAGTTCAGGGGCTCGGCAAGATTCCGGTTAATGTGGCCATGCTGGGCGTCGATTATCTCAGCCTGTCCGCGCACAAGATTGGCGGGCCGCAGGGCGCGGGTGCCTTGTGGCACCGGGCAGGCGCGCCCTTGAAGGCGGTTCAGCAGGGCGGCGGTCAGGAGCGCGGCCTGCGCTCAGGCACGGAAAACGTAGCGGCGTTTGCCGGATTTCATGCCGCAATCGAAGCGGCCCTGCGCGACATGCCAAAATATGCTAAACTATCGGCATATCGTGACGAGATGGAGCGCCGACTGGAAGAACAGGCAGGCGTGACAATCATGGGCAAGGGCGCAGACCGTCTGGCTGGTACGTCAAATTTCGCCCTGCCGGGTTTTGCGGCCGAAACGCAGGTGATGGCGATGGATCTGGCAGGTGTATGCATCTCAGCCGGGTCTGCATGTTCATCTGGAAAGGTGAAGCGCTCGCTCGTATTGCTGGCCATGGGCGCATCTGATGCCCTTGCGGAATCTGCAATCCGCACCAGCTTTGGATGGAATAGCACGCCGGAAGATTTTAAAGGCGTGGCGGATGCGTGGTTACAGGCGGCCCAACGCACAGTGCTAAAGGAAAAAGCCTGACCTGGTTGCCGGGAGATTTCTCCCGGACCTGATTGAGAAGAAAGACTAGTTATGGATTGCTGCGGCGGCATCGACGAACACGAAGACGACTGCACCGATGTGAAGGTGAAGGACAGCATCGACGCGGGCACCGTCGAGGCGGCTAAGCGTCTGCAGTCCGAAAACTATTCGGCGGGCTTCTCCACCGACATCGAAATGGACATGGCGCCCAAGGGCTTGTCCGAAGACACGATCCGCTTCATTTCGGCCAAGAAGAACGAGCCTGAATGGCTGCTCGAATGGCGCCTGGCCGCTTACAAGCGCTGGCTGACCATGGAAGAGCCGACCTGGGCGATGGTTCGCTATCCCAAGATCAACTATCAGGACTATTATTACTACGCGGCCCCGAAAACCGGCGCGAAGTATGAGTCGATTGACGACGTACCGAAAGAAATCCTCGAAACCTATGAGAAGCTGGGCATTCCGCTTCGTGAGGCTGAGGTTCTTCTGGGCGTCGAGGGCGCGGCCGAAACGGCTGCGACAGCCCGCGAGACGCCGCGCGTTGCCGTCGATGCCGTGTTCGATTCCGTATCGGTTGCGACCACCTTCCGGAAGGAACTGGAAAAGGCTGGCGTGATCTTCATGTCGATTTCCGAAGCCGTGCATGAATATCCGGATCTGATGAAGAAGTATCTGGGCACTGTGGTGCCGCAATCCGACAATTTCTTCGCGACGCTGAACAGCGCCGTCTTCTCTGACGGGACGTTTGTTTACGTGCCCAAGGGCGTGCGCTGCCCGATGGAGCTGTCGACCTATTTCCGCATGAATGCCGAGAATACTGGCCAGTTCGAGCGCACGCTGATCGTGTGCGACGAGGGGGCTTATGTCTCTTATCTGGAAGGCTGTACGGCGCCGATGCGCGACGAGAACCAACTGCACGCCGCTGTGGTGGAACTGGTCGCGCTGGAAGATGCCGAGATCAAGTATTCCACGGTCCAGAACTGGTGGCCGGGCGATGAAGATGGCAAGGGCGGCATCTACAATTTCGTGACCAAGCGTGGTGATTGCCGCGGGGATCGCTCCAAGATCAGCTGGACGCAGGTCGAGACCGGCTCGGCTGTGACGTGGAAATACCCGTCCTGCATTCTGCGCGGTGATGACAGTGTCGGTGAGTTCTACTCCATCGCCGTCACCAATGGTCGCCAGCAGGCCGATACCGGTACGAAGATGATCCATCTTGGTAAGCGCACGCGCAGCCGGATCATTTCCAAGGGTATCTCGGCGGGCAAATCCAACAACACGTATCGCGGCCTCGTGTCTGTGAACAAAAAGGCCGACAAGGCCCGGAACTTCACCCAGTGCGACAGTTTGCTGATCGGTGACCGCTGCGGCGCGCATACAGTGCCCTATGTCGAGAACCGCCGGGCCGATGCCCAGTTGGAGCATGAAGCGACGACGACCAAGCTGTCAGACGACCAGCTCTTCTATGTCCGCCAACGCGGCATTGGAGAGGAAGAGGCGGTTGCCCTGCTCGTGAACGGCTTTGTCCGTGAGGTTCTGCAGGAGCTGCCCATGGAGTTCGCCGTGGAAGCCCAGAGCCTTCTCAAGGTCAGCCTGGAGGGCAGTGTTGGCTGATCCGGACGCGTTCCAGACATGGCTCGACGCCTATTCCCGGGCTGTTGAGGCCCGGGACTCCGATCAGCTGGCGAAAGTGTTCTCCACTTCCGCGCACTTCCTCAAAAGCCCCTTTGATCGTGCCATTGAGGGCCGGGATGCGATTTGTCGCGACTATGAGGCGCTGTGGAGCCGCGTGGAGCGTAGTGTCTTCGAGATCGAGCGGATTGGTGATGGCTGGGCGCACTGGTCTGAAGGGGGCACAATCAGCGCCCTGGATGAGCCGTGGCGCGCAGACGGTATCCTGAAGGTTGAGCTGGATGAGGCCGGACTGTGCACCCGTTTGACCCTTTGGACAGAAACCCTGTCAGTCCGCGAATCCGACATGTTGGCCCAGCGCGACGCTTGAAGCGGCGCTCAGCGTCCACCTAAACCACCTTTTCCTGCATCGGGGGCTTTTCCCGGGCCTCATGCCCGCTTACATGCGCACCATGTTGAAGATTGAGAATCTGACCGCGACTGTCGGCGAAGAAGACGAGGCCAAAACCATTATCAATGGTCTCGACCTGGAAGTGCCTGCCGGGGAAGTCCATGCCATTATGGGGCCCAATGGTGCCGGCAAATCGACCCTGTCCTATGTGTTGACCGGCCGCGATGGCTATGAGGTTACCGGGGGAAGCGCCACTCTGAACGGCGAAGACATTCTGGACATGGATCCAGAAGAGCGGGCCGCGAAGGGCCTGTTCCTGTCCTTCCAGTATCCTGTAGAGATTCCGGGCGTACCCGTGATGACCTTTGTGCGCGCGGCCATGAATGCGCAGCGTAAGGCGCGCGGCGAAGACGAGATTTCTGCACCGGATTTTATCAAGAAGTCCCGCGAATTGGGGCAAAAGCTGAAACTGGACGCCGAGATGCTTAAGCGACCGCTGAATGTCGGATTTTCCGGCGGCGAGAAGAAGCGGCTCGAAATCTATCAGATGATGATGCTGGAGCCGAAATTCCTGATCCTCGACGAGACCGATTCCGGCCTCGACATCGATGCCCTGAAAACCGTGTCCGACGGGGTGAACGCTATGCGCTCGCCGGATCGTGGCATGCTGGTGATCACGCACTATCAGCGCCTGCTGGACCATATCAAGCCGGACAAAGTGCACGTGCTGGCCAAGGGCCGTATCATCGCGACGGGCGGCCCTGAGCTGGCCCACCGTCTGGAAAAGGAAGGTTATGATGGAGTGCTGGGAGAAGTGGCGTGACCACAGCTCTTCGCGACCTCATCTCCAATCCGAATACGGCAGAGCTTGAGCTGATTGCCCGCTATGGCATGCAGCCTGAAGATCCGCGCCGCGAGCGGCTGTTCGAGGCATTTGCGCAGATCGGCTTGCCTACGCGTCGTATGGAAGCCTGGAAGTGGACGGATTTCAAAGCCGCGCTGAGCGCGCTGGACCGTCCAGCCAGCCAAAGTGCGTCTGACCCGCTGGCATCTGAGGAAGCATTGTGCTTCCGGTTCTCGCCCGATGGGTTTGAATATCCCAAGGATTTGCCGGAAGGGATCAACCTGTTTGTAAAACCTGAGCCTCAAGCGCTCGGGTCTGCCGAAGATGTGCCGCTTGGCGCGCTCGCCGCGGCGCTTGCTGGCTCCAAGACCCGTCCAGGCACACTGATGATTGAAGTGACAGCGGCGGATTTGCCGCGCCTTCACTTTGCCTTCAGCGGCGAAGGCGAAGCGAGTTTTGCCCGCGTGACGATTGTTGTGCGTCCGGGCGCTGAGCTGACCGTTTCGGAAAGCTATCTCGGTGGTGCGGGCTTTCTTTCATCCGTGTTCGAATATAGCCTTCAGGGCGATGCCAAGGTGAGCAGGACTGTCTATCAGCGCGGTGCCGAGATGGAGACCATGGCGGCAACGGCGCTTGTTCAGCTGGAAGGCGAGTCCGAATACACTCAGACCAGTTTGGCTTTCGGGGCAAAGCTGGCCCGTCTGGAAACGCGCCTTGTCCACAAGGAAGCCGGCGCGAAAGCGACGATGAATGCAGCCTATCTTGTTGGAAAAGGTTTGCATGCAGACATTACCACGCATGTGCGCCATGGTGCGCGCTCCTGCGTGACGCGCCAGATGACGAAGGGAGCCGTGCTCGATGGTGGCACAGGTGTCTTCCAGGGGAAGTTCCACGTGCCCCGCACAGCCGGGCAGTATACCGATGCTGATATGCAGCATAAGGCCTTGCTTCTGGAAGAGGGCGCAGTTGTATTCGCCAAGCCAGAACTTGAGATCTATGCGGACGATGTGGAGTGCGCACACGGTAATACGTGCGGCGCGCTGGATGCAAACCAGCTATTCTACATGCGCCAGCGCGGCATTCCGGAACGCACGGCGCGCGCCCTGCTGACGGAGGCCTTCATTGCTGAAGCCGTGGAAACGGCTGGTGATCTTAAAGACATCCTGCGCCATGTAGCCAGCAACTGGTTGGCTCAGTCATGAGCAGGGCGCTGGACATAGGTGCCATTCGGGCAGAATTCCCTATCCTGTCGCGTGAGGTGAACGGCAAGCCACTGGTCTATCTGGACAATGCCGCGAGTGCCCAGAAGCCAAATACGGTGATCGATGCGATCGCCAATCAGTCCCGCACAGCCTATGCCAATGTTCACCGGGGCATTCATACGCTTTCGAATGAAGCGACTGAGGCATATGAAGCGGCGCGTGAAACATGCCGTGCCTACATCAATGCGGCGTCTACGGATAATGTAGTCTTCACCAAGGGTTCGACAGAGGGCATCAACCTTGTTGCCTCCGCTCTGGCAGGTGAGATCCAGCGCGGCGACGAGATTGTTCTCTCCATCATGGAGCACCATTCCAACATCGTTCCGTGGCACTTCCTGCGCGAACGGCATGGCGCGGTACTGAAATGGGTTGGCCTTCATGAGGATGGCTCGCTCAATATGGAAGAGCTGGCAGAAGCTATCGGGCCGAAGACCCGTATGGTTGCCATCACGCATATGAGCAACGTGTTGGGCACGGTCACCGATATGGCCAGGATCTGCGAATTGGCCCACGCTGCCGACGCGCAGGTACTGGCCGATGGCAGCCAGGCCGCCGTTCATGTTCCGGTTGATGTGCAGGCGTTAGGCGTCGACTGGTATGTCATGACCGGTCACAAGCTGTACGGCCCCAGCGGTATTGGCGTGCTGTACGGCACGGCCGAAGCACTGGACCGCGCGCGACCCTATCAGGGTGGCGGCGAGATGATTGAGGTCGTGACCCGTGATCGCGTCACCTACAATACCGCGCCTCACAAATTCGAAGCCGGCACGCCGCCCATTCTGGAGGCCATCGGCCTTGGGGTTGCACTGAACTGGATCAGGGCCTTTGACCATATCGAGATCGAAGCGCACGAAATGGCCCTTTACGAGCGCGCCTATGAGGGGCTGCGGGGCGTGAATGGCATTACGGTTCACGGCACAACGCCAGACAAGGGCGCTGTCCTGACGTTCAGTCTGCAAGGAGCCCATCCGCACGATCTAGCGCAGATCCTGGATCGGTATGGAGTCGCTATTCGAGCGGGGCATCACTGTGCCCAGCCGCTGATGGAGCATCTTGGTGTCAGCGCGACGGCGCGGGCAAGTTTCGCAATTTACAACACTGAGGCCGAGGTCGACGCTTTCATTGAAGCGCTCGCCAAGGCCCGGGAAATGCTGGTATAGAGGGCACCATGGCAGATGATATGACATCTCGCGACATGGTCGATGCTTCAGAGGATGCGGCGCCTTCGGCGATTCCGCAGGATGAGCTGAATCGGATCACTGATGCGCTGATCGAGGCATTCAAAACGGTATTCGACCCGGAAATCCCGGTCGATATCTATGAATTGGGCCTGATCTACAAGGTCGACATTGATGATGACCGCAAAGTGGACGTGGAAATGACCCTCACAGCCCCAGGCTGCCCTGTGGCGGGCGATATGCCGGGCTGGGTGGAGACGGCTGCGCGCACTGTGGAGGGCATCAAGGACGTCGAGGTGCATCTCACCTTCGATCCGCCCTGGGATCCGTCCCGTATGTCGGATGAAGCGCGTCTTGCGCTGAACATGCTTTAATTGAACCTGAACATTATCCTTCCTATCTAGTTAGCATGGCCAGAAGACCGAGACCCAAGCCCGTAAAGCTCACTGACGCTGCTGCAGAGCGCGTTAAGGAGATCATGCAGGAAAAAGGCGCCGGCTATTTGCGCGTGGGCGTGAAGAATGGCGGCTGTGCGGGCATGGAATATGTCATGGACTATGCCACAGAGCCGGAAGCCCTGGATGAGGTGGTTGAGGACAATGGCGTGACCATTCTGATCGATGCGAAGGCTGTCCTCTTCCTGCTGGGCAGCGAAGTCGATTATGAAGTCACGCCGCTGCACGAGAAATTCGTGTTCCGGAACCCGAACCAGACAGATGCCTGTGGGTGCGGTGAAAGCGTTACGATTGTGCCGGCCGTAGACGCCTGAGGCGTTTGATGGCCGGAGTAGGGCCCGAATGATCATTCAAAGCTTTGATCCGATCGCGGCCTCTGATGCGGAAATTCTGATCCTTGGAAGCATGCCGGGCATCGCCTCTCTTGAGGCGGGGCAATATTATGCCCACCCTCGCAACGCATTCTGGCCTATCATGGGAGAATTGTTCTGCGCAGGACTGGACAAGCCCTATGAGGTGCGGGCGGAGACCCTGAAGGTGCGAGGCGTCGCCGTGTGGGACGTGCTTCAGTTCTGCCAGCGGGAAGGCAGTCTCGATTCCAATATCAAGGCTGAAGTGCCAAATGACTTTTCGACCTTCTTCACGCAGTATCCGAATATTCGGCGCATCGCCTTGAATGGTGGCAAGGCGGCAAAGAGTTTTGAACGTTTCGCGCGTGATCATGTTCCTGAATCTGCGCAGGTCGTGCCGGTTCCATCCACCAGCCCAGCGTATGCGGCCATGCGGTTTGAACAAAAGTGCGCGCTATGGCGTGCCGCGCTTCTTGGCGATAAGTGATCAGAGGCAAATGACGGGAGATCTGGGATGAGCAAACTTATGAGCTTGCTGATGGTGGGGCCAGTTTGCCTGACTGCAATGGAGGCAATTGCCGAGCCGGTGCATCCCTTTGCGATACCGCAGCCTGTGGAGACAGGCAGTTTCTATGCGGTCATAGAAATTCCGGCGGGCAGCTTCACCAAATATGAGATTGATGAAGAGACCGGCCATGTGCGCGTCGATCGTTTCCTGTCCGCGCCTGTCGGATATCCAGCCAATTACGGATCAATTCCGTCGTCTTTGGCGGGCGATGGAGACCCTCTGGATGCGCTCGTCCTGACACGACAGCCTGTTATTCCGGGAGCGTATCTTGAAGTACGCGCTATCGGCGTGCTGCGGATGACGGATGCGGGAGACCCTGACGACAAGATCATTGCCGTGCCGGCCGATGAGGTTGACCCATTCTACAAGGAAGTCCGTGATCTCTCAGACTTGCCTGAAGCACAGCGGGACCAGATCAAGGCTTTCTTCCTGACCTACAAACAGGTTCCCGCTGGTGGTAACCAAGTTGTGCTAAGCGGCTATGGGGATGTTGCGGAGGCACAAGTCATGGTGGAAGCCGCCTTTGAGGCTTACGGGGCGCGGCTGGCCGACTAGGCCTTCTCAGGGCTTGCCATAAGCCGCGAGGTCATCTGGTGTAGGCTGGGCTTCCATGCCCTTTGGCGGGTCCGGGATAAGGATGGCAGGTGTCACGGGAGCGCCGGTGGCCTCGGCGACGAGTTCCGCGGTGCGCACCTCAACGACTTCTGTCAGACGATTCATGAACTCATCCTTGGGCAGATCGTATGGGATTGGCTCAAGAAATTCGATCACAGCCTTGCCAGGGCGTTTTTTCTTTTCCTGCTGCCTCCAGAAGACACCGATATTTGTTGCGACAGGAACCACGGGTACCTGCATGGCTTGCGCCATGTGCCAGATGCCGGGTTTATAGCGGAAATGATAGCCGACCGGGGCGAGGTGCCCCTCCGGATAAATCAGGACACGGCGATCTTCCTTGCGGGCGACTTCCATGCCTTCGCGCAAGGAGGCTGCCTTGCGTTCCCCGCCACCGCATGTGTCGATGACAATTGCGCCGAGCTTTCGCAGGATGCCGCCGACAAGAGGAAACTTTTCCAGATGGTCTCCGGTAACAAAGGAGAGGTTCTTCACTTCAGGATAGATGAGGTATCCATCGCCCCAGCTTTGATGCTTGGCGCCTATGACGAATGCGCCTTCTGGCAGATTTTCCTGGCCGCGCACCTCTTTGCGTATGCCCGCAACAATGCGCAAATTCCAGTTCATGGCGCGCGTATAGCTGCGGATGATCACACTGACCGGGCCACGGCCAGGAAGGATCAGGAACGGGACAGATACCAGCACATAGAGGACTGACAGCAGATAGTAGACAATTGTGAAGAGCAGGGCGCGCATGGCGTCGTTCTCCTGAAAAGGAACTATTCCGACTTCAGAACACAGAGGACTGCGCGGGCCATGGCTTCCACATGCTGGGAGAGTGGGCCGGGCAGGCGATTGTAGATCTTGTTCTGTCCGGCCTGCATCACAACGCCCAATGCCATGGCGGCTTTGAGAGCTGGGTCGCCCTTCGGCAGCACACCTTCCTGCATCAGACTGGAGATGATCTTCTCTGTGATCGAGACCGGATCATCCTCGCGGCGTTTATCGTAGGGCAGAAAGCGGTTCAGCGAGACGAGGTGGAAGGAAAAGAGCAGGAAATCCTCATCCGCCAGTTCGCAGTAGGCAGTAACGGCTGCGAGCACTTTTTCGTCCAGACTGCCTTCACCGGAAAGCGCCTCAGCCATCATCGCGCCGAGACGATTATGAGTTTCCATGAACAAGGACAGTGCAAGCTCGTCTTTGCCCTTGTAGTGCCGGTAAAGCGCGCCTTCAGAGACGCCAGCCTTTTCCGCAATCTCGCGTGTCGTGGCTGCATCAATCCCTTCATGGATGAAGAGCTTGAGGGCAGCGCGTTCGATTTTGGGGCGTGCATTGCGCGCCCGGGGCTTTTTGGCCGTATCTTTGGTTTTGCTGGCTTGCCGCGCCATGGTGCATTCCCCTATCTCTCTGGCTTCAATATAGCTCTCGCGAGGAATTCTTGCAAGTGAATACTTGCTCACTTGTGGAATTTGTATGCGTTGCGTCAGAGAGTGACGGCTTTATTGGCAAAATGTCTTTCAGAAATACGGAAGAGTGGCGGCCCCTATGGCAGGAGCCTTGAGTGCCGGGGCCTATTCCGCCAGTTCGTAGCGGTAGCTTTCGATCACAGTGTTTGCCAGAAGCTTCTCGCACATTTCCTTGATCCTGGCATCCGCCGCATCCTTCGAGAGGCCGTCTTCGAGGTCCAGTTCGATGACTTTGCCAATGCGGGCCGCTTCGACTTCCTTGTAGCCCATACGCGCCAAAGTATCCGCAACGGCTTTGCCCT
>Ga0209273_10001709_pt1 | contig 18526 bp, 14 predicted proteins | sample tdAd471_FD_187126 | JGI IMG/M metagenome (GOLD analysis project Ga0209273, IMG submission 187126) | Marine sediment microbial communities from the Atlantic coast under amendment with organic carbon and nitrate - tdAd47.1 (SPAdes)... | ecosystem: Environmental > Aquatic > Marine > Coastal >...
TCCGAGTTCCGCCAGCGCGGGCCGCAGATCCTTCAGCAGTTCCGTCGCGCTCTGATAACGCTCGTGCGGATTGATCCGCAGCAGGCGGTCGATGATCTCCGCCAGCTGGGGCGGCATGCTGGGATTCGAATACCGAATCTCACGAATCCCGGAGTACCGTGAGAACTGCTTGCGCTCTTCCCGGTTCTTCGAGGACTTATACGGCGGCACGCCAGCGGCCAGTTCGTACAGCACAGCGCCGAGAAAAAAGAGGTCGCTTCGCGGATCGTTCTTCGGTGCTCCAGTGTGCTTCTCAATTGTCGCGTACTCGACGGCCTGAACGTTCTCGTCGTCGCTGTCACCGTCGTCGCCCGCCAGTCCGAAGTCGACGAGTTTCGCGACGCCGCGGCTGCTCATCAGCACGTTCGTCATCTTGAAGTCGCGATGCGTCATTCCCTGGCTGAGCGCGTACTCAAGACCCTCGGCCATGTCGCACGCCGCCCGCAGCAGCTCCGGCGGGTCGAGCTTCTTGCGGATGTTCATGAGCTGCCGCAGGTTGCCGCCCTCAACGAACTCCATTGTGAAGTAGTGCCATTCGTCATCAGTCCCGACGTCGAAGATCGGCACGATGTTGCGGTGCCTCAGCTTCATGCACAGTTCCGCTTCGCGATGAAAATGCGCGATGCTCTTGGGGTCGTCGAGGTACCGCTGCCGCAACACCTTGACACCGATCATGTCGCCGGTGTCGAGCGCACACCCGCGGAAGACGCGTGCAAAACTGCCCGAAGCGTTCTGATAAAGCAGTTTGTAATTGCCCAGCACCAGCGGAGCGTTTTCGCCGGACTTGATCCGGGTGGCCTGGTAGTTCGTCAGAACGTGCCGGGCTTCCAGACCGTCAATCAGTGAATGCGGATCCGACGTCACCTCGTGCTCGCGCTGGCACTCGGCCAGTTCCTGAGCTGTGACCAGCCGCATCTTCACCAGTTGGCGCGCAAGATCGTCTGTCGAAGAGAACTTCATTTCGGAAGTGATTCGCTATTTCAGAGGCAGACGCTGGCGAGGAATTCTTCCAGCCCCGGGCAGGTGTCTGCTGATCAACGACGTCGACGATCAATCCGGAAACCGTCAACAGATGTATGAGTCCGCCGCGAACATCTTGTCCGAGCCAATCCCGTGCCGAGAAGCGAAGTCAAAGTCATTTCGTTCTGCGTGTGTTCGTCGGAATGCGTCCACACAATTTCATCTTTATTGGCAGCAGCCGGCGAGTATAGGTCTGCAAATCACTGCGAGCGAGCCTGTGGAATGGCAATTTGCTGATCGGTGAGGCAATTCGCTCCGCCAGATTCAGGACAGGTCGGCAAATTGCGACCGGAAGGCCAGCGAGCAATCGGCAGGCCATCGTCGCGCCGCCTGGTACGTCGGCAATCTGTCGTTTAATGAGATTCGGGCGGCAACGCTCCGTGTCGAATCTGTCCGCCAGCGATGGTTGTCTGCCAGTCGAGCTGCGTGCCGGAAGCGCTCTCGCGACAGTGGAAAACGACCAGATCGGCTCGCGACCCGCGCCTCAACCGGACCTGTTCGAGTCCCAGCAGCCGGCACGGATTCTTCCCCGCCATGTCAAAAGCCTCGCCGATCGACAACCCGGCAACGTCGATCGCATGTGCGACGCAGGCGTCGGTTTCACTACCCGAACCCGCCAGAAGTTGCCGCTGTCCGGCGAGCACAATCGCTCCGTTGTCGAGAATCTCGACCTTCGCCTTGTCCGGCATTTCGTACTCGCCCGGAGGCAACCCGGCGAGTCCCGATGCGTCGCAGGTGATCACGATATTCCGCACGCCCTTCGCCGCAATCATCGACCGGATGACGGCCGGCGGCAGGTGGTGCCCGTCCGTAATGATGCTCGCCATCAGCCGTGGCTCGCCGAGCTGATCCCAGATGTAATTTGGATGCCGCCGAATCTGCCCGTGCGCTCCATTGCCCAGATGCGTGCTCAGCCGAGCGCCGGCATCGACGGCCGCCGTGATCTGGTCCGAGTTCGCTGCCGTGTGCCCGATCGCGATCGTGATGCCCGCGTCGACAGCCCGGCGAATGAACTCGACGGCGCCTTCCGCTTCGGCCGCCAGAGTCACCAGCCGGATCAGCCCGCCCGCCGCTTCCTGCAGTTTCTGAAACTCGTCCCAGTCTGCCGGTCGAACATGCTGCAGCGGATGCGCACCGCGCGGTCCGTCTTCTTTCGAAATGAACGGGCCTTCCAGATGGCAACCCGCCACGAGATCCCGCACCCAGGCTTCCTGCTCGTACGCCTGCCGGATCGCGGTGAAGCCGTCCCGCAACGCCTCATGCGACGCCGTCACCAGCGTCGGCAGCATTCGCGTGATGCCGTACGAAAAGTGCGGCTCCAGAGTCTTGAGCACCTCGTCCGCTGTCAGCCCCGGTTTACAGAACCAGACACCGCCGTATCCATTGATCTGCAGGTCAACGAGCCCCGGCGCGATCCACGGCCAGTCAGCCACAGACCCGACCGGAGTCGCCGCCTCGACCGACGCAATCCGATCCCCCTCGATCGAAATCGCCACTGGCTCACCCGTGTCATACCGCCGTCCACGAAGCTGAATCATGCCGCACCTCCGGCCACTCGAAATCTGCTTGTTCCCGCTCCGTGTGCCACTGGCTCTGCCAGTGCTTGAGAGCCCCTGCTTGTTCCCACGGACTGCGTAGGAACGAGTATCGAACGTGCTTTGTCACTCCGCCACTGGCAGCCCGATCGAAAACCGGGTCCCCTTGCCGCGTTCGCTCTCGCATGAAATCGTCCCGCGATGTGCCTGCACGATCTTGCGAACGGTCGGGAGACCCAGACCGCTGCCACCTTGCTTCGTCGAGAAGAAGACGTCAAACAACTTCGACCTCGTTGCCTCATCCATGCCCTCGCCGGTATCGATGAACTCAAGCCGCACCTCGCCATCGCGAGCGAACGTCTGCAGTTCGAGCAGCCCGCCATCGGGCATCGCCTGCTGAGCATTCTGTGCGAGGTTCATCAGCACCTGCCGAATCAGCGACCGATCAAGCTTCACTGTTGGCAGATCGGACTCCAGATGCGGGCTGATCTCAATCCCGCAGTCGTGCGCGGTTGGCTGGTAAAACTCGACAAAGTCCCGCACGACCGCGTTAAGGTCCGCCTCGACCAGCTCAAGTTCGCCGACGCGGGCAAACTGCAGAAACGCGTTCAGAATCTCGTTGAGATGCTGACACTCGCTTTGCACCTTGAGAATCCGCTTGAGCATTTTCTGGTCGCGCGGATTGTCGCTCTCTTCGAGTTCCTCGCCGAGCAGGTCGAGGTTGAGGCTCATGGTCGACAGCGGGTTCCGGATCTCATGCGCCAGACCGCCCGCCAGAGAGGCGATCTCCGAATACAAATCCAACAGTCGCTGTCGTTCCTGATCGTCCACGGTGTACTGCTCGCAGAAGGTTGCAGATCTGCAGAGTTCGTATCGAGTCCCGGACGGCTCGGCAAGCCGCTGACAGGGATTCCGCCCGTGTCAGCGGCGCTTCCATCCTTGTTTCCGCACAGTCGTTACAGCCACCCGTCTCAGTCCGCGCTGGAAATCCTCGGTTGAGCGAGCTGTCAGTTTTTGCGTGCATTTCCGGACCCAGAAGTCCTATAATCCCGCTCCGCAAACCACCCCGCCTCCTGACGCCTTGCCTGTCGCCAATCCCACCTTTGGCAGGCCGCGAACGGGAAATCTGAACTCGAATTCACAACGGTCCCGCCATGATTCCGCGCCTGTCGCCGTCCCGGCTGATCACTTCTTTTCTGCGCCTGTCTGCCGCGCTGCTGCTGACGCCTGCCGTCACTTTGCAGGCTGCCGAGCCAGATGCCTCCGTCGCGGATCGCGGCAAAGCAATCTATCAGCAACTCTGCGCCGACTGTCACGGCGCGAACGGCCAGGGTGTCGAGGACTATTTTCCTGACCCGCTGGCCGGCGACCGGTCGCTCATCGAGCTGACGCAGGTCGTCGCCGACACAATGCCCGAAGGCGAAGCTGACAAGTGCACGGGCGAGGACGCGGCTGCCGTCTCGAAGTACATCTTCGACGCGTTTTATTCGCCACTCGCACAGGCCCGCGTGAAGCCGCCGCGAGTTGATCTGCAGCGGCTGACCAATCGTCAGTACGAGAACGCCGTCGCCGATCTCATCGGCAGCTTCATTGGTGTCGGACAGCCTGACCAGAAGCGCGGACTCCAGGCTCAGTATTTCAACGACCGCCGCTTCCGTCGCGAGAAACGAGTCATCGAACGCGTCGATCCGACGGTCAACTTCGACTTCGGCGAAGGCACGCCGGAAGAAGGCAAGTTCGAGGTCGAAGCCTTCTCGATGCAGTGGCAGGGTTCGCTGATCGCTCCTGAGACTGGCGACTACGAAATCACAGTCTCGACCGAAAACGGCGCGAAACTGTACCTCAACGATTACGAGACGCCGTTGATCGACGCCTGGGTCAAGTCGGGCTACGACACCGAGTACACGCAGACAATCCGGCTGCTCGGCGGCCGCGCGTATCCGCTGCGGCTCGACTACTTCAAGTACAAGGAGAAAGACGCGTCGGTCCGGCTGCTGTGGAAACGCCCGCATCACACGCAGGAAGTTATTGCCGAGCGTTATCTCTCACCGTCGCGAGTGTCGCCAACGTTGGTCGTGCAGACGCCCTTCCCGCCGGACGACAACAGCGTTGGATATGTGCGCGGCACGTCCATTTCGAAGGCGTGGGACCAGGCGACAACGCTGGCCGCCATCGAAGTCGCCGCCGCCGTGTCCGATCGAGCGTTCCGCTTTGCGAATACGAAACCGGAAGCCGACGACGCCGAGAAGAAGCTGCGATCGTTCTGCCAGACGTTCGTTGAACGAGCGATCCGCCGTCCGCTCAGCGACGAACAGAAGACGCTCTACATCGGTCGGCAGTTCGACGAGGCTCCGGACGCGAAGGCCGCCGTCAAACGCGTCGTGCTGCTGACGCTCAAGTCGCCGCGGTTTCTGCTGCGGGAACCCGGTGCGACCAACGACGCCTGGGACGTCGCCTCACGGTTGAGCTTCGAACTCTGGGACTCGATTCCCGATGACGAACTGCGCAAAGCCGCCGCCGAAGGCCGGCTCGAAAACGCCGAGCAGATCAAGCAGCAGGCTCGCCGGATGGTGGGCAACTTCCGCACGAAGTCGAAGCTCCGCGAGTTCCTGCAACTGTGGCTGAAGATGGAACGCGTTGCTGACGTCTCGAAGGACGCGGAAGCTTTTCCGGACTTCAGCCCGGAACTGCTCTCCGACCTGCGAACGTCGCTCGAACTGACACTTGATGACATCGTCAACTCAGACAAGCCGTCGCTGGAGCCGCTGCTGCTCGGCAAAGAGACGTTCCTCAACGAGCGTCTGGCGAAGGCCTATGGCGCCGAGATTCCCGCAGGCGACGGTTTCCACAAGGTCGCATTTGAAGCGGATCGCCGTTCGGGAGTGATCTCACACCCGTTCGTGCTGACCGGCTTCGCGTACCACCGCGACAGCTCGCCGATTCATCGCGGCGTGTTTGCTTTCCAGAAAGTGCTGGGCCGGATGATCCGACCGCCAGCGGATGCAAACTTCGAACCGCTCTCATCAGCGATGCACCCCGACCTGACGACTCGCGAACGCACGGACATGCAGACTCGCCCGGACGCCTGTCACGCCTGTCACAAGATGATCAACGCCGTCGGCTATCCGCTGGAGCATTTCGATGCGATCGGCCGATTCAGAGACAAGGACAGCGGCAAGCCGGTCGACGCCTCGGGCTCATACCTCACTCGCCAGGGCAACGAAGTGAAGTTCAACGGCGTTCAGGAGATGGCCGCTTTCTTCGCGGGCAGTGACGAGGTGCATACCGCGTTCGCCGACCAGCTCTTCAAACACATGGTCAAACAGCCCGTTCGAGCCTACGCTGTTGACCTGCCCGAGCAACTCGGCGAATCGTTCCGCGAAAGCGACTTCAACATCAACGAACTTCTGGTGACCATCGTGACGGCGTCGTCCCAGCCGCCAGCACGCCCGGTCGCCGCGAATTGAGAACCTTGTCCGACCGTAGCGAAAGTCGCGCAGACTTTCGGCCGCTTGCCGAAACTCTGGCGAGTTTCGCTACGAGTGACCTGACAGATACACCCGACGCATCTCCCTACGGAGCCTCCCGCCATGTCCATCCACACCTCTCGTCGCGAATTCATCAAGACCCTCGGCCTGAGCGCCGCGTCGCTGCCGTTCGTCATGAACCTGCCGAGCCTCAGCTTTGCGGCCTCGCCGAAACGCAAGCAGCGGCTGATCGTCATGTTCAGCCCGGACGGAACCATCCCGCCGGACTTCTGGCCGGATGAAGAAGGCGAGAACTTCAAGCTCAAGCGCATCCTCAAGCCGCTCGAGCCCTACCAGAACCGGATGCTCACTCTGCACGGCGTCTGCGACAAACTCAAGGGAGACGGTGACCGGCACATGCGCGGCATGGGCTGCCTGCTCACCGGCATCGAGCTGTTCCCCGGCAATATCCAGGGCGGTTCGGACACTCCCGCCGGTTGGGCGAGTGGCCTGTCGATCGACCAGGAAATCAGAAACTTCCTGCAGTCGAAAGACGAAACCCGCACGCGGTTTGGCTCGCTGGAATTCGGCGTGCTGGTTCCCGATCGCGCCGACACCTGGACGCGCATGAGTTACGCCGGTGCGAACAAGCCGATCGCTCCGATCGACAACCCGTACCAGATGTTCTCCAAGCTGTACGGCCAGATGAAGGATCAGGAAAGCCTGCGCAGCATCCTCGACGACGTGCAGGAAGACCTGCAGAAGCTGAGTGCCGCCGTCAGTGCTGAAGACCGCCGGTTGCTCGACGAACAGGCGACGTTCGTCCGCGAGATGGAGCGGGAACTGCAGGCTCAGAAGGACCAGAAGTCCGTCGGTCACGCCGTCCCGCAACTCGAACCGGGCATCGTGGAAGAGAACGACAACATCCCGGCGCTGACAAAGATGCAGCTCGAACTGCTGGTCAACAGCTTCACGAACGACTTCGCTCGCGTGGCAACGTTCCAGTTCACGAACTCAGTCGGCCAGGCACGCATGCGGTGGCTGGGCGTCGAAGAAGGCCAGCACGAACTCTCGCATAAACCCGACAGCGATAAGGAGTCGCAGGAGAAGCTGGTCAAGATCAACACCTGGTACGCCGAGCAACTCGCGCAGCTCGTCAAGCGGCTTGATGAAACGCCGGAGCCCGGCGGCGAAGGCAGCCTGCTCGACAACACCCTGATTGTGTGGGGCAACGAGCTGGGTAAGGGCAACAACCACACGCTGGACAACATCCCGTTCGTGATGGTCGGCGGCGGCCTCGATTTCAAGATGGGCCGCTCACTGAAGTACGACAAGGTCCCGCACAACCGCCTGCTGATGTCCCTGGCCCACGGCTTCGGCCATCACGTCGAGACCTTCGGCAAACCCGAACTCTGCACCGCCGGCCCGCTCGACAAGCTGGTGTAGTTGGCGATCCGGATTTAACGACAGCTTGAAACCTGTGATACGCTGCGAGGCGAGTTCAAAGGAGCCAGGGATGCAGATCACTCTTTCTGAGCAGGCAGAGCAGGCGGTCCGGTCGCTGATGGCGGACGGGGCGACAGCGGACCAGGTTGTCGAACAGGCCATCGCCGAAAAGATCGCGCGGGAAGCGGAACGGGCGGCCATTCAGGAAGGCATCGACGACCTGCGTGCCGGTCAGCTGCACAACTTTGAGGATGTTGATCGGGAAATCCGAAAACAGTACGGATTCTCACCGGCGCCATGACGTTTCGAATTCGATACACCGCGCGGGCACGACGTGACATTCACGCTGCAGTCAAATGGTGGGCAGAAAACCGCTCCCGCGATCAGGCGGAACGGTGGTTCAACGGAATTCATTCCGCAATTGCCAGCCTCGTTGAGGATCCAGGGCGATTCCCCCTGTCGCCCGAAACGGACCTGCTGGAAACCGACATCCGTGAACTGCACTTTGGCGTCCGTCGCAAGCCAACTCACCGCGTAGTATTCACGGTTCAGGGTGACTCGGTGATCATTTTGCGCGTCCGCCATCACGGGCAGCAGAACTTGACTGATGACGACATTGCACTCTGACGCTCTGTGATGGCGATTCGAACCGACGACCAGTGCTTCTGGTGCGTTGTGAATGTCCCGAAGGGTTTCTGCCGCGGACAAAGATCACGAAGTGATCACAGAGAGTAGCCGGGGGTCGCAGACCCCCGGTTGCTGAGCCACTACGCCACGCATCCTGAAGGGATGCCAGACACAGGTTGATGGGCTCTGGGATCCCTTCAGGATGCGAACTTCACTGCCTCGGATTCCGGGGGTCTCCGCTGCGCTCCGACCGCTCAGCGACTGTCTTCGATCGCTTCACGATCGCCGAACGACGGGCCTGTTTCAGACGGACTCAGCTCGCGCGAGCCAGCTCCGGCGCGTCGGCATTAGCAGCCTCCTCTACGCGGGCCTTCTGCACGTACGACTTCACGAAGTTGTCGCATTCGATGCGGATCGGGCGTTCCTGCTTGTCGGCGAGGTACTCGTCGACGGCCTTGTTGCAGCCAGGCCAGTACGGGTCGTCGTACTCGTCGAACAGGATGATTCCGCCGGGAGCCATGCGCGGGTAGAAGAACTCCATGCACGTCTGGTACGAGTCGTACATGTCGCAGTCCAGGTGCACGTAGCAGAACGTGCGATCGAAAAGCTGCTGCAGCGTGTTCTCGAAGTAGCCGGGCACCAGCGTGACCATGTCGTCGAGACCAAACGCGTTGACCCGTTCGGCGACGTACTTCATCGACGTCGAATTCATTCCGTGGACGCGCTTCGCTTCGTGGCCGAGTCCGCCGAGTTCCACGTCGATCGAGATCGCCTCACCAAAGCCCTCGAACGAATCGCAGCCGAAGACGTTCTTCTCGATGCCGTGCTGCTTGAGAAACAGTCCTGTCGGCACCAGCGTCGCGCCGCGAAAGACGCCACATTCGCACAGATCGCCGTCCGCCTGCGTCGCTTCTTCGAGCAGCGACAGGATGATGTTGATATTCGCCGCCCCCAGCGGAGCGGCCTCGTCGCGCGGCTTGACCAGCCTGGGCACCTTCAGCCCGCAGAGCTTCGCTTTCCAGGCCGGACAGTCCGCGATTGGCTGCCTGGCGATCGATGGGGCGAGCGTTCGCAGAATCGTGTTGGCGAGAAACGAATGCCGCCATGCGTGCAGCGTTTTGCGACCGAGCGACAGAACAACAGAAGGTAGAGCCATCTTGCCGATCCCTGGCACAGCGTCTGATGCAGGCCGTCAGACGTCGTTTGATTCAATGCGGACCAGTCCGCAAGTCCTGCGACTTCGATTCCTGTAGCGAAAGTCGCGCAGACTTTCGGCGCTAACTGCGCGCGCGGCGGAAAACTAAGCCAGTCGCAGAATTGCGGCAACGGCAGTTCTGGTGTCGAGCGGAGAACCGCCTGCCACATGCAGAAAAGCGGCTGAAGCCTGCCGACTCCAGCCGCGTTGAACTTCGCGTCAATTCCGTGTTGCCGAGTGTTGACCGACGGTCTACTGCAGATTGAATCGAGCACCGGCTCCGGCGGAGACGTCCGACGAGTTCCCGGTCAGGCGGACGTTGCTCTGTGGACGAGCTTCTTCGACGAGGTCGACGGCGACGGCATCCGGCGTGACGTGAGTGGCTGCTCCGCTCGCCAGATCAATAACGGCACCAACTCCGCCACCGAGGATCATGTTGAGAGCGATCACGCCGTTGCCGCGGGTTGTCGTCACGACCGTTTCGTCGAGATAGCCATCCTTCGAAACCTGCACGGTATGCGGAACACCCCGCTTGAGGTCGGCCTTCAACGGCGTTGTGCCAACGTCGCGGCCATCCACGACAACGCGGGCTCCGTGCGGAGCCGATCGGACTTCAACGGTCTGCGACGTGCCGCTCAGGATCGTCGCACAGCCGGTCAGGTTCAGCAGCAGACAGCCGGAAAGTGCCAGAGCAGCGTACCGGGCTGTTCGAGAGTTCGTTTTCATCACTGGCCTCCCTGCCAGAGAAATTGTCGGTCGGAAATCGGTCCTCGGCCTGACATCGCGCGGCCAATCGCCGGGTGTCAGTACCCCAGAACGCTGCGGAGTTCGCGGTCCTGCACAGCTTTGCTGATCGCCATATCGACGGCCTGCGACATCAACTGGCCGCTGGCCTTGCCTGTCGGTGAGACCGGTCGTTTTTCAACGGATCCGAAGTAGGTCTGAGCGAAGACGCGCTGGCCGGATTCGTCAAACACCTCGATCAACAGATTGGTGGCGGCCACCGTGCGGTAAAAGACGCTCGCCCCGCCATAGTTCGACTGGCGGATGGTCACTGCGACGCGACGGATCGCCTGCGCTTTTGACTGAGCATCCGAAACCGACGGCGAGAGGGACGCTCCCGCCGAGCCGAGTTCGTTTTCCAGCTTGATGCGGATGTAATCGTTGAACGCGTCACCGGCTTTGAACGTCGAGCCGGAAACCGTGCCGGCCTCCTTGCTCGCCCGGCTGTCCTGCACGTTTTCGACAACGACGAGCGGAATGACTCGTCCCGATGTGAGCTGCACGGGTGATTGCTGATAGCTGACGGTGGAGCTGGTCATCGGGAACTGCATCGTCGATGAGCAGCCCGTCAGGCCGACAGTCAAAGCGACGATCGAGCAACCGTGCGCGAGCAGGCGCGGACCGTGCCAGGCCTTCCTTGTCATGGCAGGATTCCTGATTCGAGGTGGGATTGAGGAGGGCACCGGAAGTGTGGGAATGAGCAGGCGCCGACAATTTCGTTTATCGGATCGCCGGCAAAGCTTTCCTGATCGGAATGACCGGAATCGGCACAGGAAAGTTCAAGTTCTGTAACCGGAGGGCTCTGGCAGCAGGCCGGCAACAGACTCTTCGGGCGTGTGGTGAGCTTCAACTGGTGGGCGAATCAGCGGGTGTGTACTGAGTTTTCGACAACCAGTACAGGCCAGTCCGAGCCCGGATGCCTACTCGACACCGGCCTCTTTGAGTGCCGCCAGAATTCCCTCGTGGAACGGGCCGCTCGTGACGACGACGCCTCGGTTCTCGGACAGCTCCTTGCCGCGCGTGAAGTCGAGTGGTCGACCAGCGACGTCGGTGATTTTTCCGCCGGCCTCCTCGACAACGAGCACCCCGCCAGCGTGGTCCCAGATCTTTTCCCGATAGTCAGCCCGCGTCGGCAGTCGCAGATAAATGTCCGCCTCGCCGCGAGCGACCACCGCATACTTCGCCTGACTGTCGAGCCGTACCGACTCCTTGACGATCCCCAGTGACTGAGCGACCTGCGCCGACCGACTGTGTGAACTGTGCCCGGACTCGACCGATTCACACAGCCTGGCGTCCGCCCATTCGGTCGCTCCGGAAACGCGGACCGGCGTCGAGCTGTCCGGATCGAACGAGTCACCGTCGATTGGCGCGACGAACGCGCCACCGCCTCGCACCGCGAAAAACAGCGAGCCACCCGACGAGTCCTTCCCGGCCTCGATCGACAGGTTCGGACAGCCAACCGCAGCGACGGTGATCTGCCCGTCGATGATCAGGCCGAGCGAAATCGCGTACTGCTGGCCGCGCAGGAAGCCCTTCGTTCCGTCGATCGGATCCAGTGTCCAGAAGCGGCTCGACGATGCTCCGTTGCCATGATCGATCCAGCGGCAGGCAGTTTCGGCGTCGGCTTCAATGCCGATTTTGCCCAGCTCTTCGAGCACTCGCTGCAGGAACGCGGCGTTCTCCGGCTGCTGCAGTTCGGTCGAGTCTTCTTCGCCAACGACCGGGTCGCCCGGAAACGCATCGGCGAGTGCCCGACAGACGACCGCCTGGCTCGCGAAGTCGGCGATCGTCACCGGACTGCGATCCTTCTTCTCCATCGCGTCACGAGTGATCTGGCTCTGCACCGCCTGGCAGACCTTCGCGGCGGTTCGGACGGCAGAGACGGCAACGTTCAGTTCTTCGGTCAATCTCAAAATCAAGGAAGGGCTCCTCCAGCTCTCGTGACCAACGATTCCTCCGATCGCGTGCCGCATGCTTTTTGCGGCATCCGCTGACACGGAAGTACTCGAAACGCGAAATCGCGAACAGGCCTGGGATACTTGACAACCGTCTGCTGTCGCGAGATTCTCCGACGCGAGTCGAAGTATTCAACCATCCGTTTGAGACGGCAATGTCTGTAGCCAACAGCTCTAACTTGCTGACTGCCTCAAGATTCACTCTGAGTGCGCTGGGATTCATCGGGCTGGTCGGGGCTGTCCCTCGATTTGTCACACAGACTGTTCCGACCGAGTACCAAACGCTTGTCCTCTGGATGTCAGCAGCGTGTTTTCTAGCCCTTTTTGTTGCCGCGTTCTTTGGGGCGTCGCTCTACCGTTGGATAAGAGACGAGCCACTCGACGGATTTGACGTCAACAAGGCGAACCAGCTGAAACTGATTGCGCAACAGTCACTTGTCAACTTCGATGCGCGACGCCGAAATCCGTCAGTCATGGCTGCAGGGCTGGCAGTCAAATACACAACGCTGGAACTTATCATTCTTCGCCTGAATCACCTGAGAACGAATGTTGTGCCTACGCTTCGTCGCGAACTTCAACGAGAGAACGACACCGACAATACAAAAGGATTCAGGCGGATCAGTGAGTCGATAAACACCAGTTGCGGTGACATCGATCAGATGAGGGAAGACTTGGGTAAATGGATCGAACTCATTGATCCGATTGTGTCCACATCTCTTCGGGATCATCTAATTGAGTTTGCGACGTTCATGAGGCAAACTGAGCAAACACTTGGTGACTGGGGGAAACTTGAGGCCGAGGCGTTTTCTCATCAGCGACAAACGATCCTCAACACTTTGAAAGACATCGTCACCGACACAACTCAGTTTGAGAAAGACATCAAGTCCGTTTCAGATGATCTAAAGACTGATCTGGATCAGTGCCGTTCGCTGGTAACGGTGCTCTAAGCCTCTTGTAGTTTTGGGAAAACTGGGATAATCGGGAGTTTTTTCCCGCATTGCCCAGTCACAGTTTGCTGAATAGTATTTCGCCGACTTGCTCGTCCGCGATAACAGGTGCATGGCCATGACTTTGCAGACCGTACCCTATTTGATTCGCCGTCGCCTTACTGCGCTCGGCAGTGAGACAGACGGGTCTGCACGTCTGGAACTCATCAGCGATATTTGTGGGATCACGCAAGAGGCCAACCTGACCGTGTCGCGTCAGCGACGGTTGGATCTGGCTACTTTGACCGAGCTGGAAGCATCGTTTGCGGAGGCTGTGGTCCAAATCCGCTCTTTTGCAGATCAGTTTCCGGACGCAGAAGCGAAGACTGTAAGACGCTTTGTTTCAAACATTGATGATCGTATCAAGACAGATTTGAAGGAAGCGAAAGCTCGGTCAATATGACGGTGACTTGCGTTCCGAGGTCGAACGGCTTGCCGGTGAGCACGATCAACTTCCCTGCAGCGTCCGTTCGTAAAGGTCGAGCATCTTCGGAAGCATCTTTTTCAGACTGTACGACTCTTCGATCATCTTCGCGCCAGCCTCGCCCAGGTGACGGTACTGCTCTGGGTCTTCCAGCACTTCGAGCGCGAGTTCGGTCAGGCCATCGACGTCGAAGAAGTCGGCCAGCAGGCCGTTTTCGCGGTGTTTGATCATCTCTTTGACGGGAGCGGTCGCCGAGCCGAGCACCGTGCAGCCGCAGGCCAGTGAGTTCATCATCGACCAGCTCAGGACGAACGGGACCGTCAGGTAAATGTGCAGGTCGCTGAGGCTGAAGACGTTGACCAGTTCATTCGGGTCGACGCGGCCGGTGAAGATGAAGCGGCTCAGGTCATAGTTATCCAGACTGAGAATGTGCTCGCGGTACGAGTTCGCCTGGATGCGGTTCAGATCGCCGCCGTAACAGACGCGGTCCGACCCGACGCACAGAAACACGACATCGTCGCGCGCGTCGCAGATCTTCTTCGCGACTTTCATGAACACATCGAAGCCGCGCATCGACTCAAAACCGCGCGAAACGTACGTGACGATCTTCTTGTCGGCGGGGATCGTGTGCCCCGCGATCTGTCGCGGGACGTCCGTTTTGCGGTGCCAGATTGTCGTGTCGATGCCGTCGAAGATCGCTTCCAGCTTCGGCTGGTACTCATCAGGAAACAGGCTGCGCTGGTAACCCGTCGGGCAGTAGCCGCGAGCACACGCCTGCAGGTCGCAGAGGATCATCGCGTTGCGGGTTCGCGAGCGCAGGACGTCGAGTTCCTTGACTGGAAAGTCGGGCCGGAAGTCGAGGTCCGAGCCTGTGCTGCGATAGTAGTACTCGAAGTAGTTGATGATCGGCGTGTCGGGATACAGGTCCGCGAGCCACAGCGTCGAGCCGAAGCCGCTGTGCCCGACGACCAGGTCCGGCTTGATGTCTGGCCGTGCCTTCATGGCTTCGTACACGGCGGCCGAGTGCCAGACCGCGTTCTCGAAGGTCCGCGAGCAATAGTGCGTTGCCTTCGTCGCCCCGCCGCCGATCTTGTACTGAATCCGCTCGATGCCGTCGAAATTGCCCGGCGGCAGCTCGGACACGAACGAGCACTGAAAGCCGTGATCCTTGATCAGGTAGCTGGCAATGTGCCCGAATTGAGCGGGAAAATTCTTATGGGAAAACAGGATGTGCATCGAGTCGCTCCTCAGTCACCACGACCGGACTCCCTGCCCGGCGCATCAACGCGCGGAGTCTATTGCCCCGCCTTTTCCGAGCCGAGAGCAATGTCGGATGCATTTCCGCTCGAATGGACAGACCAGACAGCGTAAGCCGTCCGGTCAAACCCCGTGGACGCCGACCCGCTGCGACCCGTCCCCGCGCAGAGCACGGGAACGATAAATTCACCCGCCCTCCGGGAGGGTCGCGGTCTCAGCCGCGGGGAGGGTTCTGCATGTCTCGTCTGAGGTTAGGTCACATGGTGGAGCGAACCAGCAGATTCACCCTCCTCACAGCAGACAGCACGCGGGTCACACGGCGTTCCGCCCGAGGGAGTCCCCGCTCCCAGGTTGTGAGTTTTCTAGATTGCCGCTTCGCCGTAGCTGGATTCGCAAGCGTCAGACTCAGTTGAACCGGCTGAATGCTTGCCAATCCAGCTACGGACCAAAAACTCACAGCCTCTCCGCGGCTGAGACCGCTGCCCGGAAGGCGGGTCAGGCTGCGCTCACTTGAGCGTCAGCGGCGGGCCATCGAGTCGTTGCGTGTAGCGGTCGCGAAACTCAAAGAACCGGGCCGCTGCCGTCTGTTGAGCGGCCATCGTCGCGGCTCCGAACCGGACGGCTGTTCTGACCTGATCGCCGGCGCCGCCGAGTTGTTGGGCAAGCTGCAGCAGTTGCTTGACCTGCGGGTCGTTCGCGATCTGCTCTTCCGCAGCGCCGCGAGCCTTCCGGGCATCCTCAGTCACGGTCTCTGACCAGACGACCTGCCAGTCGCCGGCGGGCAGCTTCGCGACGAACTGTTCCGTCACCCGCGTCTGGCCGCGCGGCAGATCGAGATCAAGCTGCGTCGCTCGAAAGCCGCGTCGTCCGAGCTGCTCGGCCTCGCGAATCGCCGGTCCGAGCACCGCCGTCGACGCCGCACCAGCGGGTTTCGCCTTCCCGGCTCCCGCGTTGCCGAGCCCCGGTTCGTTCAACAGGTCGGCGAGCTGACTTGTCAACTGCCTCTGCAGCAACTGCGGCAGCACTGCGGCGAGGTCGGGCTGCGGCGCGTTGCCGTCGGTCCGGAACAGTGCCCCGCCGGTTCCCTGAAACTCAAGCCGCCCGCCGAGCGCAAACTCGACGATCGCCTGCCGCGCAGCCCACTCGTTGTCGGACTGGGCTTCCGGCGGGACTCGGTCCGACAGATCGACCGGTGCGCCGTTGTCGGCGACGTCAATCTTTCGCGACTCAAGCGCTTCGCGCAGCTGCTCGACCGTCTGCGTCTCGACCTCGCGAAACCGCTCCCGCCAGGACAGCAGAAGGATCCGCCGTCGCTTGGCAGGCTGGACGAACCGCGACGCCAACTGGTTTCGCGGCAGGTCCAGCAGAACGAACTGCGTGTCGAGCCCTTTTCCGACTCCGCCTTCTCCATTGTCAGCCTTCAACTGATCCAGCCACTCCTGAAGCTGCTTCCGCTGATCATTGAGAAAGCCGAGCAACTGCCGCGATTCATTCTCGCGTCCCGATCGACTTTCAACCTCGTCCACCCAGCGATCAATCCGCTCGATCAGGCCCTCGGTAATCGTTCGCTGAGCAGCCGCCTCGTCAGCCTCGACCGAGCGATAAAACTTCGGCAGAGCTTCCCGCAGCCAACCTCGCTGAACCGCCATCCGCACGGTGCCATCCGGTAGCTCGCCGAATACTGCCCCGAGCAACCGCTCCCCCGACCGCAGCCTCACGACGTCGACTGCCAGATCAGTCTGTGAACTCCGCCGCTGAGCAACGACGTCGGTCACGAGCGAACAGGCGACAGTGACAGCAACCGCCGCCGCAAGCAGACGTCGAAAGTAATCTACGCTTTGTTGTCGTTGCGGGTGACTGCGCATGGCTCACCTGGCTCCCGGAACAGAATAGGAATCTGGTCACCGACGCGGAGTGACTTGTTTTACCCCCAGCCGCAGGCGCCGGCGACCTCCGATGCCCAACGTCACTGGTGGCCGCTGCGGCTGGGCGTTGAACGACTTCGCGACTTCCATAAAACGCAAACGAAACGCCGATCGCTACCGGCAATCTCACACAACTCTGGCCGCTCCGGGCAACTCCGTCCACAATGACCGGCTGCACTTGGGCCGGCAGTACTCGCCGCGCGACAGCAACTGGAAAGATTCCCGACGATGAAACCGAAAGTCTCGTTCTCGACGCTCAGTTGTCCGGACTGGTCGTTTCAGCAGATTGTCGAACACGGCTCGGCGTACGGTTACGACGGCGTCGAAATTCGACTGCTGCAGCGGCAGACCGATCTGCTCGTTCATCCGGACCTGCAACCCTCACAGCTGGAGACGCGCTGTCGTGAACTGAGCGACGCGGGCTTCCTCATCGCGGGCCTCGCGTCGTCGGTCAGCTTCGACAGTCCCGATGCGAACATTCGAGCCGACCAGATCGAAACCGGCCGACGGTACCTCGATCTGGCCAGGACGCTCGGCGCCGGTTTCATCCGCGTCTTTGGCGATGTCCTGCAGCCGACCGCTTCCGGCAGCGTGCCGCTCGCACAGGTCTCGCCCGATCAGCGCCGCACGACAATCGCTCAGGTCGCCGAGGGTCTGCAGACGCTGGGCGAGTCGGCCGAATCGCTCGGGCTCGACGTGCTCATTGAAACTCACGGCGACTACTCAAACTCCGGTGTCGTGCTGGAGACGCTGGAGGCCGTCGAGTCGCCCGCCGTTGGGGTCCTGTGGGACACGCACCATCCGTGGCGTTTCTGTGATGAGAAACTGCCGCTGACCTTCGATCGTCTGCGCCGCTGGGTGCGATCAACGCACTGGAAGGATTCCGTCGTCCGTCCCGAAGCGACCGACCGGGGCACTGCTCAGAACACCGCCGCCCAGGCCGCTCACACTCTGATGACCGGCCATCAGCACGCCGATTACGTCCTGTTTCGAGGTGGCGAGTTCCCCGCCGCGCAGTGCATGTGGCTGCTGAAGAATGCCGCTTTCGACGGCTGGTTCTGCTACGAATGGGAAAAGATGTGGCACCCGGAACTCGAACCCCCGGAACTCGCCCTGCCGCTGTTCCCCTCAAAGATTCACGAACTGTGGACGCTGATCGAAGACCGCCGCTGATCGAGAACGCTCACCGCGACGTGAGTAATCCGGCGGCCCCTTCATCATCAGACGCGCATAGCCACCAGTTTGACGACGCAACTGGTGTGGTTAGGGAAAGGCTGGACCTGGTGGCTGTGCAGCGGACTCGCCGGGTGGCCCGACCACTCGTGGTTGGGTGCCCCAGGCACGAGACGACTCACCATCCGCGCCGAACACCAGAAAAACATCACACCACAAAGAACGCTGATGACGAGACATCCTGTCACTTCGCGACCCGGAGAGTGCTGGCCGGGCCACCCTGCGGTGATGGCGTGACACGTGAGCGACCGGGAAGCGATGTCATTGACCACGCCCGTCGGCAAGCCTCTGGGCGTGCCACTCGACCGCCATCGAAAGCTTGCGCGCGTTGTCGACCGATTTTGCGATCTACGGTTCGGCAGGCACGAGCCGGTTGCTGCCAGTCGACTGATCGAACGGGAACGGTCCTGGGTGGCACTCCGTGAGGAACGAAGGGCGTGGTGAGAATTTTGTGATGGCGTGACACGTGAGCGACCGGGAACCGATGTCATTGACCACGCCCATCGGGTAAGCGCCAGACGAACTACAGGTTTCCCTTTCTGGCTCGTTCTTCTTTTCTGTGGTCGGCGATGGTCCAGCGGTGGTGGGGGTTGGCTTTGAGCCAGGTGTCGGGGAGCAGGGTTTCGAGGGTGGC
>Ga0209273_10001713_pt1 | contig 18484 bp, 16 predicted proteins | sample tdAd471_FD_187126 | JGI IMG/M metagenome (GOLD analysis project Ga0209273, IMG submission 187126) | Marine sediment microbial communities from the Atlantic coast under amendment with organic carbon and nitrate - tdAd47.1 (SPAdes)... | ecosystem: Environmental > Aquatic > Marine > Coastal >...
CAACACTGCATCGACAGATATCGGCCTACCACAACATCGCGCACAACCCTATCTTTCCTTCAAACGCACCCCTCAGGAAGCATTTGAAGGAAGAAACCATGAACAAGACCACCCAAACCGTCCTCCGTGTTGACGCAAGCGTCCGTACACAGGACTCTGTCACCCGTGACCTCACCAACCGTTTCATTGACGGCCTCACCCAGGGCAAAGAAACTGCGCTGCTGCGCCATGACCTGGCCGGCGGCCTGCCGCTGATCGATGAAGAATGGGTTGGCGCCAACTTCACGCCGGAAGAAGACCGCACCGACGCCCAAAAACAGACGCTGGAACAGTCCGACGCCCTGATCGCGGACGTTAAGGCCTCAGATATTATCGCCATCGGTCTGCCGGTTTATAACTTCGGCATCCCAGCCGCACTCAAGGCCTGGCTGGACCTGATCGCCCGCGCACGCGTTACCTTCCGCTACACTGAAAATGGCCCGGAAGGCCTGCTCACGGGCAAGAAAGCTTATTTGATTGTGGCCTCTGGCGGCACGCCTGTGGGATCGGAGATCGATTTCGCCACCAGCTATATGAAGCATATGCTTTCATTTGTGGGCATTACCGACGTGACAATCATCGCTGCAGACCAAATGGCCATGGACGCCGATGCCAGCCTCGCCCGCGCCAAGTCCCAGATAAGCGAAGCGCTCGCGGCCTGAAAGGTACGCTAACGCCCATCCGGTCCCGGCTCCGGGGCCGGGTTATCGGCAGGCACCTGTTCTGGCGTTGCCTCTGGCGTCTGAGCAGGTGCCACATCTTCTGATACTTCAAAATCTGACGTGTCGCCCTGTATCAGCTGCCACAAGCTGATATCGCTCAGCCCCACAAACACTACAAAGAACATCACCACCATCATGGTCATGAAATAGCTGACCCAAATAAAGCCTGCCTTGAAGAAGGCTTTGAGCCAGCCCTGCCCCTGGCCCACCTTAAGCGCGATAATCAGGTAGAGCGACGTGCCCCACCAGAAGATGGACATACCCATGTCACCTCCCACCTTCGGGATGATGATCATCAGCGCAAGCAACAGCATAAAGAGGAAGGTATGAAAATGCAGCGAGAAGACAAATTGCTGCAGATACCGCCTGTCCTTGCCCCAATGAAAGATGCGCAGGATGAAGGCAAAAAACGGCATCAAGACAAACAGCGCCTTCGGCAGCCAGTCGTTAAAGAGGTCGTTGAATTCCTCCGGGTCCTTCAGGGCTTGGGCCAAACTCTGGGTCGCGCGTTTAACCGCCGCCGGCGTTTTCGGATTATTGATCACCCGGTCGATATCTTCCTGCTTCAGCCCCTCTCGTTCCGCATGGTTATTGGGTACGAACATGGCAACGCAGAAAAGATAAGGCCCACCCACATCAACAGGCGCACAATTTTCATCACCTTCGCCACCAATCTGGATGGCTCCATCCGTATCACCCAGGTTCACCTGCATGCCGCCGCCTGCCAAATTGTTACGAAGCAAGTCTCTGGTTGCTTCCGGCATCTGGTCGAATTCATCCCCCACAAGGTCGCGCAACGCGTCGTCAACTTCTGCGGTTCGCGCCTCGAGCTCTTCGTCAGACAGGTTGCTCCTGCCCAGAACGTCGCGATCCGTTTTGTCTGAGAGCTTCTTCAAGCGCTCCAGGGCTCTCGCCCTGCGCTCCTCTGGCGTCAGTTCTTCGTCATTCTTGCTGTCATCTGCAGTGGGAACCGCTACAGGCGCAGCCTTCTCGGCTGCTTGCTCAATTGCCTCAAGCTCCGCGGCTGCTTTTTCCGGTGTGGAATCGGCTTGAGACTTAGAAGGCTCCCGATCTTCCTGTTCCGCTACCTCCGCCTCCACCTTGGGCTTCACATTGATATCCAGAATCAGGATATCCGCCACCGACAGGATCACAAAAAACAGGATCGACATGACGATATAAAGCCTGAGCGGCGGCACGAAACGCGCGCGCCTGCCCTCACGGAATGCGCGGGTCAGCCCGCCAGGCACCAGCGCAAGCAACACCAGCGTCTTGAAAAGGCGGCTGTCTGTTGAGACCACATCGTCCAGGATTTCCCTGAGGAGGGTCCAGATCGGGCGCTTTAGGTCGTCGTCCTTCTGGCCGCAGATATGGCAGAAGGGCCCCGTTAGTGGCGCATTGCAGTTGCTGCACAGCGCCCCGGTCTCGCGGATGGAATTTTCCAGAGTTTTATAATTGCCTTCAGCCCGCAGCTGCTTGTGATAGCGCTTGCGTTTGAAATGCAGAATCCATTTCTGGATAAGCTTTTTCATAAAGCTGCCCCTCTTGCCCCTTAAAGCCTTTATACAGAAAGACTTTTTAGGAGGCCAGCCTTATGAGCGAATAAGCGTCAGGCGCTCTTGAGCGCCCGGTCACCCACAAAGGGGTTGGATTGTCGCTCTGCTCCGAACGTGGACAGCGGACCATGCCCCGGTACAAAAGTCACCTCGTTCCCCAGCGGCCACAGCTTTTTGGTGATGGCATTCACAAGGTCATCCATATTGCCACGCGGGAAATCCGTCCGCCCGATGGAGCCCTTGAACAATACATCGCCAACAAAAGCCACTTTGTGTGTGGGTTCAAAGAAAACCACATGGCCGGGCGTATGGCCGGGTGCATGAATAACCTGCAGCGTCACATTGCCCACCTTGACCTCGTCGCCGTCATCCAGCCACTGGTCTGGCGTGCAGCAGCGCAGCCCCGGCATGTTATAGTTGGCAGCGTGCTCTTCGATCTGGTCAAGCCAGAATTTGTCGTCCTTGTGCGGGCCGATGATTGGCAAGCCCATCTTTTCCTTGATGTCCTTGGCGCCGCCCGCATGGTCCAGATGGCCGTGTGTGAGCAAAATCTGCTTCACATTAACGCCCAGCTGTTTGGCGGCATCCAGAAGCTTGTCCGCCTCCCCGCCCGGATCAACGAAGGCACCTTCCATCGTCTCATCGCACCAGATGATGCTGCAATTCTGCTGAAAGCTTGTGACCGGAACAATTTGCGCTTTTAACATCAGTTACTCCTTGTGGCGCCATTTCGGCTGCACCCTACCCCGCAGGGAAAGCAGGTGCAAGCCGTGCATGCAATGGCCGTTCCCCATGAATTATGTCCTTGCCACCGGGATTCAAGATGGACACACTGCTTCAGAAACGTGGGGAGGACACAGGGGTGAAACATCTGTTGATGATATGTCTGACTGCTGTGCTTGGCGGCTGCTCTTTGGTTACCGCACCGGTGAAGGTCGCCGCCGCGGCCGTTGAGACCACAGTGGACACAGCCAGCACCGTGGTGCGCGTGACCGGCAAGGTGATTGACTTGGCGGCAGACACCAAGGAAGTCGCCGAAAAAGCCGAAGACGTAGCGCGCAACTGACGGCTCAGGCTTGTTGAACTCCCCATATTTATGCGATATGATGCATTTAGTTTAGACCTAAAATAAATGCAGGTGAGAAGATGGCAACCGACCGCAAAGAAGACCAGGGCCCAGCAACCTCCGTTGATGTCTCAGGCGAAGACATCCACTGGAACCAGGACATCAGCTATGGTTCCTACCTGCAGCTGGACCGCCTGCTCGAATGCCAGAATCCGCTCTCAAGCCAGCACGATGAGATGCTGTTTGTCGTCATCCACCAGGCTTCTGAGCTGTGGATGAAAGCCTGCATCCACGAACTGGGCGCTGCAATGAAGCATCTGGCGGCGGATGACCTTGGCCCCGTGCAAAAGATGCTGTCCCGCGTGGCCAAAATTCAGGCGAACCTGCAGCAGTCGTGGGAAATCCTTTCCACCATGACACCGGCGGACTATGCCGCCTTCCGTGATGATCTTGGCCAAAGCTCCGGCTTCCAGAGCTTCCAGTACCGCGAAATTGAATACCGGCTTGGCAATAAGAACGCCCGCATGGCCGAAGCCCACAAAGGCGCGCCTGCGCGTTATCAGCACCTGCAGGACGTGCTCGATAGCCCCAGCTTCTATGACCTCTGCTTGCAGCTTCTCGCAAAACGGGGTTTCGACATTCCGGCCGACAAGCTGGAGCGTAAGTGGCGCGAGCCCTATGAGGCATCGAAGGCCGTAGAGGATGCCTGGCTTAAGGTTTACCAGGACACCACCAAATATTGGGACCTTTATGAACTTGCCGAGAAGCTGGTGGATCTTGAGCATCACTTCCACGCTTGGCGCTTTGCCCATATGAAAACCGTGGAACGCATCATCGGCTACAAAAAGGGCACCGGCGGCACAGGCGGCGTCTCCTACCTTGTGAAGGCGCTCGACCTGAGGTTCTTCCCAGAACTGTGGACACTGAGGACAAGTCTTTGAACAGGATTTACGACATCAGCCAAACCATCCGCCCCGGCATTCCCGTGTGGCCCGGTGACGCTAAGTTTAAGCTCAAGCGCACCTGGAGCATCGAACCCGGTTGTCCGGTGAATGTTAGCGAACTTGTGATGTCCACCCACACCGGCAGCCACGCGGACAGCCGCCTGCATTTTGACGACAAGGGTGTGGATTGCGCGGCCACTGCGCTCGATGCCTATATCGGCCCCGCGACGCTGATTGACCTTTCGGCTGACGTGCCGTCTGGCGGCCTGGTTGAACCAAAGCACCTTGATGGCAAGCTGCCTGCTCGCGTGGACCGTGTGTTGATCAAGCTGTTTGACACCTTCCCGCATGACGGCTGGGACCCTGACTTTCCTGCCATCAGCCCGGCGGCGATCGACCTGCTCGCGGAACGCGGCTGCAAACTGATCGGCGTGGACGTGCCTTCACTGGACCCGCAAGACAGCAAGACACTGGACGCCCATTTTGCCGTGTACCGGGCAGGCATCGCTATCCTTGAAGGCCTTGTGCTCGATGATGTGCCCGAGGGCGACTATGAACTGATCGCCCTGCCGCTCAAGATAGAGGGCGCCGACGGCAGCCCGGTTCGTGCAATACTGAGGGAAATACCGTGATTCCAACTTCACTTGACTGGTGCCAGCAACAGGATGCCAATGACCCGCTCGCGCCCATGAAAGACCGTTTCGACCTGCCTGATGGCGTGATTTACATGGACGGCAACAGCCTTGGCGTGCTGCCGAAAGGCGTGGCCGAGCGCATCGCAGACGTGGTCACCAAGGAATGGGGCAAGGACCTGATCAAAAGCTGGAACACGGCTGACTGGATTAACCTGCCAGCGCGTATTGGCAAAAAGATCGCACCGCTTGTGGGCGCGCGGCCTAATGAAGTGGTGATGGCCGACAGCACATCGGTGAACCTTTTCAAGGTTGCCGCCGCCGCCTGCCGCATGAACAAGGGCCGCACGAAAATTATCTCCGAACCCGGCAATTTCCCAACTGACCTATACATGCTGCAGGGCCTTTCGGATTTCCTGGGCCCCGATGTCGCGCTGCAGGTCGTGGAGCGCGACAAGATCATCGACGCCATCGATGACGATACGGCTGTAGTGGTGCTGACCCACGTGCATTATGTCACCGCCGATATGTTTGATATGGAAGCCGTCACCAAAGCCGCACACGCAAAAGGCGCGCTGATGGTCTGGGACCTCAGCCATTCAACCGGCGCGGTGCCGGTGGACCTCAATGCCGCTGGCGCCGATTTTGCCGTGGGTTGCGGCTATAAGTATCTGAACGGTGGCCCGGGCGCACCTGCCTTCCTTTATGTGGCGGAGCGCCACCAGGCGTCTGCCCAGCAGCCTCTCACCGGCTGGTTTGGCCACAAGTCACCGTTTGAGTTCCTTGATGACTATGAGCCCGCTGGCGACATCCGCCGCATGCTTGTTGGCACCACCAGCGTAATGGCGGCCAGCGCGCTTGATGAAGCGCTGAATGCGTTCGAGGGCGTCGACATGAGCGTCGTCCGGAAAAAAAGCCAAGCGCTGACAGACCTTTTCATCGCCCTTTGCCGGGAAAGGCTGTCGGACTATGGCGTTGGCCTGGCCACCAGCGAAAACCCCTCGAAACGCGGCAGCCATGTGTCACTCAAGTGCGAGAACGGTTATGCGGTGATGCAGGCGTTGATCGAACGCGGCGTCATCGGTGATTTCCGCGCGCCAGACTTCATGCGCTTTGGTTTCACGCCGCTCTATCTAGGATTCGAGGATGTCTACCGCGCCGTTGAGATCATGGCTGATATCTTCGAGACCGGCTTCTGGAGAGAAGCCCGCTTCAGCGAAAAAGGCGCCGTGACCTAGACCTCAGCCCTTTTGCTTGTTTTAGCCTCAGCCCTCATTATAGTGTTTCGGACAATATGATGGGGGTTTTCATGCGATCATTTCACCTTTTTCTCGCAGGCGTTCTGTGCCTGACCCTTGCTGGATGCGATTCCCAAGCCATGCTCGATGAGGCAGCCGAGAAACTCGCTCCAGAGCATATTCAGGAGCTTGCTGCTCAGGTTGGGGAAATGGTCGTTTCCCGCGATACCGAAGGCATCAAGGGCGTGCTCCATCCCAGCGCGATTGGCCCGGATTTCGACATGGCAGCAGCCAACATGTGGGCCCAGCTCCCGGGTGGGGACCTCATTGACACCAGCCTTGCCGGTGTAAACACATCCAGTCGGTGGGAAAACGGCGTCTCCTACACGGATTACCGCTTTCAATATCAATACGGTTTTGAGGAAGGCTGGCTTCATGTTCAGATGGTTTTCAGGGAACAGGATGAAGCCGTCAGCATGATCAATTTGCACCTTACCCCACTCGTTGGAGACCTACGGGAAATCAACGCCTTCAACCTGGGACAGGCCTCCTTTGGCAAACACATGATGTTCCTGGCTGTGATCATCACTCCAATTCTGATCATCACGACATTTGTGGTGGCCTTCCGTATGCGCAAATCGCTGAAAAGGCCCAAGCGATGGCTCTTCTTCATTCTGATAGGAGTTGGTGGCCTGACAATGAACTGGACGACTGGCGAGACGGTATTCGAGCCATTGAAGTTCGGCCTACTTGGTGCCGGCTTCCTCTCTCCAGGCCCGCATGCGCCGCTGGTTTTGAATCTTTATTTCCCGCTTGGCATGGTCTTGTTCTGGATTTTCAAGCAAACCGGGAACCTGGCCATGAAAGAGCCGGACAAATCCGTCGAAGAAATCCTCGAATAGGACAACAGGCCTAACCCTGTCGGCGCCAGATTTTTCCGTCTGGCGCCACGCGGATACCGCCAACATAGCGTTCCGCGCCCACATGCTTCATCCAGTCCTCGCGCCCTTCCAGGCAAGCTCGGCCAAGGTCTGTGATTGTGATGCTCGCAGACGGCCAATCATCCCCGAACCTTTCAATCGCCCCGCCTGCCAGCAGCCGGTCAAGGTCATACCAATACATCTGGTCCCCAAGATACGGTAGGGGCTCACGCTCCAGCACCAGGGTTTTGAAAAGCTTACCGCCGGTCCGTGCGCCCTCTTCGGCGAGCACTCTCAGTGTCAGCTCTTCGGTCAGGCTGAGACCGCTTGAGCGCGCGGGCAATTCCTTCAGGTGTCGCATGATCGCTGGCGCGCACAAGGGCAAGGCTGGCGTACCGCCTTGGGCAAGGCGCACAAGATTATGCGGCGTCTCTTCGACAAGAGCAGGCCAAACTGATTGCCCGAGCGCGAGCATGTCAGTGGTAACTCGCTGGCGGCTGTCATATAGGCCCTTGAGGTCGCCGGGACTAAGCTGGCCAAGACCGATAAAACGCGGCTCAACCGGGAAGTCCCCAACACAGACAAGATCAAGCACTGGGCGTTCATCCAGGCCAGCAAAATGCTTCAACAGAAACATCAGGATCAGTTGATCATAGCTGTCGTGTTCAAACCACAGAACGATACGGGCAAAGGCCGCTGCATTGGCAAGCCGGGCGTATCTCAACCGTTGTTTCTTGCGAGCGTCCGCAGGATCAAGCCCATAAGCGCCCACGACGAAGTCGAGACGCTTTTCCAGGAAAGCTTCCTGTGGCAGGTCAAGAACCGGCCCCTGACAGAAGGGATCGGAGAAATCAAGGAAGGCCCCTTCGATTCCAGCATCCTTAAGCGCAACCTCTATGTCGCTGCCGCACCGGATATGCAATGTTTCCTGAGTGTCCATGCGCGCCACACTTGCAGAAAACATGTTTAAACACAACGCACCAGCATTATGTTTTCTTGATAAATTTTCTGGAAATCTTGAGAAGAGAGAACTGGCTGGGGCGGCAGGATTCGAACCTGCGCATGCCGATACCAAAAACCGGTGCCTTACCGCTTGGCGACGCCCCAACTGGTTCGTGGCGCGGTTTTAGTAGAACCGCCCCAGACTGTAAAGACTTTTTTTTGTACTTTTTTTGGGTTTTCCGTGACGGATCAGCTTCACAAAATTTCAAGCGTCATTTTCAAACGCGGCCTGTCCCCACATGGTCCGCCATAACCCACCAGTCTCTGCGGCTTTCGCCAATTTTCCGGGCGGCAAGATGAGCGTCTTCTAAGCTTTCGAAAAGGGCGAAACAGGTAGCCCCGCTCCCGGACATGCGCGCTATTGTTACGCCGCGCTGACGGGCCAGCTCATCAAGCACATCGGCAACTGGCGGGCAGTTTACCCGCGCCGCGCCTTCGAGCGCGTTCCGGCTTCCTGCAGAAAGGCCGCGTATATTGGCACAAAGCGCTTCGGCATCCTCAAGTGGCGCATCAAAGACTGTTCCTGCGGCGTGATATGCCTTGAAAACTGCCGGCGTTGGCAGTGGCTCCAACGGATTCACCAGCAAAATTCCCGCTTGCCAAGGAAGGCTAACCGGCGTCAACTCCTCGCCAATTCCCCGCACCATCAGAGGCGCTTGGTGCAGGCAAGCTGGGACGTCAGCGCCCAACTGAAGAGCGATTACCTCAAGTTCGGTCATAGGCAACTTCAGGTTCCAGAACCGGTTGAGCGCAAGAAGCGCCGCGGCCGCATCCGACGAACCACCGCCGACGCCCGCCGCCACGGGCAGGTTCTTTTCAAGCCTAACTGAAACCTTTGGATCAAGGCCCGCACGGGCTGCCAGAAGCATCGCAGCCTTGGCCACAAGGTTATTGCCCCCTGCCCCGCCAAGAGCTTCCAGCGCGCCCGCAAACGGACCTTCAAGGTGAAAGGTGAACTCTGGTGCCGCCGCTACCGTGATCCGATCGCCCTTTTCGGTGAAGACAAAAAGGCTCTCCAGTTCATGATAGCCGTCCGCACGGCGCCCAGTGATGTGCAGGAACAGATTGACCTTGGCCGGCGCCGTTACACTGACAGGCGGCTGGGCTACCCACAGAGGCATGCTCATGACGGCTCTTCAAGCCCCAGCTCGAGCTTTTCCTTCAGCGATTTTCGCTCATCATCAGATGGGCCGTTATCCATGGCATGACGCCACTGGAAGCGGGCTTCGATCCTGCGCCCCACGCGCCAGTAGGCATCCCCCAGGTGATCGTTGATCGTTGGGTCTGTGGGCTCAAGGCGCACGGCTTGTTCCAGATACTCTACAGCCGCATGATAATCGCCGGTGAGATAGTGCACCCACCCCAGGCTATCGATGATAAAGCCATCGTCAGGCTGCTCCTCCACCGCCTGTTCGATCATGGCTTTGGCTTCATCGATATTCTTACCCCGGTCAATCCAGCTGTAGCCCAGATAGTTGAGCACGCTGGCCTCACCCGGATTGAGCTGGAGCGCTGTCTTCAAATCAGCTTCCGCTTGCTGCCAATTACCAAGCCGCTCATAGCAGACACCGCGGGCGAAAAAGATGAACCAGTCAGACTGTTCGGCTGAGCGAATCTGGCCGATTGCCTGACTGTAATAGTGAACCGCTTCTTCGAACTTTTCCGCGTCGCGCAAAAGATCGGCGAGCGCAGACAAGTGCGCGCTTGAATGCGGCGCGTCCCTGAGCGCTGCACGCAGCAGGGCCTCAGCCTCATCGTCGCGCCCGGCAGACCTGAGAGCGCCAATGCGCCTGAGTTCCGCCAGCGGCTTCAGGGGGCTTGTTTGCGGCACAGTGGCATAGGCCGACACAGCACTTTCCGGCGTGTCGATCTGCTCCAAAAGGTTCCCAAGCAGGAAATAGATTTCAGATACTTCGGGCGTCAGGTAGGACGCGACACGCAAGTAAACAATCGCAGCCTGCTGGGAGCGACTTTGGGCAAACTCGGTCGCCAGGCGGTAGAAGACGAGGCCCGCAGCACCACGTGGATTGGTGGCATCCTGGCTGGGGCCGAAACCGCCCGTGATACGCATGCCTTCGCGCAGCAGGAAGCGGTTGTCGCCAAAGCGTTTGGTTTGTTCGCCCAGAAATTCCCGTGCCGCTTGTTCCTTGCCCGTGCGGGTCAGCATATCGGCATAAGCCACCAAAGGCTGCAGGGAGGCTGGGCGCTCGTCATCCGCCAGCGTCTGATAGGCGGTCGATGCGGCGTCATACCGACCGAGGTGATCAAGAATATAGGCGTAATGCTCCTGCCCGATCACGCCAAGACGCGGATCGTTAATAAGCGGCGCCAAGGCCTTGCTGGCAGCAACCAGGTTATTTTCGGCGGCATAGCTCCAGGCCTCCAGGATCGGCGTGACAAGAAAGCCATAGCCCGCCCCCTGCTGTTCCTTCAGCCGTTCGCGGACAACTTGCCAGTTTTCATTTTTGTAGGCTTCCAGCACATACATCAGGTGCAACAGGTCATCCTGCGCTGGATTCGGCGAATGCTGCATCTTGACCGCAAGCGATGCCGCCTCGTCCATCCGTCCTGCATAGAGAAGCTGGAAAAAGGCGCGGTCAGCAACGAAGTCGCTTTCCGGATCTGCGTTCAGGGCCTCAAGGAAATAGTGTGCCGCAGAGGCGTGCTGTTCATTCTGCTGGGCAAGCGTGGCGGCCAGAAACGGACCATACATGGTATTGTCCGCATCCACCGCATTGAATTCGCTATGAAGTGCCGAAGGCGCCGGGGCCAGCGTGGCAGGGCCGGTACCCTGCCCTGCGCATCCCACCAGCGCCAAGGCGAAAGCCAATGATTTGAAAGGCTGCATGCCTGCCCTTTGTGCTCAAAACGTTACATGTTGGGGTAGTTCGGGCCTCCGCCGCCCTCAGGCACCACCCAATTAATATTCTGTGTAATATCCTTAATATCACAGGTTTTGCAATGAACACAGTTCTGAGCATTGATCTGCAGACGCTTTTCCTCGCCGCCTTCACCAACATATTCATAGACACCGGCTGGACAGAAGCGCTGCTCCGGCCCGTTATAATCCGCCCAGTTCACGCTGACAGGAATGCTTTCATCCTTCAACTGCAGGTGGATCGGCTGGTCTTCCTCGTGGTTGGTGTTCGACAGGAACACGCTTGAGAGCTTGTCGAAGCTGATCACGCCGTCCGGCTTCGGATAATCAATCGGCTGGCAATCGGCAGCCTTTTTGGTCGCTTCGTTATCCTTGTGGATATGCTTCAGCGTCGGCATCAGGAACCCGAGGCCGATGGTGTTCATCCACATGTCGAAGCCGGCATAAAGCGTGCCCCATTTGGCGCCGAACTTGGCAAGCGCCGGGCGGGCATTCCGCACCTTATGAAGGTCTTTGTAAATCCAACTGGATTTGAAGGCATCTTCATAGGCGCTCAGCTCTGTTTCGCCGTTCGACCCCGCCACAATGGCGTCAAACGCGCTTTCCGCCGCCAGCATGGCTGACTTCATAGCGTTATGGGTGCCCTTGATGCGCGGCACGTTAACGAAACCGGCTGCACAGCCCACAAGTGCACCGCCTGGGAAGTAAAGCTTTGGAACAGACTGCAACCCGCCTTCGTTGATCGCCCGTGCGCCATAAGCCACGCGGCGGCCACCTTCCAGAATCTTGCGCACTTCTGGGTGCGTTTTGAAGCGCTGCATTTCGTCAAACGGCGACAGATACGGGTTTTCATAATCCAGCGTCACCACGAAACCGATGGCGATCTGATTGTTTTCCTGGTGATAGATAAAGCCACCGCCCGCAGTGTTGCCAAGCGGCCAACCCTGGGTATGGATCACTCGCCCTGGTACATGCTGCGATGGGTCAATATCCCACAGCTCCTTGATACCGATACCGTAGGTCTGGAACTGGCAATTTTCACGCAGAGCAAACTTGGCCTCAAGCTCTTTTGAAAGCGAGCCACGGCAGCCCTCGGCGAACAGTGTGTATTTGGCGTGCAGTTCCATGCCTGGCGTATAGCCGGCCTTCTGTTCACCATCACGGCCAACACCCATGTCACCAGTGGCCACACCTTTAACACGTCCGTCTTCATGATAGAGTACTTCAGAACCGGCAAAGCCCGGGTAAATCTCCACGCCCAGTGCTTCAGCCTGTTCAGCCAGCCAGCGCGTGAGGTTACCAAGCGACAGCGTATACATGCCATCGTTTGACAGAAGCGGCGGCATCATGAAATGGGGCAGAGACTTATGGCCTGTTTCCGTAAGAACCCAGTGCTGGTTGTCGGTAACCGGCGTGTTGAGCGGCGCGCCCTTTTCTTTCCAGTCAGGGATCAACTCATCAAGCGCGATCGGGTCAACCACGGCGCCTGACAGGATATGCGCCCCAATCTCAGAGCCCTTTTCGATCACACAGACCATCAGTTCCTGGTCTTTCTCCTGGGCCAGTTGCATCAACCGGATCGCTGCTGAAAGACCTGCTGGTCCACCACCCACGATCACTACGTCAAATTCCATGGATTCACGTTCCATGTTGCGCTCCTTCAAACTTCCCTAACGTCCGGTGCCTAACTTCGCCGCCAATAGCATGCAGCCTTGTTCCCAAACTGGACCGAATACAATCATTTTCAAGTGTTTATGCCGCGCGAGGAAACAAAGGTCAAACGCTTGGCGGCAGATTATTTTCGCACTGCAACATAAGTCATTGATGCCGCGACGTCAGGCAGGGGCATTTTGTGCTTTGTTCCAGACCGGGGAAAAGCAGAAATTTTGAACAAAAATTCAATGCAATTTTTACCACCCTCCGACTATAGTGGGCTCAGTTGAGGCCGACGATTAAACAATATTGGTAGAAAATGAGTTCTCCTGAGCCCCAAAATCTGGACCCGGCAACCCTTCTGGCATGGCACGTAGCCATGGGCGCGGACGAAGCCATAGATATCGACCCGATCGACCGTTTCACCACGGAAGTTCAGGCTCCGATTGCCTCCAAAACCGTCCAGCAGGCACCTAAAGCAGCCAAACCATCAGGCCCAAGGCCGGTGGCCGCGAAGCCCGTGCAAGCCGTTGTTGGGGCTGGCCCGGAAGCCGCTGCCCGCGTTGCGGCGGAAGCAGGTACGCTTGAGGAACTCAAAGCCGCGATGGAAGCTTTTGACGGTGGCCTTCTGAAGCGTTCGGCCAAGAATACCGTTTTCGCGGACGGCACGCCCGGCGCGCCTGTGATGGTGATCGGCGAAGCACCAGGCGCAGACGAGGACCGGGAAGGTAAACCCTTTGTCGGCGTCTCCGGCCAATTGCTCGACAAGATTCTGGCGGCGGCTGGTTTTTCCCGCGATGAAAACGTCTATATCACCAACATGGTGCCCTGGCGCCCCTTGGGGAACGCAACGCCTGACGGCGCAACGATTGCCATGTGCATGCCGTTCGTGAAGCGCCATATCGAGCTTGCCAAACCCCAAGTGATTCTGATGGTTGGCGGCGTTTCCGCCAAGGCACTTCTGGGCACTGAGGAAGGAATCACACGGCTGCGCGGACGCTGGAAAGAGCTGGAGATCAGCGGCCAGAAAATCGCCGCATTGCCGGTTTATCACCCGGCTTACCTGCTGCGCCAGCCCGCGCTCAAGGGCCACGCCTGGCGCGATATCCTGTCTGTGAAGAGGAAACTGTCCCTGTCATGAGTGTCCGTGCTGTGTTTCGTTTGCTTTCTGCTTTTGCGCTTTTCTCCGCGATATCTAACGGGGCGCCCGCAATGGCATCCGAAGTGGACATCCCGAAGGTATTGAGCCGCGAGGACATCAACCGTTACCAGAGAATCTTCGAGCTACAGGAACAGGCCCGCTGGGAAAAAGCGGACCGCATGATTAAATATGTCGAGAACCCGATTCTGATGGGGCATGTGTGGTTCCAGCGCTATATGCATCCCACCGGGTACCACAGCAAATATTCCGAACTGGCAGGCTGGCTAAAATCATACGCCGACCATCCGAACGCCTGGCAGGTATACCGCCTGGCCCGCAAACGGCAGGGCAATGCCCGGGCGCCGAGGCGCCCTATCGACACGCGCTACCCGGGCGTAACAGGCCAAGCCGCTGCCCCCAAGCCGCCGCTGCCGCGGCGTGACCGCCTTGAACGCACGGCAGTGACCCGCTTCTTTGCCAATGTACGCCGTTATGTACGCAAAGGCCTGCCGGAGCGCGCAGAAAAGCGCTACTGGGCAATGGAAGCCCGTGGCCTGCTGGTGCCTCATGAGCGAGCTGAAGCGCTTGAGCGCATCGCATCCAGCTATTATTACAAATCCAACAATACCAAGGCGCGAATCCTGTCGACCCTTGCTGCTGACTTGGCGCGGGAAATAGAACCCCATGCGGACTGGATCGCGGGTCTGGCATACTGGCGGGACGGCGACTATGCGAGCGCTTATGAGCATTTCAAATATGTCGGTGAAGCCGAACGCGCCGGTGACTGGCTGGCCTCTGGTGGGCATGCCTGGGCTGCACGCGCAGCCTATCAGCTTGGAGACCCGGTCACCGCCACAGAACACCTGCGCGCCGCATCGACATACCAGGAAACCTTCTACGGCCTGATCGCCGCGCGCCAATTGGGCATTCGCCCCCGGATTGATTGGTCTGTACCGACGCTAAGTGAAGAGGCGCTCGACAACCTGATGCCGCATTCGGCAACGCGGCGGGCCATCGCGCTGACAGAAGTCGGCTGGCACCATATCGCGGATGAAGAACTGCGCCTTCTGTGGGGGCGCGAGGGAACGGCAGTACAGGATGATCTTCTGCCGCTCGCCGCAAAACTCAATTTGCCTAACATTCAAATCAGGCTTGGCCGCGTGGGCGGCACTGGCCATCCGGCCTCAACCGCCGTGCGCTACCCGCTCCCGGACTGGGAACCTGCGGGCGGCTTCACGGTAGACCGGGCACTGATTTTTGCCATGGTGCGCAAGGAAAGCGATTTCCGCATCCGTGCCCGAAGCCACGCAGGTGCAGGTGGCCTAATGCAGGTGATGCCGGCAACCGCCAGCTATATCTCCAAAAACCGTCGGCTGCGGCGCGACCGCAAGAAGCTCTATGAGCCAGAATTCAACATGGCGCTTGGGCAGCAATATATCGAATATCTGATCGATTCCGACTATGCAGAAGGCAACCTGTTTATGGCGCTCGCCGCCTATAACGGTGGCCCCGGCAGCCTGATGGAATGGCAGAAGGAAGTCATCTACGAGCAAGACCCGCTTCTGTTCATCGAATCCATAGGGTTTTATGAGACGCGAAACTATATTGAGCGGGTCATGGCGAACCTGTGGCTGTACCGCATGCGACTTGGGCAAGAAACGCCGAGCCTTGATGCCACGGCGTCAGGTGCCTGGCCAGTTCTGGACAATATCGACACGGAAGCGACAGCCATTGCCATGAAACGCGCGCAAACCCGAACTGCCACAAGGACCACACGTCTTGCCGAAGATTGATGAAAGCCGCCCGTTCATTCCAGTGAACATCGCCGTACTGACCGTTTCCGACACTCGCACGTTGGAAACCGACCGCTCCGGCGACACGCTCGTCGCACGGATTGCTGAAGCTGGGCATAAAGTTGCTGATCGCCAGATCATCAAGGATGACATCCCCGCGATCACCGCTCAGGCACAAGCCTGGATCGCAGACAAGGGCGTTGACGTGATCATCGCCACCGGGGGCACGGGCCTGACGGGCCGGGATGTCACGCCCGAAGCATTTGAGGCCCTCTACACCAAGTCCATCCCAGGCTTTGGCGAATTGTTCCGCATGCTCTCCTATGAACTGATTGGCACCAGCACGATCCAGAGCCGCGCCACAGGCGGCCTTGCGGACACCACGCTAATGTTTGCCCTTCCAGGTTCCACTGGTGCTGTAAAAGACGCGTGGGACAAAATCCTGGTTACCCAGCTCGATAACCGCTACCGCCCCTGTAATTTCGTTGAGATGATGCCCCGTTACGGCGAGAGGTAGACCGCCATACCAGGCAGAGCCTTAAGATTGTCCGGTTCAGCAACAAGATTCTGAATTTCGTGCGGGAATCCGCCGTTTGAAGGCCTGCCGCTATTTTTTGGCTTCCATCCTTGTGCCCCCTCGCCTACTCTGCCGGGCAAATAACACAAGATAACTCTGGGGAGAGGACGTGTTTCAGTCAAAGCGTATTCTGGCAGCCACGCTGGCTAGCCTGGCATTCACCGCACCATCGATGGCTCAAGATAGCGACATCCGCAGTGGTTTCGTGCAGATGTTGGCCGACGGTATCAACGCCCTCGGCGACTTCGTTTTCAGCACGATCAATATCTTCGGCTTGGAAGTGGAATGGATCGTCGCCTTCCTCGCCCTACCAATGATTATCCTTACCCTCTATTTCGGTTTTGTGAACGTCACCAGCTTCAAACGCGCGTGGCGGATCGTAAAAGGCGACTATCACGACGATAGCGCGGATGGTGAAGTGACCCAGTTCCAGGCCCTTGCCACCGCGCTTTCGGGCACTGTTGGCCTAGGTAACATCGCCGGTGTGGCCGTAGCCATCTCAACCGGCGGGCCCGGCGCCACTTTCTGGATGGTGCTGATTGGCTTTTGCGCCATGACGTTGAAGTTCGCGGAATGCACGCTTGGCGTAAAATACCGCGACGTCCGCGCCGATGGCACTGTAGCGGGCGGCCCAATGTATTATCTGGAACGCGGCTTGAAAACGCGCGGTGAGGGCTGGAGTAAAACCGGCAAATTCCTGGCGTGGAGCTACGCCCTTCTGGCGCTGCCAACCCTGCTGCAAGTGGCACAGGTGAACCAGTCTTTTGAAGCGGTTGCGGCTGTTACCGGTATCGACAGCGAGTCCAGCCGGTGGGGATTCGGCGTTATCATGGCGTTGCTTACAGCCATCGTTATCATCGGCGGTATCAAGTCTATCGCAAGCGTGACAGCACGCCTCGTCCCGGCAATGGCAGGCATCTATATTGTTGGCGCCCTGATCATCATTGGCTCACACATCACGGAAGTTCCAGCTGCGTTCGTTACCATCTTTGAATCCGCCTTCTCGCTTGAGGCGGGCATGGGTGGCCTGATTGGCACGATCATCATCGCCATGCAGCGTGCCGTTTATTCCACCGAAGCAGGCCTTGGATCCGCCACCATGGCGCACGCCGCGGCCAAAACCAACGAGCCAGTCTCCGAGGGCATGGTTGCGTTGATGGAACCTTTCGTTGATACCGTTGTCGTGTCCACCATGACCGCGCTTGTGATCGTTATCACCGGCGTCTACCTCGACCAATCAGGTGCGGCGGGCATTTCCCTGACATCCACAGCATTTGGCAGCGTCATCAGCTGGTTCCCATGGGTCCTTGCCGTTGCGGCCTTCCTGTTCGCCTACTCCACCATCATCAGCTGGGGCTACTATTCCGGAAAGGTATGGGAATTTCTGTTTGGGGGCAGCAGTCAATCCATGAACCTGTTCAAAATTATTTTCTGTGTCGCTCTGGTTCCGGGCGCTGTGTTCTCAGTATCTGAAGTCTATACACTGATGGACAGCATGTTCTTCCTGATGGCGGTACCCAATGTGATCGGCATCTATCTGATGGCCCCTGAGCTTAAGCGCGACCTGAAGGATTATCTGGCGCGCCTGAGGTCCGGCGAAATCAAAGCGAACACTTAATCGGTCTGCCGCGCTGGTTTTGGGCCGGCGCGGCTTTCCAACTTCTGGAGCAAGTCCATGCGTTATTTGATGGTATGTTTTCTCTTTCTGGCCGCCTGCTCTGCCCCCCTTGCGGCAGATGAAGCCGACAGGATCGCTGTGAACAACGCCCTGGACAACTTCCACAACGCAGCCGCAGGCGCTGACTGGGAAACCTATTTCGGCCTGATGAGCGACGATGCCATCTTCCTGGGGACAGACGCATCTGAGCGCTGGGACAAGCCAACGTTTGAAGCTTACGCCCGCCCAACGAACGGCTGGACCTATACGGTTCGCGAGCGGCACGTCAATTATACGCCTGACGGCAACACAGCCTGGTTCGACGAACTGCTGGATAATGCAAAATATGGCACCAGCCGGGGTACAGGAGTGCTGATTCGCACAAATGGCGGCTGGAAAATTTCTCAGTACCATCTCACCTTCCCGTTGCCGAATGATCTGGCAAAAGGAATCACCGAGCAGATTCAGGCATTTGAAGACCGGCAAAAAACAGGCCAAGAATAGGTCAGCAGCCTTGTCTTGAACCGGCAGCAATCGCGCCTCATGATTTCTCAACTAGTGGGTTCCAGCTGAGGGAAGAGGAGGCGTGTATGCCCGCTTCCGGTGTTTTGGGGCGTTTACTTGAGTATTGGCACACTTTGCCGCGCGACGCAGGAGCGGCCTTGC
>Ga0209273_10001716_pt1 | contig 18447 bp, 12 predicted proteins | sample tdAd471_FD_187126 | JGI IMG/M metagenome (GOLD analysis project Ga0209273, IMG submission 187126) | Marine sediment microbial communities from the Atlantic coast under amendment with organic carbon and nitrate - tdAd47.1 (SPAdes)... | ecosystem: Environmental > Aquatic > Marine > Coastal >...
TGGGGACAACGTGCAGATGGTTGCGACGTTGATTGCACCGATTGCGATGGAAGAAGGTCTGCGCTTCGCGATTCGCGAAGGTGGCCGTACCGTTGGCGCAGGTGTTGTTGCCAAGATCATCGAGTAACTGTTGTTCAGGGAGCGCGGACCTTCGGGGCAGCGCTCTATCAAGACCGGGCCGAACCGCTTGTAAAAGCAGTTCGGCTTCGTCGTCGTAGGAGGCCGGGGTGTGTTTGGCGCCGGAGGCAGCGTGCGACAGGGAAGATATTTAGGCCAGTAGCTCAATTGGCAGAGCAGCGGTCTCCAAAACCGCAGGTTGGGGGTTCGATTCCCTCCTGGCCTGCCATTTTATGGCAGGGTGTGGTGCTGATGGCAGCGCCGCTCTTGGAAATTACATTGTAGCGGCCTTGTCTGTGTGACTGTGGTGGCCTTTCTGCCACTTTGGCGTCACCGTTTGACGAAGCCCTGCTGGCAAGGATTGTATAGATGAGTGTGGAAACCACCACGAGTCGTTTTGACGGGCTGAAGTGGCTTGTAGTCTTCGTCCTGATCGGCGTGGCGGTAGTGGGTAACAGCTATTATGCTGACCAGTCGCTGCTGTATCGCGTGCTTGGTATCGTCGCTCTGGCAGCTGTTGCCGGATTGGTTGCCTTGCAGACGGCCAAAGGCGCTGCCTTCTGGACGCTGGTAAAGGGCTCTCGTACGGAAATTCGCAAGGTTGTCTGGCCTACTCGTCAGGAAACAGTGCAAACCACCATGATTGTGGTGGTGTTTGTGTTGCTGGTCGCGCTGATTCTGTGGGGACTCGACTCCCTCCTGGGTTGGATGGTGTCGCTGGCAATTGGATAAAACACAGGATAAGGGTTAGCCGATGGCAATGCGTTGGTATGTAGTTCACGCCTACTCGGGATACGAGAAGAAGGTCGCGACTGCCCTGAAAGAGCGTATCGAACTGCACAACATGCAGGATCGCTTTGGCGAGGTTCTGGTGCCCACAGAGGAAGTGGTGGAGATGCGCGGCGGCCAGAAGCGTCGCAGCGAGCGCAAGTTCTTCCCGGGCTATGTGCTGGTGCAAATGGAGCTGGACGATGATACCTGGCACCTGGTGAAAGAAACGCCTCGAGTAATGGGTTTTATCGGCGGCAAGGCCGATGCACCAGCGCCAATCACCGAGGCAGAGGCCAATGCCATCCTGCAGCGGGTAGAGCAGGGTGTAGAGGCGCCACGTCCCAAGACCTTGTTCGAGCCCGGCGAGATGGTGCGTGTAATAGATGGGCCCTTCAACGACTTCAACGGTGTTGTGGAAGAGGTGAATTACGAAAAGAGCCGCCTGAATGTGGCCGTGCTGATTTTCGGTCGTTCCACTCCGGTGGAACTGGAGTTTGGTCAGGTCGAAAAAGCCTGATCCAGCGAGAGGCATAATTTCTCGCAAACGTTGCGGGGACAGACCCCTTTTTTCTTAATGCATGAAAAAAGGGGTCTGTCCCCAATAAAATGAACTGAATGGGGAGCTGCAGTAGGTGTAAAAGCCGATACAGCGTTTGAACCCGGGAGTAAGAAAATGGCCAAGAAAGTTGAAGCTTACATCAAGCTGCAGGTGCCTGCGGGCCAGGCGAACCCGAGCCCGCCAGTGGGTCCGGCCCTGGGTCAGCATGGTGTTAACATCATGGAGTTCTGCAAGGCGTTTAACGCCGAGACACAGGGTACTGAGCCCGGTCTGCCGATCCCCGTTGTTATTACCGTTTACAACGACCGATCCTTTACCTTTATCAAGAAGACGCCTCCGGCCTCTGTGCTGTTGCGTAAAGCAGCCAAGATCAAGAAAGGTTCAGGTACCCCCAATACCCATAAGGTAGGCAAGGTAAATCGGGCTCAGCTCGAAGAAGTCGCTACCCAAAAGTGGCCTGACCTTACCGCAGCTGATATGGATGCCGCCGTGCGCACGATCGCCGGCTCTGCCCGCAGCGCCGGTATCGAAACTGAGGGAGTGAACTGACATGGCCAAGCTGAGCAGACGCCAGAAGGCGTTCAAGGAAAAAGTAGATCCGCAAAAAGCCTACCCGCTGGAAGAGGCGGTAGGCATGCTCAAGGAACTGGCGACTGCCAAGTTCAATGAGACTGTGGAGGTTGCGGTGAATCTGGGCATCGACGCACGTAAATCTGACCAGGCGGTTCGCGGTGCGACCACGCTGCCCCATGGTACCGGTTCGGAGGTGCGTGTAGCCGTGTTCACCCAGGGCGAGGCTGCAGAGAAAGCCAAAGCTGCCGGCGCAGACCTGGTGGGAATGGAAGATCTCGCGGAGCAGATCAAAGGCGGCATGATGGACTTTGATGTCGTTATTGCTTCCCCCGATGCCATGCGTGTTGTGGGTCAACTGGGTCAGGTACTGGGTCCTCGCGGTCTTATGCCTAACCCCAAAACCGGCACCGTAACACCGGACGTCGAAACAGCGGTGAATAATGCCAAAGCCGGCCAGGTGCGCTACCGAACCGACAAAAACGGCATCATCCACGGCGGTATCGGCAAGATTGATTTTGATCTGGATGCCATACGCGGCAACCTGGAAGCGGTTCTGGCTGACTTGAGAAAAGCCAAGCCAGCTGCGTCCAAGGGTATTTACATGAAGAAGATCAGCCTGAGTACCACTATGGGACCAGGCGTCACCATCGACCAGGGGTCGTTGGAAGCGTAATTGTAGAGCCGCCCTCACAAAGGGCGGTTCCTCATGGCTTTCCACGGACGGAAAGCAGTAGATCGCAGGAGGCCTACAGGCCTCAGGCGGTCCACTTTGAGGTCTTTAGGACAAGGCTTGGGTGAAAGCCCCTCCAGCTGAGAACTTGAGGCCATCAAAGACCGTAGGTGTCGGAGTCGATGCAGTTTGTCGGCAACGGTTTAATTGCGGCAAGCCTCAGGGCTTGGCCAAAGCCTACGCAGATGGTGAATACGTTCACCACGCGAACGGCAGTCGCATAGCTTTGCAGCTGCTTAACTTAGCAACCCAGGAGTATATCCAGTGGCAATTGGACTCGAAGACAAGAAAGCGATCGTAGCTGAAGTTAACGAGACGGCCACCAGTGCACTGTCTCTCGTTATCGCCGATGCACGTGGCGTAAACGTGGATGGTATGACAGCGCTGCGCAAAGATGCGCGCGAAAACCAGGTAGTACTGCGTGTAGTGCGCAACACCCTGGCCAAGCGTGCCCTGGAAGGGACTGACTATGAGTGTATTAACGACACTCTTGCCGGCCCCTCCCTGTTCGGATTTTCCATGGAAGATCCGGGCGCTGCAGCTCGTCTGTTCAAGGACTTCGCGAAAGCTAACGAAGCCTTTGAAGTTAAGGCACTGGCGGTTAGCGGCCAGATGCTGGGTGCAGAGCAGTTGGATGTTCTGGCTAAGTTGCCGACGCGTGATCAGGCACTCTCAATGCTGATGAGTGTGATGAAAGCGCCGGCTACGAAGCTGGTTCAGACAATGAACGAAGTACCTGGAAAACTGGTTCGCACACTCGCAGCAGTACGCGATCAGAAGGAAGCGGCGGCGTAAGCCACGGTTTCACCAAGTTTTATCAGCTAGATAGGAGACGAAAGTCATGTCTAAAGAAGACATTTTGAATGCAATCGCAGAAATGAGCGTAATGGAAATTGTTGAGCTCATCGAAGCAATGGAAGAAAAATTCGGCGTTACTGCCGCTGCAGCTGTTGCTGCTGCGCCTGCCGCAGCTGGCGGCGACGCTGGCGGTGCTGCAGAAGAGCAGAGCGAGTTCGACGTGATTCTGACCTCTGCCGGTGACAAGAAAGTTAATGTCATCAAAGTGGTCCGTGCAATCACAGGTCTTGGCCTGAAAGAAGCCAAAGGTCTGGTCGATGGCGCACCTTCCCCCATCAAGGAAGGCGCTTCCAAGGAAGAAGCCGAAGACGTCAAGAAGCAGCTGGAAGAAGCCGGCGGCGCTGCTGAACTCAAGTAAGTTCAGCTCTCGTCCGGTTTTGGCCGGACAAGGACAAGGCTGGTGGCGCGAATGCCCACCGGCCTTTTCCCGCTTCATGTAAGCACAGTTTTTGAGGTCGCAATGGCGGCCTGATGAGCCTCAACAAGAGGCTGGATTAATCACGCTGGGGAGTACTGATGGCATACTCGTACACTGAGAAAAAACGTATTCGCAAGGATTTCGGCACGCTGCCGAAGGTAATGGATGTGCCTTACCTGCTTGCGATCCAATTGGATTCATACCGTAAGTTTACCCAGCAGGGCGTCCCTCTCGACGAGCGTGGCGCCTATGGCCTGCACGCAGCGTTCAAGTCCGTGTTTCCCATTGTCAGCTACAGCGGCAATGCCGCTCTTGAATACGTTGACTACAACCTGGGTACGCCGGTATTTGACGTTAACGAGTGTCAGTTGCGTGGTGTGACCTACTCCTGCTCCTTGCGGGTGAAGGTTCGTCTTATCATTTACGATAAAGACTCATCCAACAAGACCATCAAGGATATCAAGGAGCAGGAAGTCTACATGGGGGAAATTCCCCTGATGACCGACAATGGTACCTTTGTTATCAATGGTACCGAGCGGGTGATTGTCTCCCAGTTGCACCGTTCACCGGGCGTGTTCTTTGATCATGACAAAGGCAAGACCCATTCCTCCGGGAAACTGCTTTATTCCGCGCGGGTGATTCCCTACCGCGGTTCCTGGCTGGACTTTGAGTTCGACCCGAAAGACCTCGTCTACGTGCGTATCGATCGCCGGCGTAAACTGCCCGCGACTATCCTGTTACGCGCTCTTGGCTATGAAGCCGAGGAAATACTCGAAATGTTCTTCGAGTTTAATACCTTCCATGCCCAGGGCGACGGCATATTCACCATGACGCTGATCCCCGAGCGCTTGCGTGGCGACGTTGCTGCCTTTGACATCAAGGCTGGCGGTAAGGTCGTCGTTGAGCAGGGTCGGCGTATCACCGCTCGCCATATTCGGGAGCTTGAGAAAGCCAAGATTACCGAGCTGGAAATTCCCCAGGAATACCTGTTTGGCCGTGCCCTGGCCCGCAACGTGGTCGACAAAAAAACCGGTGAAGTGCTGGTTGAGTGCAATGCTGAACTGAACGAAGAGATCATGGCCAAGCTTGAAGAGGCCGGCATCAAGGAAGTTCAAACGCTTTATACCAATGAACTCGACTGTGGTGCGTTCATCTCCGATACCCTGAGGCAGGACTCCACGCGTAATGCGCTGGAGGCGCTGGTCGAAATCTACCGCATGATGCGCCCCGGTGAGCCGCCCACCAAAGAGTCTGCTGAAAACCTGTTCCAGAACCTGTTCTTCAGTGCCGACCGCTATGACCTGTCCGCTGTTGGCCGCATGAAGTTCAACCGCCGCCTCGGTCGCGAGGAAGTGACGGGTGACGGTGTTCTGGCCAAAGAAGATATCGTAGCTGTGCTCAAGACGCTGGTAGATATCCGGAACGGCAAGGGCATCGTCGATGACATCGATCACCTGGGTAACCGACGGGTGCGTAGTGTCGGTGAGATGGCCGAAAACCAGTTCCGTGTAGGTTTGGTCAGGGTAGAGCGAGCCGTCAAGGAACGCCTGTCGATGGCTGAGTCTGAAGGCCTGATGCCGCAGGACCTGATTAACGCCAAGCCGGTGTCGGCAGCGGTTAAGGAGTTCTTTGGTTCCAGCCAGCTTTCCCAGTTTATGGACCAGAACAACCCCTTGTCCGAGGTGACTCACAAGCGCCGCGTGTCGGCTCTCGGCCCAGGCGGCCTGACGCGTGAGCGCGCGGGTTTTGAAGTACGCGACGTGCATCCTACACATTATGGCCGGGTGTGCCCGATTGAGACCCCTGAGGGTCCCAACATCGGCCTTATCAACTCGCTGGCGACCTATGCTCGGACCAATGAATACGGTTTCCTCGAGAGCCCCTACCGCAAGGTGGTTGACGGCGTGGTCACTGACCAAATCGAATTCCTGTCTGCCATCAACGAAGCGGAGAATGTGATTGCACAGGCTTCAGCTCCGCTGGACAAGAATTTCCGCTTCACCGATGACCTGATCAATGTGCGTTACCTGAACGAATTCACGGTCAAGGCACCGGAAGACGTGAACTACATGGATGTGTCTCCCAAGCAGGTGGTGTCAGTGGCTGCGGCCCTGATTCCCTTCCTTGAGCACGATGACGCCAACCGCGCACTCATGGGTTCCAACATGCAGCGTCAGGCCGTGCCAACGCTGTGCAGTGACAAACCCCTGGTAGGCACCGGAATGGAGCGCTACGTTGCCGCTGACTCCGGTGTGTGTGTGGTGGCCAAGCGCTCCGGGGTCATTGACTCTGTAGATGCAAGCCGCATCGTGGTGCGCGTCAACGAACAGGACGTGGGCAAGGATGAGGCCCCGGTTGATATCTACAACCTGACCAAGTACACCCGTTCCAACCAAAATACGTGTATTAACCAGCGCCCGATAGTCAGGCAGGGTGATGCAGTGGAACGCGGTGATATTCTGGCCGACGGTCCTTCCGTGGACATGGGTGAGTTGGCGTTGGGCCAGAACATGCGTATCGCCTTCATGCCCTGGAACGGCTACAACTTCGAGGATTCCATTCTCGTTTCCGAGCGCGTGGTCAAAGAGGATCGCTTCACCACTATCCATATTCAGGAACTGACCTGTATCGCTCGCGATACCAAGTTGGGGCCAGAGGAAATCTCAGCGGATATTCCCAACGTGGGCGAAAGCGCACTGGGCAAGCTTGATGAATCCGGCATTGTCTACATAGGCGCAGAAGTGGACGCCGGTGACATTCTGGTGGGTAAGGTGACGCCCAAGGGCGAAACACAGCTGACCCCGGAAGAGAAACTGCTGCGCGCCATTTTCGGCGAGAAAGCGTCCGACGTAAAAGATACGTCCCTGCGCGTGCCCTCAAGCACCAAAGGTACGGTTATCGATGTGCAGGTGTTTACCCGTGACGGTCTGGAAAAGGACCAGCGTGCGCTGCAGATCGAGAAGCACCAGCTTGACGAGTACCGCAAGGATCTGAAAGAAGAGTATCGCATCTTTGAAGAGGCGACCTTTGCCCGCCTGCAAAACCTCATCAGGAACCAGGCGACTGTTTCCGGAGCCGGCTTGTCCAAGGGAACCAAGCTGACTGACAAGGTGCTGGCTGAACTTGATCGCGATCAGTGGTTCAAGCTGAAGCTATCCGATGCGGATTTGAATGAAGCACTGGCTTCGGCCCAGCGTCAGTTGGAAGAGCAGACCAAATTGCTGGAGGAACGCTTCGAAGACAAGAAAGGCAAGCTGCAGTCCGGCGATGACCTCGCGCCTGGTGTGCTCAAAATTGTCAAAGTCTATCTCGCTATCAAGCGTCGCATTCAGCCTGGCGACAAGATGGCCGGGCGTCACGGTAACAAGGGCGTTATCTCCGTTATCATGCCCGTCGAAGACATGCCCCATGATCAGAATGGCGAGCCGGTGGATATTGTTCTCAACCCGCTGGGCGTGCCATCACGTATGAACGTCGGGCAGATTCTCGAAACGCACCTTGGGATGGCGGCAAAGGGTCTTGGTGACAAGATCAACGCCATGATCGAAGAGCAGAAGAAAGTAGCAGACGTACGCAAGTTCCTGGAGGCCGTCTACAACAACGGCGCCGGACGGGTAGAGGACATCAAGTCTCTCTCCGACGAGGAAGTGATGGAACTGGCCGCTAACCTTCGCGGCGGTGTTCCCATGGCGACGCCTGTTTTCGATGGTGCTGCCGAGGAGTCGATCAAAGACCTGCTGGCACTTGCCGATATGCCCGAGTCTGGTCAGTTCACCCTGTATGATGGCCGCACCGGCGAAGCGTTTGATCGCCCGGTGACCGTTGGCTACATGTACATGTTGAAACTGAACCACCTTGTTGACGACAAGATGCACGCACGTTCTACCGGATCCTACAGCCTGGTAACCCAGCAGCCGCTGGGTGGTAAGGCGCAGTTCGGTGGACAGCGCTTCGGTGAGATGGAAGTGTGGGCACTGGAAGCCTATGGTGCCGCCTACACTTTGCAGGAGATGCTGACAGTCAAGTCGGACGACGTGGCTGGTAGGACCAAGATGTACAAAAACATAGTTGATGGTGACCATCGGATGGAGCCGGGCATGCCCGAGTCCTTCAATGTGTTGGTTAAGGAAATTCGTTCTCTCGGTATCGATATCGAGCTCGAGAACGAGTAACTGGCCAATTACGAATACGTGGAGGAATAGCCTTGAAAGACTTACTTAATCTGCTGAAGGCCCAGGGCCAGACAGAAGAGTTCGACGCCATCCGTATTGGACTGGCCTCACCCGAGATGATCCGCTCCTGGTCTTTTGGCGAAGTGAAAAAGCCGGAGACCATTAACTACCGTACGTTCAAGCCGGAGCGGGACGGTCTGTTCTGCGCCAAGATCTTTGGTCCGGTGAAAGACTACGAGTGCCTGTGCGGCAAGTACAAGCGCCTCAAGCACCGTGGCGTTATCTGTGAAAAATGTGGGGTTGAAGTAGCCCTGGCCAAGGTGCGTCGTGAACGCATGGGACACATTGAACTGGCGAGCCCCGTGGCACACATCTGGTTCCTGAAGTCCTTGCCATCGCGCATTGGTCTGCTGTTGGATATGACGCTGCGCGATATCGAGCGTGTGCTGTACTTCGAAAGCTACGTGGTGACTGATCCGGGTATGACTACCCTGGAGCAGGGCCAGTTGCTGTCAGATGAGCAGTACTACGAAGCGATGGAAGAATTCGGTGACGAGTTCTCAGCGAAGATGGGCGCGGAAGCTGTGCAGGACCTGATGATTCAGCTGGATCTGGATCAGGAAATCGCCCAGCTGCGCGAGGAAATCCCCGCCACCAACTCCGAAACCAAGATCAAGAAGCTGTCAAAGCGGCTCAAACTGATGGAGGCTTTCGCCAACTCCGGCAACAAGCCCGAGTGGATGGTGCTGAATGCTCTGCCGGTTCTGCCGCCGGATCTGCGCCCGCTGGTGCCCCTGGATGGCGGTCGCTTTGCGACCTCTGATCTCAATGATCTGTATCGCCGGGTAATCAACCGTAACAATCGTTTGAAGCGCCTGCTCGACCTGAATGCGCCTGACATTATCGTGCGCAACGAGAAGCGAATGCTGCAGGAGTCCGTCGATGCCTTGCTGGACAATGGCCGTCGCGGTCGTGCGATCACCGGGTCCAACAAGCGTCCGCTGAAATCCCTCGCCGACATGATCAAGGGCAAGCAGGGTCGATTCCGCCAGAACCTGCTGGGTAAGCGCGTTGACTACTCCGGTCGTTCAGTAATCGTGGTAGGTCCGACGTTGCGTTTGCACCAGTGTGGCCTGCCCAAGAAGATGGCACTGGAACTGTTCAAGCCGTTTATATTCGGCAAGCTGGAAGCACGTGGTCTGGCGACAACCATCAAGGCTGCGAAGAAGATGGTCGAGCGCGAGCCGCCGGAAGTCTGGGATATCCTCGCCGAGGTCATTCGCGAGCATCCGGTTCTGCTCAACCGTGCCCCAACACTTCACCGTCTTGGTATTCAGGCATTTGAGCCCGTACTGATTGAAGGTAAGGCGATTCAGCTGCACCCGTTGGTTTGTGCAGCGTACAACGCCGACTTTGACGGTGACCAGATGGCGGTACACGTGCCGCTGACGCTGGAAGCGCAGTTGGAAGCCCGTGCCTTGATGATGTCCACCAACAACATTCTTTCGCCCGCCAACGGTGAGCCCATTATTGTACCGTCCCAGGACGTGGTGCTGGGCCTGTACTACATGACTCGCGAGCGCATTAATGCCAAGGGCGAGGGTACCCGGTTCGCCAACGTATCTGAAGTCCATCGCGCTTATGTGGCGGGTCACGTACATCTGCAGGCCCGGGTTAAAGTTCGCATAACCGAGGTTGTGGTCCAGGACGAAGGTGAGCCCATCGCGCGCACCTATGTCGCAGATACTACTGTTGGTCGTGCGCTGCTGTGGGAAATCGTTCCCGAAGGCCTCAGCTTCGACATGGTGAACCAGGATATGGCCAAGAAGGCGATTTCCCGGATCATCAACCAGTGCTACCGCGCAGTGGGCCTGAAGGCGACGGTCATCTTTGCCGACCGCCTGATGTACACCGGCTACGAGTACTCCACCCGCTCCGGTTCGTCCATTGGTGTCAACGACTTCGAGATTCCCAAGGAAAAGGCGGCGCTGATTGAGCATGCCGAGGCAGAAGTACGCGAGATTGAAGATCAGTACGCAGCCGGCCTGGTGACTCAGGGTGAGAAGTACAACAAAGTGATCGACATCTGGTCCCGTGCCAATGACCTGGTGTCCAAGTCGATGATGGAAGGCCTTTCCAAAGAGACCGTCATTAACCGTGACGGTGAAGAAGAGCAGCAGGCATCTTTCAACTCAGTGTATATCTATGCGGACTCCGGAGCGCGTGGTTCACCGGCCCAGATCCGTCAGTTGGCAGGTATGCGTGGTCTGATGGCCAAGCCGGATGGTTCCATTATCGAAACACCGATTGTGGCCAACTTCCGTGAAGGCCTGAACGTTCTGCAGTACTTCATCTCGACTCACGGAGCACGTAAGGGTCTCGCTGATACGGCTCTGAAGACAGCCAACTCGGGTTATTTGACTCGCCGCCTGGTGGATGTAGCTCAGGATCTGGTTGTTACGGAAGAGGATTGCGGTACCGACAGCGGCTTGCTGATGATACCGGTAATCGATGGTGGCGATATTATCGAGTCACTGGGCGACCGCGTGCTGGGCCGTATTGTGGCCAAGGACGTAATGAAGCCTGGTTCCGATGATGAGATCGCCATTACTGCCGGCACTATGCTGGATGAGTTGTGGATCAAGCGTCTCGAAGAAATGAGTATCGACGAGATTGAAGTGCGATCGCCGATTACCTGTGAGACTCGCCACGGTATCTGCTCCTGCTGCTACGGGCGCGACCTGGCACGTGGCCATCGGGTTAACATGGGCGAGGCAATCGGTGTTGTGGCTGCCCAGTCTATTGGTGAGCCCGGAACCCAGCTGACTATGCGTACCTTCCACATCGGTGGCGCGGCGTCCAGGGCTACTGCCCAGGACAATATCCAGGTTATGAACGACGGTACGGTGCGCTTGCACAACCTCAAGACTGTCGAGAATACGGATGGCAACCTGGTAGCGGTAAGCCGTTCAGGCGAATTGTCGGTGCTGGATATTCGCGGCCGTGAGCGGGAGCGTTACAAAATACCTTACGGTGCGGTTCTCAAGGTTGGTGACAATGATGAAGTCACGGCCGGTGCCATTGTGGCCAATTGGGATCCTCACACTCACCCGATCATTACAGAGGTGGCCGGTACCGTTAAGTTCAGCGGTATGGAAGAGGGTATTACCATCAAACGCCAGACGGACGAGCTGACCGGTTTGTCCAGCATATCAGTCATGGACGCCGGGGAGCGTCCGGCTGCGGGTAAGGATATTCGTCCTGCAGTGGCCTTGCTGGATGACAATGGCAAGGAAATGTGTCTGGCCAATACCAACGTGCCGGCGCATTACTTTCTGCCGCCTCACGCCATGGTAAGCATGGAAGATGGAGCCAAGATTGGTGCTGGCGCAGTTATCGCTCGTATCCCGCAGGAAGGCTCAAAGACGCGTGACATTACAGGTGGTCTGCCGCGCGTTGCCGACCTGTTTGAAGCCCGGAAGCCGAAAGAGCCTGCTATTTTGGCAGAGATCTCGGGTGCCGTGTCTTTCGGCAAGGAGACGAAAGGCAAACGTCGTCTGGTGATAACGCCAGCTGATGGCAAGCCCTTGCCCGATGGTTCAGACCATTATGAAGCGCTGATTCCCAAGTGGCGTAACATGAGCGTGTTTGAAGGGGAATTTGTGGATAAAGGCGAAGTGGTCTCGGAAGGTCCGCCCAGCCCCCACGATATCCTGCGCTTGAAAGGCATTGAGGAGTTGGCCAAGTACATCGTTAACGAAATTCAGGAGGTTTACCGCCTCCAGGGCGTGAAGATCAACGACAAGCACATTGAGGTTATTGTTCGCCAGATGTTGCGGAAGGTGATTATCACGTCCAGCGGCGATTCCACCCTGATCAAGGGAGAGCAGGTAGAGTTCACTGCACTGTTGGAAGAGAACGAGCGACTTATGGCGGAGGGCCTGGTGCCAGCTGCAGGGGAGCGCGAACTACTGGGTATCACCAAGGCATCGCTGGCTACCGAGAGCTTCATCTCCGCTGCCTCCTTCCAGGAGACAACGCGGGTGCTTACTGAAGCGGCGGTAACCGGCAAGCGCGATTACCTGCGGGGCCTCAAGGAGAACGTCGTCGTTGGACGCCTGATTCCCGCAGGTACCGGCCTCGCCTACCATGAGGAGCGCAAGCGCAATCGTGACGCCGACTCGGACATGGTAGTGTCTGCCCAGGAAATCGAAGCAGCGTTGACAGAGGCGCTGCAGGCGGACGGTTCCTGAATCGCTGACTGCACAGTCCCCATGCAGGGGTGACGGTTTCTGCCGTCACCCCTTTTTTATGGTTCTTCGCAGATTAGCGGGGTTGCCTGGTGGATAGACACTTTCCAGCTTAGCGGCCACTGCAATCGTGGTATACCCCCGAGCGGTCGAACCCCCGTTGACTCCCTTTCGGGGGTATACCACGATCACAGCGGCCTCCGCTTTGTTTGAACGCTTCATTCCCTGCTAATGCGCGATGAACTTTTTTTGTGCCCGACCGAAACCGGCGATGCGCTGCGGCCAAAACGCAGGCACAAAAAAGCCGGCAGTTTGCCGGCTCTATTGCGACGATCAAGCGATCAGCCTTTGGCTTTGCGCTCTTTCACCTCGGCGATGACTTCTTCCGCTACGTTCTGCGGGCAGGGCAGGTAGTGAGAGAACTCCATAGAGAACTGACCGCGTCCCGATGTCATTGTGCGCAGGTGGCCGATGTAGCCAAACATTTCTGACAGGGGTACGTCTGCCTTGATGCGAACACCGGTAGCACCTGCATCCTGGTCCTTGATCATGCCGCGGCGTCTGTTGAGGTCACCGATGACGTCACCAACGTGATCGTCCGGGGTAAACACATCCACTTTCATGATCGGCTCGATCAACTGCGCGCCGGCCTTGGGCATGGATTGGCGGAACGCGCCCTTGGCAGCCAGTTCGAAAGCGATAGCCGAGGAGTCCACTGCGTGGAAGCCACCGTCGTACAACTCGATCTCTACATCCAGTACCGGGAAGCCCGCGACGGGTCCTTCCTCCATCATGCTCTTGAAGCCTTTTTCGATGGCGGGGAAGAATTCCTTGGGGACGTTGCCGCCGACTACGGTCGACGTAAACGCAAAGCCTGTTCCAGGCTCGCCGGGCTTGATGCGATAGTCGATCTTGCCGAACTGGCCGGAGCCACCTGATTGCTTTTTGTGGGTGTAAGAGTCCTCGATCTCCTGGGTGATGGTCTCCCGATAGGCGACCTGGGGCTTGCCTACATCGAGCTCCACGCCATAGGTGCGCTTGAGGATGTCTACTTTGACGTCCAGATGAAGTTCACCCATGCCCTTGAGGATGGTCTCACCCGAGTCTTCGTCTGTCTCTACGCGGAAGGAGGGGTCCTCTGCGACCATTTTGCCAATGGCTATGCCCATTTTCTCCGCACCGCCCTTGTCCTTGGGGGCAACAGCAATGGATATTACCGGCTCCGGGAACACCATGGCTTCCAGGGTACAGGGATGCTTGGGGTCGCAGAGAGTGTGGCCAGTCTGGACGTTTTTCATGCCCACGATAGCCAGAATGTCACCTGCCTGTGCTTTGTCCAACTCGTTACGGTCGTTGGCGTGCATCTCGACCATGCGGCCGATACGTTCAGTTTTGCCGGTGAATGAGTTGAGGATGGTATCGCCTTTGTTCAGAACACCTGAGTAGATGCGCACGAAGGTCAGTGCCCCGAATCGGTCATCCATGATTTTGAACGCAAGCGCGCGCAGAGGCTCGTCCGTAGACACGGTGGCGACTTCGCCGGTGGGCTCGCCGAGCTCATCGGTCAGCGGCTGGGGATCAACTTCTGTAGGGCTTGGCAAATAGTCGACGACAGCGTCCAGGATGAGTTGTACGCCTTTGTCCTTGAATGCAGAGCCACAGTACGTGGGGAAGAAGTCGAGCTTGCGGGTGCCGTCACGGATACAGCGTTTGATATCTTCCAGGGCCGGCTCACTGCCGTCCAGGTAGGCTTCCATCAGCTCATCGTCTTGTTCGACAGCAGTCTCTATCAGTTTCTCGCGCCATTCTTCCACCAGGTCGGTCATGTCCTCGGGGACATCGGTGATATCGAATTTCTCGGGGTTGCCGGGATCAGGCCAGATGTGGGCCTTGCGCGTGAGCAGGTCCACCACGCCGGTGAAGTTCTCTTCCCGGCCTATGGGAAGAACCATCACCAGTGGGTTTGCGCCAAGCACGTTCTCTACCTGGTCTACTACCCGCAGGAAGTCAGCACCGATACGGTCCAGCTTGTTGACGAAGATGATTCGTGCAACTTCCGATTCATTGGCATAGCGCCAGTTGGTCTCGGACTGAGGTTCGACCCCACCGGAGCCGCAGAATACACCGACACCGCCATCGAGTACCTTGAGTGAGCGATACACCTCAACGGTGAAGTCAACGTGCCCCGGGGTGTCGATAATGTTCAGGCGATGATCTTTCCAGAAGCAGGTGGTGGCTGCAGACTGAATGGTAATGCCGCGCTCCTGCTCCTGCTCCATGAAGTCAGTGGTCGCTGCGCCATCGTGCACTTCACCTGTTTTGTGAATTTTACCGGTGAGTTTCAGAATGCGCTCTGTAGTGGTGGTTTTGCCCGCGTCAACGTGGGCGAAAATACCGATATTTCTGTAGTGCGATAAGTCAGACATTGGTGATCTCGATCGATTAAAGTTTGGCCAAAAAAACGGGCGCTAGAGTACAGGAAAACGGGCGCTATGGGGAGCACTAAACCAGCTAATTTGTACCGCTGCCGGGTATTGCCCCCGGGCGCATCATTGCTTGACTCGTTCTGCAGCCGTCTATAGAATGCCGCCTCCTCTTTTTTGGGGTGAATCCGTGCGTCCTGTGTGTATAGCACTGTGCAATATGGATTTATCTCCAGGTTGGGGGTCTGGCTTACCGGCCAGGATTCACAATTATTTTGGAGTTTTAACTGAATGGCAACGATCAACCAATTGGTTCGTAAGCCCAGAAAGCGCAAAGTAGACAAGAGCGACGTACCCGCCCTGCAAAGCTGCCCGCAGCGCCGCGGCGTGTGTACCCGCGTCTACACCACGACGCCCAAGAAGCCGAACTCTGCACTGCGTAAAGTCTGCCGTGTGCGCCTGACCAACGGTTACGAGGTTTCCTCGTACATCGGTGGTGAAGGACACAATCTGCAGGAACACAGTGTGGTTCTGATTCGCGGTGGTCGTGTAAAGGATTTGCCCGGTGTGCGTTATCACACTGTACGTGGCAGCCTGGATACCTCCGGGGTAGCAGACCGTCGCAACGGTCGCTCCAAGTACGGTGCCAAGCGTCCCAAGTAAGTTCTGCAAGCGCAAGCTGGCTGAAGAGATGTAAGTAAGGCCGAGACCCTGCCTCCCCCGCACCGTGGCAGGTTGGTTCTCGGGTAAACCTGAAGAGAGAGAAGGGCAAAATCATGCCAAGAAGAAGAGTAGTCGCCAAGCGCGAAGTATTGCCAGATCCCAAATTTGGCAACGTGACTTTGGCAAAGTTCATGAACCACGTGATGATCAGTGGTAAGAAATCTGTCGCAGAGAGCATCGTCTACGGTGCGCTGGAAATTGTTCGCGAAAAGCTGAACAAAGATCCTATCGAAGCCTTCGACGAAGCGTTGGAAAACATCGCGCCAATGGTGGAAGTGAAATCCCGCCGTGTTGGTGGCGCCACTTATCAGGTACCGGTTGAGGTCAGGCCTTCACGTCGCGTCGCTTTGTCCATGCGCTGGTTGGTAGAGTACGCCCGGAATCGTGGCGAAAAATCGATGCGTCAACGCCTCGCTGGTGAGATTATCGACGCCTCCCAGGGCAAGGGTAATGCCGTGAAGAAGCGAGAAGATGTTCACCGTATGGCAGAAGCCAACAAGGCGTTTTCTCACTACCGCTTCTAAGCATTTTCTCCGCAACCCTTTTACGAGGAAATCTACGTGGCACGTAAAACACCCATCAACAGATACCGGAACATCGGTATCTGCGCGCACGTGGATGCGGGTAAAACCACGACCACAGAGCGCGTCCTGTTCTATACGGGCTTGTCCCACAAGATAGGTGAGGTGCATGACGGCGCTGCAACGATGGACTGGATGGAGCAGGAGCAGGAGCGGGGAATCACTATTACCTCTGCGGCCACTACCTGCTTCTGGAAGGGTATGGATGCCCAGTTCGAGCAACATCGCATCAATATTATCGATACCCCCGGGCACGTGGACTTCACGATTGAAGTAGAGCGTTCCCTGCGGGTGCTTGATGGTGCGGTGGTGGTGTTGTGTGGTTCCTCCGGTGTCCAGCCGCAGACCGAGACCGTCTGGCGTCAGGCCAACAAGTACGAAGTACCTCGGATGGTCTTCGTCAATAAAATGGACCGCGCCGGTGCGGACTTCATGAGTGTGGTCCGCCAGCTGCGCGAGCGCCTCGGGGCCAACGCAGTGCCCCTGCAGATGACGATCGGAGCGGAAGATGGCTTCAAGGGCGTTGTCGACCTCATTGAGAACAAGGCAATCCTGTGGAATGAAGCCGACCAGGGTATGACCTTTGACTACGGTGCAGTGCCTGATGACCTTGTCGATCAGGTGGAGGAGATGCGCGAGTACATGATGGAAGCGGCGGCGGAAGCCACCGACGAGCTCATGGAGAAATACCTTGAAGAGGGTGAACTGAGCAAGGATGAGATCAAGCGGGGCATTCGCCTGCGCACCCTTGCCAATGAAATTGTCCCGGTCCTTGGCGGTTCTGCGTTCAAAAACAAGGGCGTGCAGGCTGTTCTGGACGCGGTGATAGAGTTCATGCCGTCTCCTACTGAAGTGAAAGCGATTGAAGGTACCTTGCTGGACGCCGACGAGACTGTCGAGACTCGCGAGGCGGATGACAACGCACCCTTTGCGGCTCTGGCCTTCAAAATAGCAACTGACCCTTTCGTGGGTACATTGACGTTTTTCCGCGTTTACTCCGGCAAACTGGAATCCGGTACCGGGGTATTTAACTCGGTGAAGCAGAAAAAAGAGCGTGTGGGCCGTATGGTGCAGATGCATGCCAACAGCCGCGAAGAGATCAAGGAAGTGCTTGCCGGTGATATTGCAGCGGCAGTCGGCCTCAAGGATGTCACCACCGGTGACACGCTTTGCAGCATGGAAAAGCCCATCATACTGGAGCGTATGGAGTTTCCCGAGCCGGTGATATCGGTCGCCGTGGAGCCCCGTTCCAAGCCCGATCAGGAAAAGATGGGCATCGCTCTGGGCAAACTGGCTCAGGAAGACCCGTCCTTCAGAGTAAAAACCGACGAGGAAACGGGGCAAACCATCATCTCAGGCATGGGTGAACTGCACCTGGATATTCTTGTGGATCGGATGCGTCGGGAGTTTGGGGTTGAGGCCAATATCGGCAAACCGCAGGTTGCCTATCGCGAGGCGATTCGCAATGTTGCTGAGATCGAGGGCAAGTTTGTTCGCCAGTCCGGTGGCCGTGGCCAGTATGGTCATGTCTGGATCAAGTTTGAGCCAGGCGACGATGCCGCCGCGGAAGGGTTGGAATTCGTCAATGAGATAGTCGGCGGTATCGTGCCCCGTGAGTACATTCCTGCAGTGCAAAAGGGAATTGAGGAGCAGATGCAAAACGGTGTGCTGGCCGGGTATCCCCTGCTGGGCCTGAAAGCCACGCTCTATGACGGATCGTTTCATGATGTCGACTCGAATGAGATGGCGTTCAAGATTGCGGCCTCCATGGCGACGAAGAAACTCGCGCAGGAAGGCGGAGCAGTTTTGCTTGAGCCAATAATGTCCGTGGAAGTTGTGACGCCGGAAGAAAATATGGGTGACGTGGTGGGCGACCTGAATCGACGCCGCGGTCTGATCGGTGGTATGAGTGACAACCCGTCGGGGAAAGTGATAGACGCCGAAGTCCCGCTGGCGGAGATGTTTGGCTACGCTACCGACCTGCGATCAGCAACGCAGGGCCGGGCAACCTATACCATGGAATTCTCGCGCTACGCAGAAGCTCCCAGTAGCGTCGCTGACGCAATAATCTCCAAAACAACAACCAGATAATTTAAACCGGGGGGGCAAGTGAAGGCCTGTCCCCTCAAAACAGAGGAACCAGGAAATGGGCAAAGCAACATTTGAGCGTAACAAGCCCCACGTTAACGTGGGCACCATCGGTCACGTTGACCACGGTAAAACTACCCTGACAGCGGCGCTGACGCGCGTCTGCTCTGAAGTATGGGGCGGT
>Ga0209273_10001720_pt1 | contig 18437 bp, 16 predicted proteins | sample tdAd471_FD_187126 | JGI IMG/M metagenome (GOLD analysis project Ga0209273, IMG submission 187126) | Marine sediment microbial communities from the Atlantic coast under amendment with organic carbon and nitrate - tdAd47.1 (SPAdes)... | ecosystem: Environmental > Aquatic > Marine > Coastal >...
AGTTCCGTATGGAACGTAACTTCAAGGCCATTATCGAGCTGCAGCGAACCAATGAAATGAATTTCGGAACTCGTCCCGAAATTGATTTCATTATAATCGCCGGTCGTATCAAAGTCGCCGGAGTCAATAACGTCGCCGCCGGATTCAGTGGTAAGGAAACGGAAATCCCTGTCGGCATCAACATACGAAATCCCTTGGGTGGAATAACCGCGCACAGACAGCTGTATCCGTTCGGCGGCAATCACCGGCGCGGTAAAGGCGGAAGCGGCAACCAGCGCCGTCGTGCCCATCAGAAACTTATTCATCCGTAACCCCTTCATCTGTATGGATTTGCGCGGCTTGAACCCGCGCAGGCAGAGGGATAGCCCCTCCGCCGCACATTCGGTTGGATTAATTGCCTGGATTCATGATTATCGCAAGGGATTAGCGGCCCAATTGCGGCGGAAATCATGCGATGTGGCACGTGCGCCACAGGGTTAAGGCGCGTTTACGAGAATGGCGCAACTCTGGCGCGAAACCTTAACAAAACTGACCTAACACATACGCATTTCGGTCTGTTTACCTGGTTGAAGGGACGGCCGCGCTGTTTGAACAGCCGTCCCCACCAAATGAGCTAGAAAGTCACCGTATGTTCGAGGAATACGGCAAGGCCGTCTTCGCTGGTGCCGTCATCATCAAATTCGATGGTTTGCGCCCCGAATCCGATGGCAAGGCCAGGTCCGTACGCGTAACGGACGCCGCCGACCCAGCTTGCGTATTCTTCGTCTTCCGAGCCGCCGAAATTCATGTCGCCGTCAGCCGTCGCGTACGCGAGGCCAAAGGTCCAGGGGCCGTTCTCATAGGTCCCGCCCAGGTCCCAGTGGTCTTGCTGCGTATCAACGTCGCCGCCGGTTTCCTTGACGGCGTAGGAGCCGCCAAGCGTAAAGCCGCCAAAGCCGACCTCGCCTCCGAAGGTAAACTCAGAAGGGTCGTGCGGCATGCTGGGGGTGTCGGATTCGCCCTGGCCGTAGCCGATCGACAAACCGAATTCCACGTTGTTGTAGGCGGCTTCCCAGGTTCCGCTTGCTTCCCAATAATTCCGCGCAAATTCCTCGAAGACGCACTCCGTATAGCCCGTGTGGTTCTTGCAAGGGTTCGGCGTGTAGCTGAAGCCCAGCTGGATGCCGTTCATTTGCGGCGTGAAATAGATGATCTTGATGTCATCGCCCGAAAACTCGCCGAACGAATTAATCCGGTTCCGGAGCCCATAGGGGCGGAAGGGATCCATGCTCGGGTCATTGGCGTAGTGCCGGCGGAAGAGCCGGGGGGCGGCGATGTGCATCTGGTCCATCGCACCATCTTGCTGGCCGAACTGGACGCGGCCAAAACCGCCATCAATCTGAATATAGACCTCGTCGACGACGTCCGCGTCGCTATCCACATCAGGATCGGCTTCAAGCTCAAGCTCGGCCCGGAACGACACGGTTAGACCGTTATCGAGCTCAGTCGCACCGCGGAAGTGAACTTCAGAATCCGAGCCGAAGTTGATCTCATTGGCATCGCCCGCGCCGTCCACATCGGTAAACGCAACCGCGCCCACGTGATAGCCGCGAAGGCTCAGCTGGAGCCGCTCGGCCGAGAGCGCCGGAGCCGTCAGCACTACCGTTGCCACAAGCGCGGTAGTACCAAGTAGTACTTGCTTCATTTTCCCCTCACATTCGCCCCACCACAGGGACGATCTTGCGTGACCAAAGAAATCCGTCGACTGGAGCGTCGGACGATTTCGGCGCCTTGTCTCGTATTTGCGAACCAATCGCAAGTAAAAAATTGCCCTCGCGGCGTTCTGTCACGCACACGCGCCAAGCCGCACGGCACGGCGATTTTTGCCCTAGCGCGGGCTCGGCGCGCGGGTTATACCTCCGGCCCTGAATTTCCTCGATATTTTTGCGTTACAGGAGTTCCCCCATGGCGTTCGCCCCCCTCATCCGCAGCGCGCAGTTGCTTGTCATTTTCACCGGCTTTGCCCTTGCGGGCTGCGCCGGATTGCCGAGCGGAGGCGAAGATAGCAGCTACCCCGAACAATATGGCGGCAGCAGCCGGAGCGATCCTTTCGGCCGACAAGGTGATCCTGAAGATCAGCCCGGTCTTTTCGGCCCTGGCGGTCTTAACTGGTCGTTTGGTGGCAGCAGCTCGGGTGGCGGGAACGCCGGCATTGGCGTCAACAGCTTCCTGTGGCGCGCCTCGCTCGACACCGTTTCGTTTATGCCGCTCAACACAACCGACCCCTTTGGCGGCGTGATCATCACTGATTGGTATCAAACGCCTGAAAGCCCGAATGAACGCTTCAAGCTGACGGTCTTTATTCTCGACCGCGAGCTCCGCGCCGACGGCGTGCGCGTCAATGCCTTCCGGCAAGAGCGCAACGAGGCCAGCGAATGGATTGACGCCGCGATCGATCCTGAGGTTCCGCTGCAGATCGAAAACGCAATCCTTACCCGCGCCCGCCAGCTTCGGGTGCAAACCCTGGGCAACTAGCCCCCGCATCCGAACCTGACGGGCATCATTCCGGCGCGCGGCGGTTTCGCCCGCGCGGGCGGGAGAATTTTGCGCTAGTTTCACCGAATCGACCGGCTTTGATAGGGCCGGGTAAGACAAAGACTGCAAACGATGAGCCAGGACCAAGAGCGCTACAACGCCAAGACAATTGAACAGAAGTGGCAAAAGGTCTGGGCCGATGCCGATACCTTCCGTGCACGGATGGAAGGGGGCAAGCCCAAGGCCTATGTGCTCGAGATGTTTCCCTATCCCTCGGGGCGCATCCATATCGGTCACACACGCAACTATTCCATGGGCGATGTCGTAGCGCGGTACAAGCGCGCGCAAGGGTTCTCAGTTCTCCACCCCATGGGTTGGGACGCGTTTGGCTTGCCGGCAGAAAATGCTGCGCGCGAACGGGGCGAGCATCCGGGCAAGTGGACGCGGCAAAACATTGAAACAATGAAAGAGCAGCTTGCGGTCATGGGGCTCAGCCTTGATTGGAGCCGCGAGATCGCCACTTGCGATCCTGAATACTATAAGCATCAGCAAGCGCTCTTTATCGATTTTCTTGAAGCGGGCCTTGCGTACCGCAATGAAGCAACGGTCAATTGGGACCCTATTGAAAACTCTGTGCTCGCCAATGAGCAAGTGGTCGATGGCAAGGGCTGGCGCTCGGGCGCGCCCGTTGAAAAGCGCAAGCTGACACAGTGGTTTTTCAAAATCACACAGTATGCGGATGATCTTCTAGAAAGCCTGGAGGGGCTCGATCGCTGGCCCGACAATGTGCGCCTGATGCAGGAAAATTGGATCGGCAAATCTCATGGCGCACAATGGGTCTTTGAGCTTGAGGGCAGCGACCTGCCAAAAGCCAAAGAAGGCCTTGAGGTCTATTCAACACGGCCAGACACCATTTTTGGTATGAGCTATTGTGCGGTTGCGGCCGATCACCCGCTTGCGCAGGCGCTGGCAAAAAACAATGCCCAGCTTGCTACCTATTGCAATGAAGTAGCGCAGAACTCCACCATGCAGGCCGATCTCGACACCGCAGAAAAGACGGGCTTCGACACCGGGCTTCGCGCCAAAAACCCGTTCGCCCCCGATCAGACGGTGCCGGTTTACGTCGCAAACTATGTGCTGTTGGATTACGGCACCGGCGCCATTTTCGGTTGCCCGGCCCATGACGAGCGCGATTTTGAATTTGCTCAAAAATATGGCCTCGCGATCCCTACGGTGGTGAGTCCCGATGGCGATGCATCCTTCGATACAGTCGCAAACGGCGAGGCCTATATTGGCCCTGGCAAGTTGATCAATTCAGATTTCCTCGATGGTCTCGATACAGACGATGCCATCGAAGTCGCGGCCAAAGCCTTTGAAAAAAAAGGGCTGGGGGCGCGCAAAACAGTCTACCGCCTGCGCGACTGGCTGATCTCGCGCCAACGCTATTGGGGTTGTCCGATTCCGGTGATTCATTGCGAGGGGTGTGGCGTGGTGCCGGTGCCTAAGGCCGACTTGCCTGTGGAACTGCCCGAGGACGTTTCGTTCGACAAGCCGGGCAACCCGCTGGATCACCACCCCACCTGGAAGAACGTGGCTTGCCCATCGTGCAGCAAGCCTGCGCGCCGCGAGACCGACACCATGGACACGTTCGTGGATAGCTCGTGGTATTTCACGCGTTATTGCGACAACTCAGCCGAAACGCCAACAAACCGCAAAGAGGTGGATTACTGGCTGCCGGTGGATCAGTACATTGGCGGAATTGAGCACGCGGTATTGCACTTGCTCTACGCGCGATTTGTTGCGCGCGCCATGACCAAGACCGGACATCTGGATGTGAAGGAGCCGTTCGCGGGGCTTTTCACCCAAGGCATGGTCTGTCACGAGACCTACAAGTCCGCCGACGGAAAATGGCTTTACCCTGATGAGGTTGCCGTGAGTGACGGCAAGGCGTTCACGCGCGATGGCGAGCCCGTTACCGTGGGCGCGGTCGAGAAGATGTCGAAATCCAAGCGCAACACAATCGATCCTGAAGAAATTGTCGATCAGTACGGCGCCGATACCGCGCGCTGGTTCATGATGTCCGACACCCCGCCCGAGCGCGACATCGAATGGACCCATACAGGAATTGAAGGCGCGTGGCGCTATGTGCAGCGCCTTTGGCGGATTGCGAACGAAACGCTGCCCCATTTGCCGGAACCAGGCGCGCCTGCGACAAATGACATGTCGGGGCCAGCACTCGGCTTGCGCAAAGCGGCGCACAAGACGGTCAAAACCGTGACGGCGGATATTGATCATTTTCGTTTCAATAAAGCTGTGGCGCGTTGTTATGAGCTCGCGTCCGAAATCGGCAGCGTCGCTCAAAAGGGTATGGACGGCCCCGGCGCTGGGTTTGCGGTTCGCGAGGCTCTTGAGAAACTGACCGGGCTTATCAATCCGTTCATGCCGCACCTCGCTGAGGAAATTTGGCAGAAACTGGGGCACACAACGCTGATGGTGGATACGCATTGGCCCACCTACGACGATGCGCTGACCATTGATGATACGATCACCCTGCCGATTCAGGTAAATGGCAAGCGCCGCGGTGAGATTGAGATTGCGCCGGACGCCGACAACGCTACCATTGAGGCCTTGGCGCTTGAGAACGAGGGCGTCATAAGGGCGATGGGCGGCGCGGCGCCGAAGAAAGTCATCGTGGTGCCAAAGCGCATCGTCAACATTGTGGTGTGAGGGCGTTAGATGATCCGGGGGCTGATTAGATCGGGAATTGGGGTGCTGCTTGCAGCGGCGCTGGGCGCGTGTGGGTTTCAACCGCTCTATGGCGAACACGCCGATGGCGGGAGAACCGATGCGGAACTTGCTCAGATCCAGGTAATGGAAATGGCGCTCGGCCGCACGGGCCATGATGTCTACAACGCGCTTATTGACCGGCTTTCCCCTAATGGCGAGCCGAGCGAGCCCGATTACCAGCTCTCGATCGATTTGCGAGAAACCCGTGAAGGGGTCGCGATCGAGCGTGACGCCTCGATCACGCGCTACAATTATCTTTTAACCGCGCGTTACCGCCTGATCGACACACGCTCAGGCAATGTCATCCACGAAGGCCAAAGCCGGTCCATCGCGTCTTACAACGTGGTGGATTCGCAATTTGCCACGCTGACCGCGCGGCGAGACGCCGAAGAACGCGCGGCCACCGAGCTTTCCGAAGATATCAAACTGCGCCTCGCCATTTTCTTTGACCGGCAGCTATCGAGCGGTGCCGGCGGTTAGGGACCCCTCACCCCATGCGGCTCAAGACTGCAGAAATATTGTCCTTTATGCGCGCGGCGAAACCGCCAGCATCAGCCGTCCTCATTTATGGCCCGGACGAAGGATTGGTGCGTGAACGCGGCGAAGCTTTGGGCAGAAAGATCGTCGCGGATCTGAGCGATCCCTTCCAAGTCACAACGCTTTCTGACACGGAGCTGAAATCCGACCCGGCGGCGCTTGCCAATGCGGTGGGATCATTATCGCTTATGGGCGGCGAGCGGCTGGTGCGCTTGCGCCCCGGTACTGACGGCTCCAGCGAGAATGTGAAAGCGGCCATGGCCGACATGGCACCCGCAGATCTCACGGATGTTTGGCTTATCATCGAAGCGGGTGATCTCACGCCCCGGTCTTCATTGCGCAAGCTTTTCGAGACATCAAAAACCCACGTCGCGCTGCCCTGTTACACCGATGATGCGCGCGGGCTCGAAGACCTCATCCGGCAAACGATCAAAGCGCATGGGCTTGCCATCGCGCCTGAGGCAGTTGCGCTGTTGTCCGAGCGGCTTGGCGCGGATCGCGCCCTTAGCCGCAATGAACTTGAGAAGCTTTGTCTTTATGTGGGCGAAGGTGAGATTACCGATGCAGATGTGCGCGCCATCGTCGTAGGTGATGGAGAGACCACATTCGATGGCTTGGTATCAGCGGTGGCCGGCGGCGACATGCGCGCAGCTGATCGCGAATACGCAAAGGCAATTACCAGCGGTATGGCACCCGTGGGCATTCTTCGCATGCTGACAAATCAAATGAAGATGCTGCACATGGTGGCCGGGCTTGCGGCGGAAATCGGAAACGTTCAAGAGGCCGTGCGCGCTTTGCGACCGCCGGTGCGGTTTCCGCGCGATAAGGCGCTGATCCGGCAAGCAAACCTTTGGAGCCGCGCCGCGTGTGAGCGCGCGCTTTATCTTCTTGAAACCGCCGAAACTGAATGCAAGACCACCGGACTTCCGAACGAAGCGATATGCGGGCGGCTTATTCTTTCGCTCACGCGTTCGGCCGCCGGCGCACGGCGTTAGCAAGTTTAGGCCGACACCTCCCCAAGCGTCTGTGAGAACATGAGCTTGTTGCCGTCGGGGTCAAAGAACGTTGCAAGCCGAACCATATCGGGAATGGTTTGGGTTTCGCCGTCGAAGCGAACGCCTTGCCCTTCGATTTCCGCGCGCGCCTTGTCGATGTCGTGAACACCAAAAGTAAGCGTGAACCCGCCTTCGGCGGATGATGGTTTTTCCACCTGGGACAGACCAACCGAGACATTGTCCACCGGGCTGCGAAGTTCGCACCAGCCGATTTGGTCGACCCGGTACATGAGCTCAAAACCGAGCATTTTTCGGTACCACTCAATCGATTTTGTCATGTCGCTGCATTCCACTGGGCACGTAAGTGTGCCGTCGAATTTGATTGCGCCTGTCATGTGATCGGTCCTCCCTCAAAAGGCGATTGACTCAAAAGTATAGTAAGTATATTTTTACGTCAAGCACATGACCATGACACCAACATCGAAGGCTTTGGCCAACCTCTTCCACCACCGATGGGCGGTGCCTGCCTTGGCGGCGCTGCACGAACTAGGCGGCGGCGCGAAGCTGGTCACTCTATTCAACAATGTGGGCGCAACCCGCGATTCCATGCGGCGAACGCTCGCCGGGCTCTTGGATCTTGGGCTGGTGATGCGCAATCCAGGATATGGCCATCCGATGCGGCCGGAATTTCTGCTCACCAAAAAGGGCAAGCGCGTCGCCAAACCTTGCGCCGCGTTGTGGCAGACGGTTCAGGCGCTCGACGCGCAGCCCGTGGCCTTCAAAAAATGGGCGATGCCCGCGCTGAGTACCATCGGAGCGGCGGGGGAACGTTTTGGCGAGATCGCGTCAGGCCTTGGGGGCGTGACCCCGCGCGCGCTGGCGCAAACGCTTCAGGAATTACAAAAGGCCGGCATAATTGAGCGCCGCCTTAAAGACGGGGCGCCGCCTTATGCGGAATATCGCGCCACCCCGCCAGGTCGGCGGCTCATGAAAAGAGTAGCGGCGATCGGGCTGGCGGTTAGCTAGTCAGCTAACCAACTATTTCGCGAGGCGTTTGCAGATATCGTCGAGCTGCTCAAGGCTGCGATAGCGGACCGTCAACGTGCCCTTTTCGCCTTTGTGCTCGATTTCCACTTTCATGCCGAGTTTATTCGACATGCGTATCTCAAGCGCACGGGTGTCAGCGTCCTTTTGCGCAGGCGCTTGCTTTCCCGCCTTGCCCTTTTTCGCAAGCCCTTTCTTGGCGAGCACTTCAGCGTCGCGCACCGAAAGACCCTTCTTGGCGATCTCCAGCGCAAGTGTGCCTGCACTTTCGTGGCCCACAAGCGCACGGGCATGGCCCGCCGACAGCCGTCCATCAGCGAGCATCACCTGCACACCTTCAGGGAGAGACAAGAGCCGCAATGTGTTGGCGATATGGCTGCGCGACTTGCCGATGAATTTGGCGAGCGCGTCTTGGGTGTAATCAAATTCGTCCATAAGGCGGCGATAACCGCGCGCCTCTTCAACGGCATTTAGATCCGCGCGCTGAACATTTTCAACAATCGCAATCTCGAGAGTTTGCGCATCATCAAACTCAAGAACGCGCACCGGCACATCATGGAGTTGCGCGCGCTGCGCTGCGCGCCAACGCCGTTCGCCCGCGATTATTTGAAACTGCCCATCGGCGCCTGGCTTTGGGCGCACGATGATCGGTTGGATGATCCCGCGTTCCTTAATGCTTGCGGTCAGGTCTTTGAGGTCATCCTCGGTAAAGGTGCGCCGGGGCTGATAGGGGTTCGGCTCGAGGTGTTCAACAGGAATATCTAATTGATCCGTATGCGGAGCAATCGCTGTGGGCGCGTCTACTGCTTTCAGCTTGGGGCCTGCGTCTTCCTCGCCCATGAGGGCCGAAAGTCCGCGTCCCAGTCCTCTTTTATCGGCCATCGTTAAATCCTCTTACGCCGCTGCCGCAGCACGCAGTTGCCGTTCGCGTTGAATAAGCTCGCTTGCCAAACGCATATAAGCTCGGCTGCCCGCGCAGCGGTGGTCATAAACAAGTGCCGGCATTCCGTGGCTCGGCGCTTCGCTCACGCGCACGTTCCGCGGGATTACCGTGTCGTAAACTTTCTCACCCATAAAGGCGCGCACATCCTTCGCCACTTGATCCGACAAATTATTCCGTCGATCGAACATGGTCAGCACCACGCCCTGAATTTCGAGTTCTGGATTGAGCGAGTTTTTCACCAGATCAATGGTGCGCATCAATTGGCTCAAACCTTCGAGCGCAAAAAACTCGCATTGCAGCGGCACGAGAACCGCATTTGCGGCGGCCATGGCGTTGATGGTGATGAGGTTGAGCGACGGCGGGCAGTCGATCAATACGTAATCGAAATCAACGCAGTTTTGCGGGAGGTTGTTGAAATACTGATTGAGCGCATCGCGCAAACGGTAGGAACGGCGCGGCACATTGATCAGCTCAAGCTCCGCGCCCGCCAAATCAACCGTAGACGGAACAATTGAAAGATTGGGAATCTCTGTTTCAAGGATCGCTGTTTCAAGCGGCGCCTCATCGATGACGATCTCGTAAGTGGAAACTTCGCGCGCGCTGCGCGGGATACCAAGACCCGTGGAGGCATTGCCCTGGGGGTCTAAATCGATGATTAGAACCTTCTCGCCCACGGCAGCGAGACCGGTTCCGAGATTGATGGCGGTGGTGGTTTTGCCCACACCGCCTTTTTGGTTGGCGACTGCCAAAATCCGGGGCTCTTTCGCGCGGAGACTGGGGGTATGGTTAACGCTCATGCGCGGGTTCCTATTCTCGCTCGGACGCGGAATGAAGGGCAGAAAGCTTGATGATTGCCCCTTCGGGGCTCGTTCGGCTGGGTATGACTTCCGCGTCGAATGTTCCCCAGTCGCGCGCCGCCGTCAATTCGCTTTCCGCATTTTTACCCTTCAAGAATAGGGCGATTCCCTCGTTTTTGAGAAACGGTATGGCCAAAGGTAGTAGTTTTTTTAAGGGCGCCAGAGCGCGCGCCGTCACCACATCCGAGGGCCAGGCAGAAATCGCCTCAATCCGCTCATTGTTGATCTCGATTGGCGCACCTGTAAGCCGCGCAGCCTCGCGCAAAAACGCACACTTGCGTGCGTCACTTTCGATAAGATGAGCGCAGAAACCCGCCGTTTCTCTCCCCAGAATGCCAAGAACCAAGCCAGGAAGCCCTGCGCCGGATCCAAGATCGGTGATGGTGCGCGCGCCCGGCGGCAAGAGCGGCCAGAGCTGTGCTGAATCCACAATATGGCGCGTCCAGGCGTCCTTCAGGCTCTCGGTGCTCACAAGATTTATGCGCGCCTGCCACTTCTCAAGTAGGGCCAGGTAGTCCCCCAGCGCCTCCAATGTTTCACGTGAAACAATGCCAAGCTCGTTGAGCGCCTTTTCGGCGTCAGGCGGAACGGCGGACATCGCCCTTACGCACCACTTTGAGAAGGATCGTCAGCGCAGCCGGGGTCATGCCATCAAGTCGCGCAGCCTGCCCCAGGGTAGCGGGTTTCGCGGCGCTGAGCTTGGCGCGCACTTCATTGGAAAGGCCCGGAATGGCGTCGTAATCGAGGTCTGCGGGCAGGGTGAGCGCCTCATCTTTGCGGAATGAGAGAATATCCGCCTCCTGCCGATCAAGGTAGCCGGCGTATTGGGCATCAATTTCCACTTGCTCACGAACTTCCGCAGAAAACGCCTTAAGCTCTGGCCAAACTGCCGCCAGGTCGTCAAATCCAATGGTCTCATAAGACAAAAGGTCTGCGGCAGACCGCCGCCGGCCGTCCAGATTGACCTTGAGCCCATGCCCTACAGCGGCATTGGGCGTGAGCGTTTGGGCCGCCATAATCTGGCGCGCTTCTGCCAATTTTTCCGCCTTTGTGGCAAACGCAGTGGCGCGCTTTTCGCCGACGCAGCCGAGCTTTATGCCAATCGGCGTCAGGCGCTGATCGGCATTATCGGCCCTTAGCGAAAGACGGTATTCGGCGCGTGAGGTGAACATGCGATAGGGCTCGGCAACCCCGCGGGTCACCAAATCATCGATCATCACCCCGATATAGGCATCCGCCCGGTCGAGGATGAAAGGCGCATCGCCAGAGGTTTTGAGCGCCGCATTAAGCCCTGCCATCAGACCTTGGGCCGCGGCTTCCTCATATCCCGTGGTGCCGTTGATCTGCCCCGCCAAATAAAGCCCCATTGCGGATTTGACCTCGAGAGTGGGCGCAAGCTCGCGCGGGTCCACATAATCGTATTCGATGGCATAGCCTGGGCGGATGATCTCGGCCTTCTCAAGCCCCGGAATGGTGGCGATGAAAGCCTTCTGGACCTCTTCGGGCAGCGATGTGGAGATCCCATTGGGATAGACGGTTGGGTCATCGAGCCCCTCGGGCTCCAGGAAAATCTGATGGCTCACGCGGTCCGCGAAACGTACCACTTTGTCCTCGATCGACGGGCAATAGCGCGGGCCGACACCTTCGATCTGACCCGAGTAAACCGCTGATTTCTCGAGGTTTTCAGCGATAATCCGATGGGTTTCCTCGGTCGTGCGCGTGATATGACAGGGGATTTGCGGCACCCGGATCCGGTCTGTCAGAAAAGAGAACGGCACGGGCGGATCATCACCGGGCTGCACTTCGAGACTGTCCCAATCGATGGTGCGCCCATCGAGCCGCGCCGGGGTTCCGGTCTTGAGCCGGCCCATTTTGAGGCCAAGCCCGTACAGCCGATCGGAAAGCCCAATGGCCGGTGCTTCTCCAACTCTGCCTGCCGGAATGCGGTCCTCGCCGATATGGATCTCGCCTTTCAGGAACGTGCCGGTGGTGAGCACCACGGCGCGGGCGCGATAAGTCTCGCCCTCCCCGGTCACGACGCCCGCAATATGGCCGTCTTCAATCAGCAGATCCTCGACCGCCGCTCCGATGAGCGTGAGGTCTTGAATTTCCGCCATTTCCGCCTGCATGGCATCGCGATAAAGCTTGCGATCGGATTGGCAGCGCGGGCCGCGAACGGCTGGCCCTTTTCGGCGATTGAGCATGCGAAACTGAATGCCAGAAGCATCGGCCACACGGCCCATCACCCCATCGAGGGCGTCGATCTCCCGCACCAAATGGCCTTTTCCAAGGCCCCCGATGGCTGGATTGCACGACATTTCGCCAATGGTCTCAAGCTTGTGGGTGATCAACGCCGTCTTCGCGCCCAGGCGCGCGGCCGCGGCAGCCGCTTCGCAGCCCGCGTGTCCCCCGCCTATGACGATGACGTCGAAATCCTGGCTCACTTAGATCGGCTCCCGTGCGCGGATCAGCTCCTTATGCGCGGGCTATGTAGCGTCAACGCCCCTGAATTCCAAGGGCTTTCGGGGCATTTGTTTCACGTGAAACATCGCCGTCATTTGCCAATGCAAAACTCGGCGAAAATCACGTCCAAAAGATCTTCCACGTCCACCTTGCCCAGGAGCCGTTCAAGGGCCCGGGCCGCAAGGCGCAAGTCCTCGCCGCAAAGCTCGGCCTCGGCCTGATGTTCGGCGCGGGCGAGCGCCTTTATGGCTGATTCCAGCGCCCTACGGTGCCGTATGCGGGTAATCACCGGGGTCTCGCTGAGCCCCGCGCGCGCCGTAACCTCAGTAGCCAATCGCGATTCTAGCTCTTCCAGGCCGTCGCCGGTTTTCACGCTCACATGGAGGAATTCCTTGGGCGTATCCTCGTTTAGATCGGCCTTGGAAATCACCACAATATCGCCCTCGCGCACCTGTCCTTTGGCCTTGGGATCAGGCGGCAATTGGCTGTCGAAAAGCACAATACGCAAGTCTGCCTGCTCGGCTCGAGCAAGCGCCCGGCGGATGCCTTCGCTCTCGATCTCGCCCGCAGCTTCGCGCAGGCCTGCTGTATCGGCGAGGGTTACGGGGTAGCCGGCGAGGTCCAGATGCACTTCCACAATATCGCGCGTGGTGCCCGCTTCGGCAGAGACAATGGCCGCCTCGCGTCCGGCTAACGCATTGAGAAGACTGGATTTTCCGGCATTTGGCGCACCCAGGATGGCAACCTCTAGCCCGCGCCGGAGCCGCCGCGCCGCCTCCCCCTTGGCCAATTGTTCCTCTAACTCGGCGCGCAAAGCATTTATGCCAGGGCGCGCCTTTGCCGTGAGCCCGCCGGGCACGTCATCTTCGTCCGGGAAATCAATGTCCGCCGCCACCAGAGCTGCAAATTCCACAAGCTGATTGCGCCAGGTGCCGACCAGATCCGATAGCCCCCCATCCATTTGCCGAAGGGCCTGTTTGCGTTGGGCGGCGGTTTCCGCCTCGATGAGATCGGCGAGCCCTTCTACTTGGGCCAAATCCATTCGGCCGCCCTCAAAAGCGCGCCGAGTGAATTCGCCCGGCTCAGCCGCACGCAAATCGGGCAGGCGGGATAATGCTTCGAGCATCGCTTCCACCGTCGCCCGGCCCCCGTGGACATGAAATTCCGCTACATCTTCGCCGGTGAAACTATTTGGGCCTGGAAACCAAAGAACGAGGCCCTGATCGAGAGGCTCTCTCGTTTCGGTATCGAAAAGATCGCAGAAATGGGCGTGTCTTGGCGCAGGAAGCGCACCGGTGAACCGCTCGAGCGTGGGGCCCGCGCTGGGGCCTGAAACCCGAATAACGGCGATCCCGGCGCGGCCAGGTGCGCTTGAAAGGGCAAATATAGTCGTTGCGGCCACGCCCAGTTCCTTAGTCCTCGCCAGAGGGCCGCTTGCCCGACATGGCAGAGAAGAAAACTTCCTGCATCTTCTCCAAGCCCTGCCCGCCCGGCATCCAGGCTTTCATAAAGGCTTCGGGGTCCACCGCTTTGGCAGCCGCTTCCAAGCGCTCCTTCATCTCGGCGGTCACCGCATCGTGGATCGGCTCAAGATCGGGTAAGCCAAAAAAGGTCCGCGCTTCTTGAGGGGTGCAGTCCACTTCGATTTTGATCTTCATGGCATCGGCTCCTTTCACGTTTGCCGCACGTTAGTGCGCTGCTTCAAGCGCCGCCAGTCTTTAACCAGGGGCGCCCGCCCCCGTTGACAGGCCGGGGCCGTTCGTGACACTTGCCCGTCCTTTTAGCAACGCAAGCCTTAGTCCATGTCAGAAAATCGCCTCGCCCAAGAACAAAGCCTCTACCTCCGTCAGCACAAGGATAATCCTGTCCACTGGCAGCCTTGGGGCCCCGAAGCTTTGGCGCAGGCCAAGGCCGAAAACAAGCCGATGCTTGTTTCGGTGGGCTATGCCGCCTGCCATTGGTGCCACGTCATGGCGCGCGAGAGCTTCGAGGATGATGACACCGCTAAGCTGATCAATGCGGAGTTTGTCGCCATCAAAGTCGATCGCGAAGAACGCCCCGATGTGGACGCTTTGTGCCTGGATTCGCTGCGCGTTATCGGGCAGCAGCAGGGTTGGCCCATTACGCTTTTCATGACCCCTGACGGGGCCCCGTTCTTCGGCGGCACTTATTTCCCCAAGATGCCGCGACAGGGATTGCCGGGCTTTCAAGACATCCTCATGCGCGTTGCAACAGTCTTCAAGGACCAACCCGAAGAGATCACGACCCACGCGGACGCCCTAAACGCAGCTTTGACCGCGGCATCAGATCACGATGGTTCGGGCGAGATGACGCTTGATGTGATCGAAACAATCATGTCTTCGGTGGGCCCGATTGCCGACCGTGTTTCCGGCGGCTTCGGAAGTGGGCAAAAATTCCCCCACACATCAATGCTCGATTTCTTGTGGCGTAACGGCACACGTGTTGATGATCCAGTTCGAACCCAATTTGTCGAGCGATCGCTCAAGCAAATGTGCAGAGGCGGTATCTACGATCATTTGGGCGGCGGGTTTGCCCGTTACACCACAGATTCCAACTGGATGGTGCCGCATTTCGAGAAAATGCTCTACGACAACGCTCTGATCGTCCGTACTCTGACCGATGTATGGAAGGGAACTGAGCTAACCCTATTCGCCGAGCGCGCCGAAGAAACCATTAGCTGGGCCCTACGGGAAATGCTCCTGCCAAGCGGCGCATTCGCCGCCTCGCTCGATGCTGACAGCGAAGGTGAAGAAGGCAAATTCTACAAATGGGATGTCGCTCAAATTGATGAAGTCCTAGGGGCCGGCGAGGACACGGCGCTGTTTAAAGCCGCTTACGGGGTCGGTGAGACCGGCAATCTCCCCAGCGGCCGCGCCATTCTCAATCAGCTTGGACCGCAGCCAGAAATGTCAGACGAAAACCGCGCCTCCCTCGCAGCCAGCCGCGCGAGACTTTTCAAGGCACGATCAAAGCGCCCACACCCGGCCCGAGATGAAAAGGTTCTCGCCGATTGGAACGGGCTCATGATTACGGCGCTTGCCGAAGCGGCCATGACATTTGATCGGCCCGAATGGCTCGACGCCGCAAAGGCCGCGTTTAAGTTTGTCAGCAAGACGATGGCGGACGGTGACCAACTTTATCATACGGCGCTGGGCACCGAGCCGCGCCATGTCGGCGTCGCCACTGATTACGCCAACATGATCGGGGCCGCGCTCACGCTCTTTGAGGCGACAGCCATGGGCGGATACCTCGAGCGTGCTCGTGCATGGGAACAAGTGTTGGCAGATCACTTTTGGGATGAGGCGCGCGGAAGCTATTTCCTCACAGCGGACGACGGCGAAAAACTGGCCGTACGCATTCGCGCTGTTGTGGATGACTCCACGCCCACCGCTAACGGAACAATGCTAACCCACCTCACACGGTTGTGGCTTCTGACGGGCGAGGAGACATATCAGGCCCGTGCGGACAAACTCATCAATGCGTTTGGCACCGAAGCACAAGAACAACCCATTGGATATGGCTCATACCTCAGCAGTGTTGAGTTTTATTTCAATCCGGTACAGATCGCCGTGATTGGTCGCCGTGATCAGGCAGGTACCCAAGACCTAGTGCATGAAGTATTTCAGGCGTCCGCGCCGGCCCGCGTGTTACAGGTGGTCGAGCCCGGCGAGAAACTTCCCAAAGGCCATCCCGCCAACGGCAAAAAACAAGAAGGCCACAAGCCCACCGCATTCGTTTGCGTGCGGCAGACCTGCTCAAAACCCGTAACAACGGGCAAAAGCCTGCGTCACCTGTTGGCCGCTCCCGCCCCGACGGTTTAAGCTTTCGCGCCGGTAGGCAGCGTGCATTTTGATAAGGCAGCGGCCGATCTCGCCAATGGGCGAACGGTTGAGTTCTTCAGGGGAAATCTTTGAGCGAAGAGAAATCGTTCCTCGTACGAGCCGCAAAAGCTCACAACATCCCGGTGGAGGACTTGGAGCGGGAGTGCCTGGGTTATTTGCATACAGGTTCGGAGCGCGGTTTTCAGTTTCTCCGGCTCGTCCTCGATTATGCGATGGATATGACCCGAGAGAGCATTCCCAACGTAAAAGTATCGGCTATCCAAGGAACACCCGCAGACCATCTCCCCGCATTGCAGGAACTTGCGCGTGAGTTTTCGGAAATATCGGAAGACGACCCTCAAATTACCGACTGGGCCAGACAATATCAGGCCGGACATGCGTGGCGAATTTCACATGATGTGACCATCGCGATTTCCACACTCGAAGGGATGGGCGAGACCGGATCAGAGGCGTCGATCTTAGAAGTTGGCGCGGCACCCTATTTGTTCACGGCTTATATGAACCGCCTTGGGTACCAAATCCATGGCGTGGACCTGGATCCGTCCCGGCAAGCGCGGCTCGTTGAAAAAGAACAGATTACGGTCTTCCAGCACGACCTCGAATCATCCGACCCCGGTTCACAACTGGCCGCACAATACGACCTTGTCGTATTCAACGAGGTCTTTGAACACTTACGCATCAACCCCCTTGCGACTCTCCGCAAGATCAGAAGCTGGCTTAAGCCCGAGGGACGACTAATTCTCTCTACTCCCAATGCGCAATCGCTCGATGGATTCCGAAAATACATTTCTCCCGGCTCCATGTTCGGGCTGAGCGCAATGCCCTACTTCGAGTATCAAAAACTTGAAAAGATCGGGCATATGGGTCACGTGCGCGAGTATACGGCGCCCGAAGTCATGCACACTTTGGGCAAAATGGGATTTACGATCGAAACATTGAACTATCGGTTTTCACCAAACTTGATCAAAACAATCGTTATTCCGGTGGCACATGCCCGGTGGGGGTCCGATTTTATTCTGACCTGCCGCAAGTCAGAGGATGTGAGCGACATATGAAATATCAAGAGGAAGCCCGCCAATGACTATGATCAAAGCGGTTCGCATTTATGAAACCGGCGGACCGGGCGTCATGAAGGTGGAAGATTATGATCTTCCCAACCCCGCGCCCGGCGAGGTGCGTATTCGCCATGCAGCGATTGGGCTCAACTTCATAGATACCTACCAACGAAGCGGGCTTTACCCGGTCAATCTTCCCTGCGGCCTGGGGCTTGAGGCTGCCGGCATCGTCGAGGAACTGGGCTCCGGCGTCATGAACTTAAAGCCCGGTGATCGCGTTGCCTATGGCACGGGACCGCAAGGCGCATATGCCGAAGCGCACAATGTTCATTCCTCACGCGTCGTAAAACTCCCCGACGCAATCGACGACAAGACCGCGGCGGCCATGATGCTCAAGGGCATGACGGCGCAGTACCTTCTGCGGCAGACCTACCGGGTTAAATCCGGCGAGACGATCCTCATTCACGCGGCGGCGGGCGGCGTGGGCCTTATCGTTTGTCAGTGGGCGAAGCATTTGGGCGCAACCGTCATCGGCACTGCAGGGTCTGAAGAAAAAGCAGCGCTGGCAAAAGCGCACGGCGCTGATCATGTAATTTTGTATCGCAATGAAGATGTGGCCGCGCGCGTCAAAGAAATTACCGAAGGCGCAGGCGTGCCTGTCGTCTACGACGCGGTGGGCAAGGATACGTGGGAGACCTCGCTCAAATGCCTTGCTGCGCGCGGATATATGGTCTCGTACGGGAACGCCAGCGGACCCGTGGGCAAGGTCGATCTTCTCTCGCTCATGCCGGGTTCGTTCTATGTGACGCGGCCAACGCTCTTTCACTACACCATGACGCCGGAAGAACTGCTCAACACCGCCAGTGATCTTTTTGATGTTGTTTCATCGGGCGCGGTAAAAATCGAAGTCAACCAAACCTACGCGCTCGATGATGTGGTCAATGCACACAAGGATCTTGAAGGTCGCAAGACCACGGGCAGCTCCGTCCTTATTCCATGACGAAACGATTTGCGCTTGCGACTGCTCGCGACATTCATCCCAACGGCCCCGAAGAAGATGCGCTGATCGCCAAGGCCCTTATTGAGCTTGGCGCTGAGGCGCGCGCTATCCACTGGGACGAAACCGACCCTGGTGAGCTTGCTGGCGAGACCGTTGTCATTCGCACGCCGTGGAATTACGTGGAGCACTATGAGTGCTTCATTCGCTGGCTTATGGATGTGGACGCTCACACAACGCTGGTCAATCCGCTTGAGCATCATACGGGAACGATTTTCAAAACCTATCTTGCAGATTATGCGGCGAAGGGTTTTGCGGTTCCTGAAACAAAAGCGTGCCGTTCCGAGCGCGAGTTGGTCATGGCGTTGAAAAATCCCGCGTT